>Ga0256843_1001246_pt1 | contig 20409 bp, 16 predicted proteins | sample AlvinellametaG_FD_191572 | JGI IMG/M metagenome (GOLD analysis project Ga0256843, IMG submission 191572) | Pompeii worm associated microbial communities from hydrothermal vent at the East Pacific Rise, Pacific Ocean - Alvinella | ecosystem: Host-associated > Annelida > Integument > Unclassified ... | reverse complement strand
CCAAACCACCCTATCCCACCCCACATCACAGGACATTCAAAAGAGTATCTATACCCTCACGACTTTGGTGGATATGTTAAACAAAGTTATCTTTCTAAAGATTTGAAGTTTTACAAAAGTTCAAAGATAGGATTTGAAAAAAATTTATCTGAATGGATATCAAAGCTCTACGCTCTTAGCTTCTAGCTCTTAGCTATCTTAACCCTTTGAGTATGAGTTATGGCTATAGCCATCGCATCTGTTATATCTAAGGGTTTTATCTCTTTTTTGATCCCTAAAAGTCGCTTTACCATAAATGCTACTTGTTCTTTAGAGGCTTTTCCGTTACCTGTGAGTGCTTTTTTCACCTGCAAAGGGGTGTATTCGTAAAAATACCCTATCTCTTGGAGGATTTTTAGAGACAATGCTCCACGAAACTGAGCTAGTTTGAGTACAGTTTGGGGATTGTATGCATAAAATATATCTTCTATAGCTACTTGGTCTATATGATGGGCTTTTATTATCATATCAAGCCCCTCTATAAGCTCTACTATCTGCTCTTGGAGGATTTTTGTCTTGATTTTGATAAGTCCTGCTTCAACTAGTGAATAACTTTTTCCATCAAAATCCAGTATGCAATACCCTAAATTACGGCTTCCTGGGTCTATTCCCATTATTTTCATTCACATCCTTGTTCACATAGTGAATAACTAAATTCACTTTATATAAAGTCCCTAATTTTAGCCGATTTTAGATAAAATTACAAAAGTTATTCACATATATGGTGAAAAAAGGTGATTTTATGAATATAGGACAAAAAGTTTTAGCTGAATTAAAAAAAGAGATACCTCAAGTAGAGTATGATAGATATATCAAAAAACTTGTATATGATACAAAAAACTCCAAAAGTAACCTAGCCTACTTCAATGCTCCAAATATGATAGTGGCAAAATGGGTCAAAACCAAGTATGCAGATAAAATACAACACCTTTTTGAACTACAAGATGGTATAAAACCACAGATACAAATAGGTGTAGGTAAGATAAAAGAGACAAAAAAGAGACAAAATACCCAAATGGCTGATAAATCATCAAAGAAAAGTACATTTTTGAACCCATCTTTGACTTTTGAGAGTTTTATCGTAGGAGATTCTAACCAGTTTGCCTATACTACTGCCAAATCTGTCGCTGAAAAACCTGGACAGCTTTATAATCCTCTGTTTTTATACGGTGGTGTGGGACTAGGAAAAACCCACCTACTTCAAGCTATAGGAAACTACCACATAGCTATGGGAAACAAAGTTATATACACTACACTTGAACAGTTTATGAACTCTTTTACTTCACATCTAAGATCTCAAACTATGGATAGATTCAGAGAAAAGTTTAGAGAGTGTGATTTGCTACTTATCGATGATATACAGTTTTTAAGTGGAAAAGAGCAAACTCAAGAGGAGTTTTTTCACACATTTAACGAACTATACAATGCAAACAAACAAATAGTCATCACAGCAGATAGAGCTCCTAACAAAATAGCCGGACTTGTAGATAGACTAAAAAGTCGCTTTGAGTGGGGACTTATGGCAGATATACAACCTCCAGGACTTGAAACAAAAATAGCAATCATCCAGAAAAAATGTGAACTAGACGGTATCAAACTAAACAGCGATATAATCCACTTTATAGCTACACATATGGGTGATAATATCCGTGAAATAGAAGGAACTATCATCAAACTAAATGCTCTAAGCTCGATGCTTAACCAAGAAATCACACTAGATTTTGCACAAAATGCCATAAAAGACCAGATAAAAGAGAAAAAAGAGAGTATCACTATAGATGATATAGTCAAGATAGTATCAAAAGAGCTCAATGTCAAACCAAGTGATATCAAATCCAAAAAAAGAACAAAAAATGTCGTAGATGCAAGAAGAACAGCCATATATCTAGCTAGAAATCTTACACCAAATTCTATGCCACAAATCGCTATGTATTTTGGTATGAAAGACCACACTGCCATATCACATGCTATGAAAAAAATCAACGAAATTATAGAAAATGATGAAAATTTTAAACTGCTTTTGGATGAGTTATCAAACAAAATAAATACAAAAAATACAAATAATGATAAAAACTTATAAAAAAAAGATATAATTTTAAAAGTGAATAGCAGTGAATAGAAAAAAAGAAGTAAGAACAACGCAAATGACACAAAATAGGATAGAAGATGAGTTTTTCACATATTCAACCTAAACTACTTCTACATACTAAGATATATAAAAATAAAAGGGGAGTAAAATGAAGATCAGTACAAACAAACAAGTTATAGAATCTATACTTATAAACTTACAGCCTTTCTTGGAAAAAAAAGATGCAACACAAATAACATCTCATATACTTTTTACTACACAAGATAACAATTGTATCATAAAAGCTACAGACAACGAAATAGGTCTCAAAATAATCACAGATCATATAGCTATCATAGAAGGTGGTTCATTTACAGCAAATGGTAAAAAGCTTCTTGATATTATCAGGATATTAAAAGATGATGAGATCACTCTAGAGTTACAAGAAAACAATCTTATAATAAAACAAAAAAATTCAAAATTTAAACTCCCTACTTTTGATTATAACAGTTATCCTAATTTTCCATCACAAGAAGACAAACCAAAAATCTCACTAGATTCTATGAGTTTGATAAAAAATCTCAAAAAAATCTCACCTGCTATTGATAATAACAATCCAAAATATGAGCTAAATGGTGCTTTGATAAATATCTCTGCTAACTCTACTGACCTAGTAGGTACTGATACTAGAAGATTAGCTGTAGCATCTATAGAGACTCAAAATGAACAAAATTTGGAGATAATAGTTCCTAAAAAAGCTATACTTGAGATACAAAAGTTGTTTTTAGATCAGATAGATATATACTACGATGAAACAAATCTTATAATCAAAAATGAAAATTATTATTTTTATACCAGACTTATCAATGGAAAATTCCCTGATTATAAAAGAATCATACCTCAATCTACAAAGCATTCTATAAAGCTTCCAAAAAAAGAGATGATAGAGTCTATCAAGATGATAACTACCATATCACAAGATATAAAGCTTACTATGCTTAGTGATGTTATCATCTTTAACTCACTTAGTGCTGATAATGTAGAAGCAAAAACAGAGATAGAAGTAAATACAGGTTTGGATGGTAAGTATGAACTAGCAATCAACAGCAAATATCTACTAGATTTTATAGCACAAGTTGACGGTAATGAATTTTATCTTGAGTTCAACGAAACAAATTTACCGTTTATAGTAAAAGATCAAAACTTTATAACAATCATAATGCCTATCATAGCGTAACAAGAGGATAAAAGATGAGTGAAAGAAAGACAAAATATATATTTGTAACAGGTGGAGTTTTAAGCTCTTTGGGTAAAGGTATCACAGCTGCTAGTATAGGAACTTTACTTAAACATACAGGACTTAGAGTAGGGGTGCTTAAACTTGATCCTTATATCAATGTTGATCCTGGTACTATGTCACCACTAGAACACGGAGAGGTTTTTGTAACTAAAGATGGAGCAGAAACTGACCTTGATTTGGGACACTATGAGAGATTTTTGGATACTTCACTAACTCAAAACAACAACTTCACTACAGGACAGGTGTACAAAACTGTTATAGAAAATGAAAGAAAAGGTAAATACTTAGGAAAAACTATCCAAGTAGTACCTCATATAGTCAATGAAATAAAAGAGAGGATAGTAAAAGCAGGGGAGAGTAAAGATATCCTTATAGTTGAGTTAGGTGGTACTACAGGAGATATAGAAGGATTGCCATTTCTTGAGACTATCCGTCAAATGAAACATGAGTTTGGCAAACAAAATGTGATGAATATACATGTAACACTTCTTCCTTATATCAAAGCAGCAGGTGAGCTTAAAACAAAACCTACTCAACACTCAGTACAAGAGCTTCGTCGTATAGGTATAGCTCCTCATATGCTTGTACTTCGTGCTGAGGTTAATGTACCAGCTGATATCAAACGCAAGATTGCATACTCTTGTGATGTTGATGAAGATTCTGTTATCGTAGCAGAAGATGCAGCTACTATATATCAAGTACCTCTTAACTTCTTAAATCAAGATATACTAACACCTATTTGTAAGCAACTAGAGCTTGAAAATTGTCAACCAAAAATGGATGAGTGGAGTTCACTAGTACATAAAATCATAAAACCACAAGATGAAGTAAGGATAGCTTTTGTTGGTAAATACTTAGATCTCAAAGAATCATACAAATCTCTAACAGAAGCACTCATACATGCAGGAGCTCATCTGGATAGAAGAGTAAATATCAAATGGGTAGATTCCGAAAAAGTCGAAGAAGATGGTGCAACTAAATTTTTGACAGATGTAGATGGTATCTTGGTAGCTGGTGGATTTGGTGAGAGAGGAGTTGAAGGTAAGATAGCTTCTATACAATACGCTAGAGAAAATAAAGTACCATTTTTAGGTATATGTTTGGGTATGCAACTGGCTATGGTTGAGTTTGCTAGAAATGTACTTGGACTTGAGAGTGCAAACTCAGTAGAGTTTAATGAAGATACGAAAAACCCTATCATATATCTCATAGATGAGTTTATAGATGCTAGTGGTTCAAAACAGGTTCGTACTACAACTTCTCCTATGGGTGGAACTCTACGCCTTGGTGAATATGAGTGTGATACAAAAGAAGGAAGTAACCTAAGAGAGGCTTATGGAAGCTCTGTGATATATGAAAGACACAGACACAGATATGAGGCAAATCCAGCTTATAGAGAGCAGTTTGAAGCAAATGGTATGGATATCACAGGAGAATCAAATGGTCTTATAGAAGCAGTAGAGGTTGTAGATCATCCTTGGTTCTTGGGAGTTCAATTTCACCCTGAGTTTACTTCAAGATTGCAAAATGCAAATCCTGCTATACTCTCATTTGTCAAAGCATCCGTTAAACATAAAGTATAGATGTATCCAAAAATAACACTACAAAAACTTCAAACCATCCTCAATCAAAGATTTGAGGATGGTTTTTTAACTCTTAGAGATTTACCAAACCCATCAACTCTAAAAGATATGGATAAAGCTACTACTAGGATAGTAGAAGCTATCAAAAAAAATCAAAAGATTTATATCATAGGTGATTATGATGTCGATGGAGTAGTATCTACTACTTTGATGAAGCTTTTTTTTGATCATATAGATTATGATGTAAGCTATATCATACCAAACCGTTTTAGTGATGGATACGGATTGTCATCTAGTGTATTAGATAGAGTCTATGAGTGTGATCTTATCATCACAGTTGACAATGGTATTTCAGCTTATGATGCCTCTTTGATATGTGAACAACGAGGGATTGAACTTATAGTTACAGACCATCATCTACTACCACCAAAATTGCCCAAAGCTTATGCTATCATAGATCAAAAACAAGATGATTGTACTTTTCCTTATGATGAAATTTGTGGTGCTCAGATAGCTTGGTATCTTATAGCATCACTAAAGAGAGCTTTAAATTTAGATATCAATATGATAGAGCTTTTGGAGTTTTGTTCTTTGGCTATCATAGCAGATATGATGCCACTTCTACATATAAATAGAGTTATGACTATAGCAGGTATCAAAGCTATCAATACATCAAATAAAGCACCTATAAAAGCTATCAAAGAACATCTTGATAAAGAAGTGATAAACTCAGAAGATATAGCATTTTTTATAGCTCCAGTGTTAAATAGTGCAGGACGGATGGAAGATGCCTCTTTTGCTGTTGATTTTTTACTAAGTAGCAATATATATGATGCTAGAAGCAGACTTCAAAAACTATTGAGTTTCAATGAAGCAAGAAAAGATATAGAAGCTTCTATCACAAAAGAGGCTATAGCTAAAGCTAGTAAAGATGATGATATCATAGTGGTTGATGGTAAAAAGTGGCATGAGGGAGTTGTAGGTATAGTAGCTGCTAGAGTAGGTAGAGAGCTTGATAAACCGTGTATTATACTGACAAAATGCGAAGAAGATAGCCTAAAAGGCAGTGGTAGAAGCTTTTGTGAGTGCAATTTGTTTGATGTAGTAGGGGAGTGTAGAGAAATTCTAACGAAATTTGGAGGACACAGTGCTGCTATAGGATTATCACTAAAGAGTTCAAACCTAGATACTTTTAGAAAAAAACTCCAAGAGATATACAAAAGTAAAAACTATCAAAAAAGCTTATATGATAGTGAAATAGTAGGAGAGATAGATTTTAGAGATATATCTTTTGAGATGATAAATCTTATAAAAGAGTATGAACCTTTTGGTATGGGTAATCCTGCTGTGAAATTTATAGCTAAAAATGTAGAGGTTTTGAGTGTAGATACTATGGGTAAAGATGCACAACATCAAAGATTTGCTTTTAAACAAAATGGAGTTATTCACATAGGTGTGAAATTCAAATCATCTATACAGGTAGAGCCATCATCTTTTGTAGATATAACATTCAATCTCAATGAAAATAGTTTTAGAGGTGAAAAGTCCATACAGCTTTTTATAGATAAAATTATCATAAATTATAGATAATATAATAGATAGTTATATTAAATTTTATTTATAAGTTTTTATTACCCATTTTATAAAAAAATTAACTATTTGTTAGTTTAAATTATAAACTCATAAGTATAAGTACTATAAAATATAATACACTCTTATAAATAGGATAAATTTTATCTTATTTATAAGATATATTTTATAAGGAGGCATGCTGATGCAGGTTGAAGTATCAAGAAGAAGATTTCTTCAAGGCAGTGTAGCTTTAAGCATTGTTGGTGGTACGGCTATGAGTACTACAAATCTTTTGGCAAGTCATGGTGAACATGAGTCAGAAGGTGAAAATGCAGTAACTACAAAGACAGGAACTGGTAAAGCAGAAAATATACCATTTTTATGTGGTATATGTGTAAACAAATGTGCTGGTTTTGCTAGAGTAGAGGATGGTGTTATCACTAAATTAAATCCAAATCCATATTTCCCAAAATCAAGAAATATGCTTTGTGCTAGAGGAAATGCAGGTATTCAAACACTTTATGATCCAGATAGACTTAAATATCCACTTATTCGTATAGGTGAAAGAGGTGATGGTAAATATAAAAGAGTAACATGGGAAGAAGCTTATGAAGCTATCTTAAATGGTACTGATAAATTTAAAGGTTTGAAACAAATTCTTGATGAAGAAAAAGATAACCGTGCAACTATAGCTTATTGTAATGGTGAGGGTCTTTCTAAAGAAGGATTTGAAGTTCTAATGGGTGAAAAGATAGGAACACCTAACTATGTTGATGAGATTAGTATTTGTCTTGAAACAACATTGGGTGGATATTTCTCTACTATAGGAACTTATGGAGAGGCTGATTTAAATAATGCTGATTATCTTATCATAGCTGGAGCTAACAGAGCTGAAGCTATCATCACACCTGATACTATGGATTTATTTAAAAGAAGTAAAGGTAGAGGTCTTAAAACTATTGTTTTAGATCCTAGATTTACAAATACAGCTGTAAAAGCTGATAGATGGTACGCTATCAATCCTGGTACTGACCTAGCATTTGTTTTGGCTCTTACTTATGTAGTTATGGATGAAGAACTTTATGATAAAGATTTTGTAACTAAACATGGTGTAGGTTTTGAAGATTATAAAAACCATATACTTTCAAATAAATATACTCCAGAATGGGCAGAAAAAATTACAAATATTCCAGCAAAAGAGATATATAAAACAGCTCGTGAATTTATGGCTGCTGAACATCCTATATATTATCAAGGAAGAAGAAGTGTATTTAGCAAAAATGACTTCCAACTTCGTCGTGCTATGGCTATTTTCCAAGCATTGAGTGGTAACCTTGATAAAAAAGGTGGTATAGTTTATGGTAAAAAAATAGCTCTTCCAAAAGAAGAGATAAATGCACCTATGTATGCTCAAGTTGAATCAAGATTTGATACAGAAGGTATTGCTATCCCTTCACAAAAAACAGGTTCATGGATAGTACTTAGAAATATGGTACTAGAAGGTAAAAATCCATATCCATTGAGAGCTATGTTTATGAGAAAACATAATCCTATGAGTGGTGTACCAAATACTAAAAAAACAGAAGAGTTCCTAAGAAAAATGGATCTTAATGTAATGATAGATATTTTACCTAGTGATACAACTATGTTTGCAGATGTTATCTTACCTGAAGCTTCATATCTTGAGAGAACTTCTCCAGTGGCTAGTTATGGTGGACTTGAACCAGCTATCGTTATGAGAAAACAATCTATCAAACCTTTATTTGAAACAAAAGAACCTGAAGTTATCTATAAAGAGTTAGCTGAAAAACTTAGTAAACCTCTATGGGAAATAACTAAAAAATATGATGAAGATGTTCAAGATGATACAAAAGGTATGAGTGAAAAAGAGATTGAAGAGTATTATGAAGAAAATGGATTCAATCTTGCTGATGCTTGGGAAAAACCAGTATATGAAGCTAACAAAGAAATGGTAGAAAAAACATTTGGTGAGGAAGCTTGGAAAACATTGGATGAAAAAGGTGTATGGTATCCAAATATGGAAAAATATCATAAACAATTAAATCCAAATGAATTCCAGTATTATCCTGAAAAAGCTAAAAATTATACTACTAAAAAAGATGAATTAAAAGTTGTATTTAACTTTAAAAACTTGGCTAAAAAAGGTGTAGATCCTATGCCAAAATGGCATGATGAATGGAACTTTAGTGTACCAGAAGGTAAGTTTAGATTAGTAACAGGAAGACACGCACAATTTACTCAAAGTGGTACTACAAACAATGCAATGCTTAGAGATCTTATCCCTACAAACTACTTGTGGATTAACAAAAGAGTAGCTGAGGAAAAAGGTATTAAGTTTGGTGATAATGTTGAAGTATCAAGTAGTATTGGTAAAGTAACAATCAAAGCTTATCCAACTGAAAAAATAGCTCCAAATCAAATCTTTATGTTACATGGATTTGGTGGTAGCAGTGAAGGTATGGAGTTAGCTTATGGAAATGGTGCAAATGATGCTCTTATCATTGAAGATAAGATAGAACCAGTTTATGGTGCAGCAGTTATGCACGAAACTAATGTTGAAGTGAGAAAGGTTTAATCATGGCAAGATATGGAATGGCTTTAGATTATAAAAACTGTATTAACTGTAAAGCGTGTGAAGTAGCTTGTAAAGAAGAAAATGGTGTTCTTCTTGGGGCTGACAAACACAGAATTTGGGTTGGACAAAATGAAACAAAAGGTCAGTGGCCAAATCTTGATTTGGCTTCAGCTGCATTTTTACCATCTCAGTGTCAACACTGTGATGACGCACCTTGTCAAGAAGTTTGTCCTACACATGCTACATATTATGATGAAAATCATGTAGTAAGAGTAGATAGTGATAAGTGTATCCTTTGTAGTTACTGTATGAATGCTTGTCCTTACGATGCTAGATATGTAGATGATAGAACTATGACAGTAGATAAGTGTACTTTCTGTAGTGATACAAGACTAGCTCGTGGTGAGACTACAACAGCATGTCAAAATACTTGTCCTACAAAAGTTAGAACATTTGGTGATCTTGATGATCCAAACAGTGAGATTAGTCAGTTGCTTAGAACTAGAGAACACTTTAGTCTTAAGTCACACCTTGGTACTAATCCAAAATTATTCTATCTAACATAAGGAGTGTGATATGAAAATAGGTCCTTTAAATATACCATTGAGAGAGGATTTTTCACTAAAATCAATACTTGGTTTTGAAAAAACTCCACTCAATATGTTAGTAGCATTATCAGTAGTAGCAATGTTAGCAATGTTTGTTGTAGGTGTTGCTACATATCTAGTACATGGTCACCATGCTTATAATGTAACAAGACAACACCCATGGGGTCTTTTGATCGCTGTATATATCTTCTTTGTTGTTAGCTCAACAGGTTTTTGTATAGTTGGATCACTTGGAGATGTATTTGGTTTCAAAGACTTTACTATGATATCAAAAAGAGCTATATTTGGTTCTATCGTTACAATCCTAGCTGGATTTGCAGTTATCGCATTTGAGATAGGACACCCTGTAAGAATGATGATATACAATGTACTAAGCCCTGGTATGACATCAGCTATCTGGTGGATGGGTACACTATATGGTATATATCTTACATTTATGATTGTAGAGTTTTATTTCTTGCTTAACAATGATATGAAAAAAGCTAAGATTTTTGGTCTTGTTGGACTTCTTGTTGGTCTTGCAGCTCACTCTAACCTTGGTGGTGTTTTTGGATTCTTGAATGCTAGAACTATATCAAATGGAGTATTTTATCCAACATACTTCATCCTAACAGCATTTATAACAGGTATCTATCTATCTTTCATTATCATGGGATTTAGATACAAAATGAAGTTTGATGAAAAAACAACTAAACTACTAGTTGGTTTGGCTAAAATCCAAACACTTCTTATAGCAATCTTGATGTTCTTTGAAACATGGAAAATGTTAACATCTATATATGGTGGTATGCCAAATCGTGCTGAAGTTGCTGAACATATCATCCATAGTGCACCATTTATGTATGGTGAAGTACTTTGTGGTATGTTGATACCATTTGTTGTAATGTTATTTACAAAATGGAGATCAGTAAGTACTTATGTGTGGACATCAGTTATAGGTATGGTTGGTATCTTCTTTATGAGATATGATTTGGTTCATGATACACAACTTAAACCACTTCAAATGATGGAAACAAGAATGTATCAACTTCCACCTGAATGGGTACATTATTTCCCAAGTACAACAGAGATCATGATATCTCTAGGTGGTCTTGGTCTTTGTATCTTACTATACTATGTAGGTACAAGAGCATTCAATCTTGATGAAGAAGAAGGTCATTAAGATATAAAGTCAAAAGCTTTTTTAGCTTTTGACTACTTTTACGATAAACTCTCTATTTAATATAACTACTATTTACTATTTTTACATTTTTTATATTAAGTAAGTGTTTATATAAAATGTCGTAAACTTTTTAACTTTAAAACAAATAAGGAGAAAATATGAAAAAGCTGATAGGTATGTCAGTAGTAGCAGCTATGGCAGCTACAAATGTAAGTGCTATGAGTAATGCTCAACTAGCATCAAAGATAAATGATCTTGAAAATGAGTTGCAAACAGTAAAAAAACAACTAAAAAAACAAAATAAAAAGATCAATAAAGTAAAAGCACATGATGCTACAGATAATATCAAATGGGGTGTAGATTTAAGAACATCTATCGATAGTATCAGTTATGATATGAGTGATGGAAGTAAAAAAGATAATTCAGGTTTGATGAGTTTAAGACTTAACTTAAATATGGCATTCAATCCAGATTCTCATAATATATTCAAAGGTCAGTTGACTATGAATAAAGCTTTTGGTGCAGATTTTGGTAATCCACCAAGATCTATGAGTATGGGATCTATGTTTGATTGGACTAGCAATGAAGCACTTTCAGACAATACATTAAAAGTAAAAGAAGCTTACTGGTTGTATCTAGGTGATAGCTTATTTGGTACAGATTTACCTTGGACATTTAGTATAGGTAGAAGACCGTCTATTGGTGGATTTTTAGCAAACTTTAGAGAAGATGATAAAGCTAAGTCACCACTAGGACATAACATCAATGTAGAATTTGATGGTCTTAGTACAATGGTTAAATTAGGAGATCTTACTGGTATAGATGGTATGAGTTTCAAGATTTGTGTAGGTAGGGGAGCTACAGATGCTGTACCTATGTTTGATAATAATGGAGAGCCAGCATATGCTTCAGATATAGGACAAAATCTTGATAATATAGATTTAGCAGGTGTGATTTTTGTACCATATGATGATGGTCAAATCAAAGTTATGACAAACTGGTTCAAAGCATTTAATCTTCCTGATATGTCTTTTGATGCTAATGGAAATCCTACTGGTTTTAAAGAGTATGGAGATATGCAAGGAGCAGCTATATCTGTTCTTGTTGATGGATTAACAGAAGATGGTTATTTTGCTGATGCAAAAGTATTTGGTTCATTTGCATGGAGTCAAACACAACCAGATGATGGTAAAGCAATGTTAGGTTCAACTGAAAAGAAATCAGGTACATCATACTGGTTTGGAACACTTCTTCCTGTAACAGATGATGGAGTACTTGGACTTGAGTATAACCATGGAAGTAAATACTGGAGATCATTTACTTATGGTGAAGATACTATGATAGGTTCAAAACTAGCAGCTCGTGGTGATGCTTATGAAGCTTACTTTACATATAAGATAAATAAAGCTCTTTCAGCTCAAATCAGATATACATATATAGATTATGACTATACAGGAAGTAATGGTTTCTTCTCTGCTACAGGAGCACCTGTAAAAATATCTGATACAAACAGTGATAAAGTTGTTGAATCTGCTAGAGATTTCAGATTTTATATCCGTTATAGATTCTAATACTTCTCAAAAGGGTTTTTACCCTTTTGTATAACTTCTTTTCTTTCATTTATTTTTTATTGATATAATTCATTCTATGAAAATCATAGAAACTTCCAGACGAAAATTTTTGCAAGGTAGTGTTGCTTTGTGTGTGTATGCATCTAGTAGCATAGCTAGTGGTGTGAAAACTACCAAAACCACTACAGATAAAAAAGCCAAAGAGATACCATACCTTTGCAATATGTGTAGAAACAAATGTGCAGGGTTTGCTAGAGTAGAAGATGGCAAAGTAACCAAGCTAGATCCAAATCCCTATTTTCCAAAAAGTCGTAATATGCTCTGTCCCAAAGGAAATGCAGGGATTGATGCTTTGTATGATAGTGACAGGCTCAAATACCCACTTATCCGTATAGGAGATAGAGGGGAGGGTAAGTACAAAAGAGTATCGTGGGATGAAGCTTATGAGTATATCAAAGATAAGTTAGTAGATATACTAAAAGAGCAAAAAGACAATCGCTCAACCATAGCTTACTGTAATGGTGAAGGATTTAACAAAGACGAGTATATCAAATTTTTTGGTGGTAAGCTAGGAAGTGCAAACTTCTTAGATGAAGGAAGTATCTGTCTAAACACCAAACTTGGAGCTATGAGTTTGACTTTGGGTGATATACCACAGATGGATGTAGCAGGAAGTGACTATCTTATCATCAGTGGAGCAAACCGTTATGAGTCTCTCATCACTCCAGATAGTATAGATATGCTACACTCAAATCAAAAGCTAGTAGTGCTTGACCCTAGATGCACTATCACAGCTACTAAGGCTACTAAGTATCTGCCACTTTATCCAGGAACGGACTTGGCATTTGTGCTTTCTATGATGTATATAGCTATCAAAGAGGAGCTTTATGACAAAGAGTTTGTATCTACATATTTTGAGGATTTTGACAAACTAAAAGAGCATATACTCTCACACAACTACACAGCCAAATGGGCAAGTGAAAAAACACATATACCAGCTTCTCATATAGAAGAAGTAGCTAGAGAGTTTTTTGATGCTAAAAGACCACTGTACTATATGGGTAGAAGAAGTGTATGGAGTCAAAATGATTTCCAACTTCGTCGAGCTATGGTACTGCTCAATGCATTAGCTGGTAGTATCAACCGTAAGGGTGGATTTGTCTTTGGTAAGCCTATAAAATTGCCTAGTGAAGAGGTAAATGAGCCTTATTATAACAATGCTCAAGATAGGTTTGATTTGGATGGGATAGTATATGGGTCAAATAAAGGTGGAAGCTGGTTAAACTTCAGAGAAAAGGTACTAAACAAAACAGCTCCGTATGAAGTAAAAGCACTCTTTATCCGTAAACACAATCTTATGCAAAATATGCCAAATATAGCCAAAACCAAAAAGATGCTAGAGATGATGGATTTGGTAGTGGTACTTGATACAATGCCTTGTGATACTGCTTTGATGGCTGATGTGATACTGCCTGAGTGTACTTACCTAGAGCGTGAAGATATGGTAGTGAGTTTTAACCGTATAGAGCCATCCTTAGCACTTAGAAGTCAAGTGATAAAACCACTATATGAGAGTAGAAGTATGCAAGATATACTCAAAGGTTTGGGTAAAAAACTCTCAATGCCACTCTTTGAAGTAAGCAAACAGTATGATGAAGAGCTTCAAGATAGTATCAAAGAGTTTGGAGAGAAAAAGGCTTTTGATGAGGGTGGATATGACTTGGCTGAGCTTTACAAAGATGATATAAGTACTAGAAACAAAAAACTCATCACAAAAGTATTTGGCAAAGATGTATATGAGAGTCTTAAAACCAAAGGAGTGTGGTATCCGTACTTAAGTGAACAAAAGCTTATAGCCAACAACTACTACAGCTACTACCCTGAAGATAAAAAGCACTATCAAGTAGATAAGAAGTTCAAAGTTAAAGCATATCTATCCAAATTAGCCAAAAACGGTTTTGATGCTATGCCAACTTGGAGAGATGAGTATGATTTTAAAGTAGCCAAAGATAGTTTTAGACTAATCACAGGCAGATATGTGACTACCACTCAAAGTGCTACGGCAAACAACTCAATGCTAAAAGATATGCAAGAGAGTAACCATATATGGATCAATAATATTGTTGCTAAAACAAAAGGTATCAAAACAGGCGATATGTTAGAAGTATCTAGTACTATAGGCAAAGTGCATCTCAAAGCCTATGTTACCAACAAGATAGCACCAGAGGTTGTATGGTTTGCTCATGGATATGGTATAAGTTCTCCTGCTATGAGCAATGCTTTTGAAGTAGGAGCAAGTGACAATGCTATCATAGAAGATAGGTTTGAGCCTATATATGGGTGTGCGACTATGCACCATACAGATGTGAAGATAAGGAAAGTATGATGGCTAGATATGGTATGGCATTTGATTATAAGCTTTGTATCAACTGCAAAGCGTGTGAAGTAGCGTGCAAAGAAGAAAACGGTATCTTGCTAGGAGCTGACAAGCATAGACTTTGGATATCACAAGATGGTAGCGTAGAGGGGGACTTTTGGAACTTAGATAGAGTAAAAGCCCACTTTATGCAAATGCAGTGCCAAGAGTGTGAAAATCCACCATGTCTTAGTGCTTGTCCAAATGATGCGATATATATAGATGCTAACGGTATAGTAAGACTACACGAAGATAAGTGTGATTTATCAGTTGAGTGTGTAAAAGCATGTCCTTATGATGCTAGATATGTAGATACTGCTAAGATGATAACAGATAAGTGTATCTTTTGTGCTGATACTAGATTAGCTAGAGGTGAGACTACAACAGCTTGTCAGATAACATGCCCAGCTAAGCTTAGATATTTTGGTGATTTGGATGATGAGAATAGTGAGATAAGTCAAGTGCTAAAAAGCAGAGAGTATTTTACTCTCAAACCTGAGCTGGGAACCAAGCCAAAGCTTTTTTATCTAAAGTAGTAAAAAACATTATTTGGATACAATACAGATTATATATAGATGAAGGTTTACTATGGACAAAGATCAAGAGTTTGAACAAGCCGTTACCAAGATACTAGAACTACTAGGAGAAGACCCAAAAAGAGAAGGGTTACTCAAAACTCCAAAAAGAGTCACAAAAGCTTTACAGTTTCTTACAGAAGGATACCACCAAGACCCCCAAGAGATACTAAATGAAGCTCTTTTTACTACCAGCAATGATGAGATGGTGTTAGTAAGAGATATAGAGTTTTACTCTATGTGTGAGCATCATATATTGCCTATCATAGGTAGAGTGCATGTAGCTTATATCCCTGATGGTAAGGTAGTAGGGCTTAGTAAAATCCCTCGTATTGTCAATGTATTTGCTAGAAGATTACAAATCCAAGAGCAAATGACAGAGCAGATAGCAGATGCTATACTTGAAACCATCCAGCCTAAAGGGGTAGCTGTAGTAGTACACGCAAGACACATGTGTATGGAGATGAGAGGAGTACAAAAGATCAACTCTACAACAGTAAGCTCAGCCCTAAGAGGACTTTTCAAAAGTGATGAGAGAACAAGAAGCGAGTTTTATAACCTCATCAACACCCCTACACCATCTAACTTCTAAAGTATGTGAATAACTCACATACTTTGTATATCTCATTTTTTATGTGAATATTTTTTTATTAAAACAGATGCACTAAGTCCAAATCTTAGTTTTATATCTTTGGGTAATTTATCTAGTTTGATACGCACAGGGATTCTTTGGGCTAGTCTGATCCATTGAAATACAGGTTTGATAGCAGGTAGCAAGTTTGCTCCTGGATTTCCATCGCTTAGAGATATACCCCAGCCTATGGATTCTACCTTGCCATTTAGTGGTGTGTCAGGATAAGCCATGAGAGTGACTATGGCATCATCACCTATAGCTATATCTTTTATACTATCTTCACGAAAGAAACCAAATACCCAGTATGATGAGGTATCTACTAGAGCCAAAATAGGGCGATTTGTAGTAGCTTGTGTACCTATCTGGAAATTGATATTTGAGACATATCCGTCTATAGGTGCATATACTTTAGTATAAGATAGGTTGAGTTGAGCTTTTTTTAGAGCCTCTTTTGCTGTTTGGATATCAAGCAAGGATTTAAAATATGCTGTCTCATTGCGTATCAAGCTCTTTTGGGATATAGCACCTTGGTCTTGTTCATATATCTTTTTGACTCTCTCGTACTCTATCTTGATACCCTCAGATGATTTCAGTACTCTTTCTAGTCTGGCTTGTGCTTGATTGAGTTTGATTTGGTATGAGGATGGATCTATCTCAAAGAGAAGATCTCCTTTGTGTACTTTTTGGTTATCTTTGATAGCTATCTTTGTAACCATACCTGTAACTCTAGGGGCTATTTGTATCACTTGTGTTCGCACCTGACCATCTCTTGTCCAAGGGTTGTTTATATACTCTTTGTATCTGTTATAGCCTAGATATACAGCACTAGATATGATAGCGATACTCAATACAAACTTTACAATAGCTTTCAAAACAACTCCTTAAATCTTTATCCAAAAATGATCTATAGCCAATATATAAAGCACCATTATTGCCAAAAATATATATGATGGTGCATAAAAATATCTTGATAATTTCAATTTGTTTAGTATCCCTATAGTAGCGATAGCCAATATAAAAGCCAAAAGTGTTACAGGTATGATAGGTTCTATATATACATCACCTATAGATAACTCGTGAGGATATCTACTCATCATAAAGTCCTTTTGGAAGTTTTATCATACCACTATCAAGATACTCTTCCCAGTCGGTACGCTCTTTCATCTTTTTGGCTAACTCTTTTGATATGTATGCTTTACCCTCTCTTATCTGCCATCCACCACCTAGTGCTTTATATAGTGCTATAGCACTCAAAGCTTTATCTCCTTTGATAGAAGCATATCTATCTTGTGTCAATGTCAGCTTCTCTACTGATGTCAAGAGCCTTTGATAGCTTACCAATCCTTCATTGTATTGAAGTATAGAGATGTTAAAAGCTCGTATAGATGATGATATAGCTTTTTTGAGTTCTTTTAACTCTTTGGAAGTTAGCCTATAGGTATCTAATGCATCTGAGACTTCTGAGACAGCAAGAAGCACTTGTTTGTTATAGTTGATGATACTCTCTTGGAGTTTGGCATCTTGCAGACGGATTTGATTTTTGATACGACCATAGTTGAGTATATCCCAAGAAAAAGCAGGTCCAGCACTTACACTCAATGCATCACTACCGTTTATCCATACACCTTGTTTGTTGTTGCTGTTATATCCTATGTTGCCTAACAAAGAAAATGATGGATACAAATCAGCCATCTTCGCACCAAGCAAAGCATTTTGTGATCTAACTATATACTCAGCCATTTTAACATCTGGTCTTTTAGTGATGAGGTTTGCATCTATCTTGAAGTAGGCATTTATGTGTGCTTGTGGTATGATGTGTAAATCTATCAAGTCTTTGTAGTTACTTTTTAGCTGTAAAGTGCCTTTGTGTTTACTTATAAAGTAGTTTGCATCACTATATCTACTATAGCTTTTTGAGAGGAGCTTTTGTATATATAAAGGCTCTTTTGCTAGTAACAAAGCTAGAGCATTTTTAGCCTTGGCTTGAGCTATCTTGATAGCATATATGCTACTTTTGGTAGAGTATAGTTGAGATAAAGCCTGTTGCATATCAAGTTCAGATACATTACCTGATTTGAACTGAATCTTTGTCATCTCTACTATGCGTTGTTGTATCATCACACTTCTTTTGGCATATGCTAGTCTCTCTTGGGTAGTGCGATATATGATATAGCTTTTGGCTACTTCAGCCAATACTGAGGATATGATAGTATCATATGAAGCGACTGAAGCATATAGTTGAGCTTTGGATGCTTCTACCCCTCTGGCATATTTGCCCCACAAATCTATCTCCCATCCCATATCAAAGTGAAGATTGGCTGTTTTGATATCAGCAAAATTGGTATGAGTGATAGTGCTTTCAGCAGAGAGTTTTTGTATCTGTGGCATTCTTAAGCCCTCAGATATCCCAAGTATGGCTCTAGCTTGTAGTATACGAACTCCAGCACTTTTGATATCTAGGTTTTGAGTGTAAGCTTGTTGTATAAGAGTGTTTAGAGTTTTATCTTCAAATCTCTTCCACCAAGATACTACACACCTTGTATCACCATGACTAGAGGCTTTCCATTTTGATGGGATAGGGGGGTTATGCATACCTTCAAAGTTTGGTCCAAGAGGGTTACATCCACTTATAAACAGTATCAAAGGCAACAACAAATACACTCTTTTTATCAAAACCTACCCTCTTTTAACTTTTCAAAGTTTATATCTTTGCATTGTACCAAAGTATCTTTTAGTATCTGGTATATATCTTTTTGTATATAGTTTAGATTTGTAGTATCTATATCTTTGGTATGCTTTAGGCTACACTCTTCAAGCTCTTTGAAAACTTCTATCATATAGCTGTCTATATCACTGTTTTTATCTTGGTATTCATACACATAAACCATCGTAAGATATGTGAGCTTTTTTGCATTTGTTATGAGTTTTTGGAGTTTGGTTTTATCTATATCAAAATATCTGCTATCTATACTCTCTGCCCACATTTGCATCTTGTTGATGATATCTACTACGATACGGGCGTTTGTATGTATATCTTTGGGCTTTTGTCTGTTTTTTATCATATTTGCCAGAGTTTTAAAAAGTTTTTTGTGATGCACTCTATAAAGATATTCGGCTTTTGTAGAAAAAGGTACATAGTAAAAGAACAATAACACAAACAAAAACATATAAAAACAGAGCATACTCAAAGCTACAAAACTAAACGAGTATGACATATCATTTGCAAGATTGAGTGTACTTAAAGCGATGATGAAAAATACACTAGCTCTTAAATCTATAAAATAAAAAGCAATAAAACAGTATATAAAAAGATATATATCAAACTGCCACATAGAGGTAAGATTGGGAAGTATAAAGATATAAGATATCAAAGCTCCTATGAAAGCAAGTGTATAAAGCATCATAAGCAAAAGAGGATGTATAGGAGAAAATGCAGTCAAAAAGCTAAAACTTGTAGCAAGTACTACTACATAAAACCCCATTGCAGGATTGAAATATATCCAAACAAAAGCAGATGCCCAATATACCAAAAAACTAACTATAGCTACTTTGATAGCCTCTGTATCATAAAAGTTAAAATTAGGGATTTTGGAACTCTTCAAATGCAACTGATGTTTTTTGTCTATACCCAAAGAGTCTTTTATATCAAGTAAAGGTTTTAAAGTATTATCTTCTTGTGGTGTTGTCTCTTTCCATAACATTACATCTACTATAGTATATACCATTACGCCAAATATAGTCATATAGGTACGATTGAGACCATATATAAAAGCATCTTGGGCTTGGTTATTTTGAAAAACAAGCATTATGGTCATACCAGTAAGAAAAAGTATCGTGGTATCACCTCTGTATATCCGTCCTATATAAAACACCAAAGCTACTAAAATACTACTTGATAAAAGATAATCAAATCTATCTTGAGGATATAAAGCTATCAAAATCATCCCCAAAATAGCCCCGATAAGTGTCCCTATAGTTCTAAAAGCACCTTTTTTGAGAGTATCTTGCAGTGAACCTATAGATGCTACCAAAGATATAGTTATAGCAGAAGTAGATGGGCTTTGCCACCCTTGGTAAAAAGCTATGATATATACGATAACTATACTAAGTGAAGCCTTGATAGCGAATTTGGCTTTAGAAGAGAGATGAAATCCCAAAAGATATCTCAATATATCGATAAAAGATACAGCAACACTTCTTATCACTTCCAAACCTTCTTTTTTGATAGGAGATTATATCATTTTTAAATTCAATACAAAAAGCCAAAAAGCCAAAGTGGTATTTT
>Ga0256843_1001245_pt1 | contig 20411 bp, 18 predicted proteins | sample AlvinellametaG_FD_191572 | JGI IMG/M metagenome (GOLD analysis project Ga0256843, IMG submission 191572) | Pompeii worm associated microbial communities from hydrothermal vent at the East Pacific Rise, Pacific Ocean - Alvinella | ecosystem: Host-associated > Annelida > Integument > Unclassified ... | reverse complement strand
GAATCCTTCTACCCCAGCCATTTAATTTACTCGCTGTCGCGGGGTGGAGAAGTCAGGTATCTCGTCGGGCTCATAACCCGAAGGTCGCAGGTTCAAATCCTGCCCCCGCAACCAACAAATTCAAAAACAAACTATTAATAATAACTACCATTGGGGTATCGCCAAGCGGTAAGGCACGTGGTTTTGGTCCACGCATTCGGAGGTTCGAATCCTTCTACCCCAGCCACTTTTTATTATAAACTTCATATAAAATATATATTTTAAATCTTATAGGTCTAAATTAAGCACCATTTTTATACATTATTAAATAATTATTCTCAAAAAAAATGGTATAATTCCATAAAAAGTAATTTTAGGAGATTTTATGATTGGTGCAATGACCGCTTTAATAACTCCATTTAAAAATGGAAAAATAGATAGCGAAACTTTCGCAAAACTAATTCAAAGACAAATTGATAATGATATTGACTATGTAGTACCAGTAGGTACAACTGGTGAAAGTGCTACATTAAGCCATAATGAACATAAAGAATGTATTGAAATTGCTGTAGAAGTATGTAAAAATACAAAAGCTAAAGTATTAGCTGGGGCTGGAAGTAATTCTACACATGAAGCTATAGATTTAGCTAAATTTGCCGAAGCAAAAGGTGCTGATGCTATTTTAAGTGTATCACCTTATTATAATAAACCTACACAAAAAGGAATTTTTGAGCATTATAAAGCTATAGCTAATTCTATAGATATTGAAGTTGTTTTATATAATGTACCAGGTAGAACAAACTCTCATATTTTCCCAGATACGGCTATTGCATTATCTAAAGAATGTAAAAATATTACTACAGTAAAAGAAGCAAGTGGAGATATCTCTAAAATAGTAGAATATCAAGCAAAAAGCAATATGGATATATTAAGTGGTGATGATGCTATAAACTACCCTATTTTAGCAGCTGGTGGAAAAGGTGTAATTTCTGTTACTTCAAATTTACTTCCTAAAAAAATTGCTGATTTAGTTCATACTGCTTTAAATGGTGATTTAAATACAAGTAAAAAAATAAATGAAGAGTTATGGGATATAAATAAAGTACTTTTTATAGAAAGTAACCCTATACCTATTAAATATGCTATGCATATAGCAGGTCTTTGTGAGCTTGAGTATAGATTACCACTAACTCCTCCAAGTGATGAAAATATGAAAAAAATAGAAGAAATTGTAAAAAAGTATTTATAAAAGGATGAAAATGAAAGGTAAAACGTTAGTAATTAGTGGGGCAACTAGAGGGATTGGAAAAGAGATTGTTTATAGATTTGCTAAAGAGGGAGTAAATATCGCTTTTACTTATAATTCAAATGAAGAAATAGCTAAAGAAATAGCTAAAGATTTAGAAAAAAATTATGGAGTAAAAGCAAAATATTATCCATTAAATATTCTTGAGCCAGATGAATATAAAGAATTATTTAAAAAAATAGATGAAGATTTTGATAGAATTGATTTTTTTATTTCAAATGCTATTATCTCAGGTAGACCTGTTGTAGGAGGATTTGCTCCATTTATGAGATTAAAACCAAAAGGACTTAATAATATATATACAGCTACTGTTTTAGCATTTGTAGTAGGTGCTCAAGAAGCAGCTAAAAGAATGGAAAAAGTTGGTGGAGGAAGTATTATCTCTTTAAGTTCAACTGGAAATTTAGTATATACACCAAACTATGCTGGTCATGGTTCTTCTAAAGCTGCAGTTGAAACTATGGTTAAATATGCAGCTGCAGAACTTGGAGAAAAAGGAATCAGAGTAAATGCAGTTAGTGGTGGTCCAATCGATACTGATGCTCTTAAAAAATTCCCTAATTATGAAGAAGTAAAAAAAGAAGTAGAACTTAGAAGTCCTCTTGGAAGAATGGGTGTAGCAAAAGATTTAGCAGGAATGAGTTATTTCTTATGTACAGATGAATGTAGTTGGCTTACAGGTCAAACAATTATCATTGATGGTGGAACTACTTTTAAATGATACAAACAAAATCTAATCTTGAACTTGCTAAATGGCAAAAATGGTCTAAAAGACTAAAACATACTCCAAATATTTTAGCATTTTCAAGAGTCTTAATGGCTCCTTTAATGTTTTTATTTTTTGTAAATAGAGATATGTTTTCTTGCCATCCTAGCTGGTGTGATTTTTTTGCTGCACTTATTTTTACTATTGCATCAATTACAGATTTTTTTGATGGTTATATCGCTAGAAACTTTGATGCAAAAAGTAAATTAGGAGAGATTCTAGATCCACTTGCAGATAAAATGCTTGTACTTGCTGGATTTTTAGGACTTATGATGATAGATAGAGCAAGTCCTTGGGCTATTTATATCATCTTAGTAAGAGAGTTTTTTATAACAGGACTTAGAATTCAAATGGCAAGTGAAGGTAAAAAAGTAGCTGCTAGTATGGCTGGAAAAGTAAAAACTGTAGCTCAAATGGGTGCTATTGGTTTTCTTACTATGAATTGGTATGGTGGTGAAATATTACTTTGGATTGCTGTTATTTTAACAGTTTATAGTGGTTTTGACTATGTAAAGGCCTACTTGCAAGATACACAAGAATAATTAGATAGATATAAAATAGATTATCTGGAGTATAAAATTTTATATACTCTTTTGATAATTCTAAATAATTTTTAATTACCTCATCAAATACATTCCCATATCCTATTAAATGTAAAATAACTTCTAATGGATAAAATATATTAAATATAACACTAATTATAGGAGAATATAACTGATAAATATTAAAATTACCAAAAAAGTAATGACTTATAGGAAACATTGTTATATATAAATAAATTGGTAAAAATATAAATCCATTAAATAAATTCAATTTGAAATATTTAAAAAATAAAAATATTAAAAAAACTCCCATAACACTCAAAAAAAATCCTAAATTAACTATAAAACCAGGAAAAACAAATATACAGCTCAAAACAGCTAAAAAAAGTAATTTAAAACTAAAAACATCTCTTAAATAAAAAGCAAATAAAAAAAATAATCCTTCCATTACAAAACTTCTTACTAAACTAGGTGGAAAATTAACAAACCATAAATATATAAAAAGAATAATTAAAATAAAAATCCCTAAATCAATATTTCTATTTCTATAAGAAGGAAAAATAATATTATAAATTGGTGTTAAAATAAGATATAAAACAGTACTTATTATAGCTAAATGAAGACCACTTAAAGCTAATAAATGTGATATTCCTAATGTAGATAACTTTTGACGAGTTTCATAATAAAGACTATCGCCAAAGAATAAAGCATCAAAAATATTTGCAATATACTTATCACTATGTTGATTATTTATAAATATTTTATATTTAGAATCTTCTAAAATTCCTAATCTAAAAGTAGGAGCATAAAATTTTGTTAAATATTGCCAAAAAGTAATATTTTTAGTAATTACTCCAACTTCTATATTTTTATTTAAAATATCTTTTAAGTCATCTTTTGTTGTAGTATAAAACTCTACATCATGATTTTTTATTTTTAATACCCAATAATTAGATTTTTTATATTGATTAATAATTTTGGCATTAATAAATTGAGTATGAGAAACAAAAGATTTATATTTATAATAATGATAGCCTATACTTATACTAAGTAGTAGGCATATCAATACTAACAGGCTCAGCCACTTCAAATGTAGTAGATGGTTGAGCTTCAATTTCATTAACATCTATCATCCTATCTTCAAATCTTGTGAATTTTTTATTAAATTGTAAATGAACAATACCTGTTGGACCATTTCTTTGTTTTCCTATAATAATTTCTGCACTTTCAATAGGTTTTTCTTCTATTTGGATATCTATTTTTTTACCTTCTTTTTCTGCTTCTTTAATAGCTTGTTTTGCTTCACGAATTCTATATACATCATCACGATAAACAAACATAATAATATCTGCATCTTGTTCAATAGCTCCAGATTCTCTTAAATCACTCATCATAGGTCTTTTATCTGGTCTTGATTCTAAGCCCCTATTAAGCTGTGATAATGCAATAATAGGTATTTTTAATTCCCTTGCAAGCATTTTAAGACCTCTTGATATTTCAGCAACTGCTACATGTCTTTCTTTTGAATCCCCTACCATTAATTGAAGATAATCTATAATTACTAAGCTAAGTTCAGGATGAAGAGTTTTTAATTTTCTAAGTTTTGCTCTTACTGAATGTATGTTTTGTACAGAATTATCATCAATAAAAAGCTTTCTAGTACTAAAATAATCTACAGTTTCACTTAAAAGTGATATTTGTTCATCATTCAAATTACCTGTTCTTACATCTTGTAAAGGAATAGAAGCATGAGCTGATATCATTCTTAGCATCAACTGCTCTGCAGGCATTTCCAAAGAAAATATTGCTACTCCTTGATCGTTTTTCAATACATTCGCCGCGATATTTAACACAAATGATGTTTTTCCCATAGCTGGACGAGCAGCAATAATAATCAAATCCCCTTCATTAAATCCACTTGTCATTCTATTTAGATCTATAAATCCTGTATCAAGCCCTGTTAAAAGACCATCTTTTTGCATCTGTTCTTTTATATATTCCATAGTAAGAGGTGCTACTAATTGCATATCTTTAAAATCACCATCTTCACTTTCTGTAGCAATTTTAAAAAGTTCTGATTGTATATCTTCTACTAAATCTATAGCTCTTTCATCACTTTTTTCATATACTTCTTGTTTTACCACATTAGAAAAATGTAATAATTCTCTTTTTAATGCTTTATCTTTTATCTCTTTTGAATAGCTCTCAATCATCTCTACAGGTGCTGTAGAAATAATCTCAAACATTAAAGTTTCATCAAATTTACCTTTTTTTTCTAATTCTTCTTTTATAAAAGTTTCATCAATAGGATAATCTTTTTTATACAAAATCTCCATAATTTCAAAAATATCTTGATGAAAAGGTAAATAAAAATCTTTAGGCTTTAAAATAGCCGCTACTTTTTCATAATTATCACCATCAAATAAAATAGCGCTTAAAACACCTCTTTCTATATCTAAATTATATAAACTAATCTCCATTCTCTACCTTTAAAATAAATCTTGCTCCGTTTTCTATATTCTCTACTGATATTGTACCATTTATTCTTTCCATTATTAACTTTGATAAATATAAACCTTTACCTGTTCCAGAACTTTTTGTGGTAAAATTTTCATCAAATATTTTATCTATATATTCTTCTTTAATTCCACCTGCATTATCTTCTATAAAAAGAAGATTGTTTTTATTATATATTTTGATTTGTCTATCTTTTATATTTCTTTGTTCAAACGCTTCTACCATATTAACAATTATATTTAAAATAACTTGTTTAAATTGATTTGGATATATATTAACTAAAAACTCATCTACATTAATATCAATTTTAACTAGATGTTTAAGTAAATAATCTTTAAGAAGAATAATTGAACTTTCAACTATATATTTTATACTTTTAACCTCTTTTTTATTTTGATTTAAAAACACTCTAAATTCAGACAATATATTGTCTAATGAAGCAATCTCTTCTCTACACTCTTTCATATAATTATCTATTTTTTCTTGATTTAAGTTATTAGAATTATTTTCTATTTGAATCATTTCTGCTTTTATATTTAAAAGATGTACATATTGTAACCATTGATGTGCTATCATATCCAACATTTTACCAATTTGAGCAAATTTTTCTTGTTCCAAAATATATTCTTTTTCTAATTTTTTAGAAACTATATTTTTAGAAATTTTATATAATACATTTAATACTTGATTAAAATCCATAGGTTTTAAAATAAAATCAGATATCCCTATTTTTATAAGAGCAAATAATTTATCAGAATCATTATAAGCAGAAATCACTATAATATCTTGTTCTGAGTTTATTTCTTTAATCTTTTTTGCCATCTCTATACCATCCATATTTGGCATTTTAATATCTGTAATAACTATATCAAACTGCTCTATTTTATATACCTCAATCCCTTTTTGTCCATCAGATGCTAACACAACTTTTTTAAAAAAGTTTTCTAAAACCTCTTTCATCTCTTTAGATAAATATATATCATCTTCTATATATAAAATTTTTAAATCTTTTGTATATTTATAAATTTCTTCTATACTATACATCTTTTACCTTTATTAAAATTTCAAAAACAGCACCATTATCTTGATTATATACATTAATTTTACCATCTAAATGCTTTTCTACAATAATTTTACTCATATATAATCCTAATCCTGTACCATTTTTAGAAGATTTTGTAGTGAAATATGGATCAAAAATTTTATCAAAAATTTCTTCATCTATACCTCCTGCATTATCTTTTATTTTTATAATAACATATCCATATTTTTTAAATATTTCTATATAAATATTTCTATTTTCTAATCCTTTTTCCACAAACATATCTTCAGCATTTTTTAATAAATTTAATAACACTTGTTTTAATTCATTTGAGAATGTTAAGATTTTAGATTTATATTTAATATCTATTTTTACATTGATTTTTTGTTCTTTCAATGAATTACCCATAATATTAAACACTGAATTTAAAATTTCTTCAAAAGTAATTAACTCTTTTTGTTTAGCTGGTTTAAAAAAGTTTCTAAAATCTTCTATAGTATCACTTAAATAATTTGTATAGCTATTAATAGAATCCATTTTTTCAATAATAAATTCTTTATCTATATCATTAACTTTTGTTTTTATATTTACCCCCATAGCAGTTGCACTAATAGAGGCTAACGGTTGTCTCCATTGATGTGCTATCATACTAATCATTTCACCCATTTGAGCTAATTTGCTTTGATAAAAAAGTTGCTCATCTTTTTTTCTATTTTTTTCTATTTCTTCATTTACTTTATTTTCTAAATCTTTATTTAATATTTTAAGCTCTTTAGTTTTCATATAATCAATATATGAAAATAGAATTATAATAATAAATATAAATAAGAAAAAATATACTAAAATTTTAAAAATAACATCTAATTTATTTAAAGCTTTTTTTATTTCATCATGCACTTTCATTGAAAAATCTATTACTAAAATAGCTATTACTTTATTGTTTTTAATGATAGGCTGTAAATAAGTAATCCATAATTTATTTATTTTTGTATGTGTAAAATAATGTGGAGTTTTACTTACATATACAGCTTTCCATTTAGCTGGTTCTATAGGCTCATAATTTTCTAAAAACATTGCTTTATCTTGTATAGAACCATCTAATAAAAATCTAAAATCCCCATCTTCATCCTGTTTAACAACATAAATATATTTATATCTATCTGTAATAAATAATGAAAGTTCTTTTTCTAGTTGTTTTTTTATTTTTGGATGATTTTTTAAATAATTTTCTATATCAGATTTAACATAATATGTAATACTATTTGAAATATTATTAGATATTTCCTGAACATATTGTATATTTGTTTTATAGTTAGTATCAATAATAAATTTTTTCATATCTTGGAATTTATAATATACTATTCCAAAAACTAGTAATATAATTATACTGATAATATTAAAAATAAATAAATTTCTCATCTAGCATACTTTTGTAAAGATTTATCTAAATATAAGTTATAAGTTTTTATAACTTTTTTATTTAATCTTAATTGTGGTCTACTTTTTCGCCAATAAAAAGCTCCAACAGCATTAGAATTAATATAATCTATATAAGATGTTACAAAAAATGGTTTATTTTTGCACTTATTTGGAAGATGTGTTATTATTACAATATCTGCATCTTTACAAGATGAAGATTTCAATATTTTACTATTAATTTTTTTATGGTTTTGGAAATATACATTTATATTCTTTTTATGAAACAATTTAGTAAATATAGTCTCATATAATTTTACTTCATAGTTACCTGCCCATAAAATAGTTGAAATAAATATAATCAATAATTTCATATTAAAAATAATATTCCATAGATAAAATTATATTTCTATCAATAGGAGAAATACTTGTAGGTACTTCAAATTCTAAAGTTTCTGGATTAGCTTTTAAATAATCTTGTTTATAAGATTTATTAAATAAATTCTCCCCTTTTAATGAAATAATAAAATCTTTTGAATAATGATATTTAATACCCATATTATATAAATAATAATATTTATCCTTATCATTAGTATATGTAAAAATCAATTCATTAAATATATCATACTTATTTATTGTATTTATATTTCTAATTAAATATTTGAATTTTTTATATGTATCTATTATAGGTGCTTTATATTCTAAATATTCTGAACTCATAACTAATTTATCTATCTCATGATATATCTTTTCCCAAGACAAATAATAATCATAACAATAAATCTTACTTGTAGCATTATATAAAAGATATCTATCATTTAAATCAGGAATCAAATAATTTTTAAATACAGAATAAGTAAATAAAAAATTTAGTTTATTACTATCTTTTTTAAAAATAATATTCTCTTGAAAAGAATTGTTTTTAATTACTTTCACTTTATCATCTTTTATAAAAAACCCTGTACTATTTACTAAATATGGATCTATAGAAAATTCTGTATGAGCATAAATAGTTCTAAAAATAAAATAATTATTAGTATATGTATGTGCTATTCTATAATTAAATAAATCATCTTCTTGTAAAGAAGAATTATTTATCACTTTAGCTTTCATTAATCCTAAATTTACAATAGAATTATTCTCTAAAGCATATTGATTTTCTAAAAATACAGAAAATACTGTCTGATTTGTATTACCTGTAGATGGTAATTCTACTCCATTTCTATATAGTTCATCATATCTAAACCATTTATACCTATATTTTATACCTGTAATTAAAGTATTTGTATCTGTAATATGTTTATACTTCAATTCTATATTAAACAGCTTTGCATCTATTGTAGATATTTGTGAAGCAATAGGATATAAATAGTCATATTCCTCTTTTGGTTCTACATCATCAGTAAAATATGTGTCTGTTAATTTATAATCAAAATCACTTAAAATATAAAAATTATCATAATTACCATCATATCCCAAATGAATAAATTTACTCTTAATCCAACTATTTGTAGGAGTATTATCTATACTTGTATCTAAAAAAGCATCTCTATTTTGAGAAATAGCTTGAAATAAAAAATGATTATGTTCATTATAAATAGAAGCTAATGCATGAAAAGTTGGATGATCTCTAGATACTTCTACATTATCCACATAATGTTTTTCTCTTTTATTTTGATTATAAGAAAAATAATCAAAATAATTCCATCCATTTAATAATTGATTTGCAGAATAAAGACTTATTCCTTTAGAATTATACATATTATAAGAAGCTTTAATTTTACTTCCATTATCTTTTTGTGCAGTTTTAGTATATAATTTAATTAAAATTAATGTAGATTCTGTAGTATATTCATAACTAGGATTTTGGAAATACACTTCAATATGATCTACAAAATCTAAATTAATATCCCCTAATAACATAAATCCACTACCATACATTCCAGTAGCTATTTCTTGATTATTTATAAATACTCTTAAAGAATTACTAACAAATGCTTTATTATCTCCATAAGTAAAAGGATCTGGTAAACCATAACTACTTTCTTTATATTCAATCATAGGTAATGACTCTATAATATCTTTTAAAGTATTTACTTGCATTCTTTCTAAATCACTTCTAGTAAAAATAAAACTAACACCACCATTTGCTATTTTTGTCTTCTCAGATAAATCACAATTTATTTCTATTTTTTTCAATAAATTATCTATATTCTCACCCCATAAAAAGGCAACTAATAATAAATAAAATAAAAATCTCACAAAACATCTCCTTTTGGTTCTGCAAGATAAAATCCTTGAGAATATTCAATATTTAATTTTTTTACAGTTTCAAGCACTTCTTTATTATGTACAAACTCTGCTATAACTTCCATATCTGTTTTTTTCGCAAAATCTACAATAGTTTCTACAATTAAATAAGCTTTTCTATCTGTATGAATATTTTTAATTAAACTTCCATCTATTTTTAAATAATCCACATCTAAATTTAAAATATGTGCAAAATTACTATAACCACTTCCAAAATCATCAATAGCTATTTTTGCTTTGAATTTTTTTAATAATTTAATAAATTTTTTCAATTTTTCATAGTTTTTAATTGCATCATCTTCTAAAATTTCAAATGTCACATATTCAAATACAGAAGGATATTTATCTATTAATTCATACATCATAACCATAGTTTCTTCATTATTAATATCTTCTATAGAAATATTAATTGAAAAAGGTATTTTTGTGTCTTTAAATTTTTCAAATGATTTTAAACAAATAGCTTTTGTTACATACTTATAATCTTTATTTTCTTTTAAAATATCTAAAAAAGGATAAATAGACAATACTTCTCCATCAACAAGTAATCTTGCTAATACTTCATATTTTACAATTTCACCAGTTTTATTAGAAAAAATAGGTTGATAATAAGGTATTATATTGTCATGTTTTAGAGCTTTTTTTAAAATCAATACTTTTTCCATATTTTCTTTTAATTTTTCTTTTTCATTTAATGATGGATTATAAATAGCAAAACTTCTTTTTTTCTCTTTTTTTACTTTTCTTAAAGCTATATCTGTAGTTTCTATCAAAGGTATTATTGCACTTACACCTATACTAACTGTAACATAAAATTCTATATCTTTATATACTTCTGGATCTTTATATACAATAGGATGATTTTTAATATGACTAATTATTTTAGTAGTAATCAATTCAATATCTTCATGAGCTAACTTACCACATAATATTCCAAAGTCATCACCACCTAATCTATAAAAAGAAGGTCTATATTTTTTAGGTACAATTTCTGTTAGTTTTTTAGCTATATCTTGCAATATATAATCACCTACTTTTACTCCATATAAATCATTATAATACTTAAATCTATCAATATTTACTATAAATAAAGTCTTATTTTCTTTTATATCTGCTTGTAATTTTCTTCTATTATATAATTGTGTTAATTCATCAGTAACTATCATTTTTTCTAAAATTTTATTTTCTTTTTCTAAAGATGTAAATAAATATATTATTAATAATATAGATAATATTATAAATATAATCAATACAATAGATACAAAACTAATAAACTTTAATTTTTCATTTGTTTCAATTAAAAAGTTTTTAAAAGTTTCTTTAAATTCTTCTTGCGTTTTAGAATGTAATACAGAATTCATTCCTTTTATATATTTAGGAAATAATGTATTTATTAATTCTATATTTTTTATAAAAACTTGATTATATTTTGTATAAGAATGATTTTTTAATTTAGCTAATTTAGTATCTAAATCTTTAATAAATGTTTTATCTAAACTATTTTTAGCTAAAAAAATATTAGCTGTAATATCAATCCATAAAGCTTTTTCTGATTTTTTTAATGGTAAGTTTGGTAATTTTGTAACCAATTCTGCTATATACATATCAGCATTTTTTAAAGGTGCTATTATTGTTTCTAATTCATAAATCTTATTAATTTTTGATTTTAAATCTTTTTTATATATTAAAAAATTTTCATATGCTTTTTGTTTTGTTTGAAACTCTTTATCTTTTGTTAAGTTATCTAAAATAACATCTATTTCTCTTTCTAAATTTACAATAGGATCAAAGTTTTTATATAAATATACACTAATAGTAAAAATTTCATAATTTAACTTTAATTCTTTTTGTTTTAATAAATTTAGCTCTTTTACTATTTTATCATTTTTATCAAAATAAGTTCTTGTATAATTATCAAATCCAATTAAAAGTAATACTAATACTACTCCCGTTAAAATTAAAATTACTTTTTTCATTTTTCATCCAATATTTTAGGTTTTTCACCAGTAAGTGTTTTTAGAAATGCTACTAAAGATTTTACTTGATACGAAGTTAATTTAAGGCCTAAATTATAATATCCCATTAAAGTAACAGCTTTTGATAAATCATATGTAATAGCATTATGAAAATATGGAGCTGTTAATGCTATATTTCTTAAAGTAGGAACTTTATATACATATTTATCATCTTTATTATGTGTTATCTCAAATCTATCCCCTACTCTATTATGAATATTATTAATAACTCCTATTTTCTGAAAAGAGTTACCACCTATATTTACTCCATTATGACAAGTAATACATCCTAGCTTTTTAAAATTATAATATCCATCTTTTTCTAGTTTTGTAAGTTGTACTTTACCTTCTAACCACTTATCAAATTTACAATTTGGAGTAATTAATGCTTTTTCAAATTCAGCTACTGCATCTTGAAACATAGCAAAAGTACCATGCCATTTTTTATATACTTTATAAAATTCATTTTTATATTTAGAATTTATAGCTTTTTCAACTAACTTTTTATTCATTCCCATTTCTACTGGATTATGAGTAGGACCTAAAATTTGTTCTTTTAAATCTTTAGCCCTTCCATTCCAAAATTGTCTAAAATTATATATAGAATTAAATACTGTTGGAGATTGTATATTACCCTTTTTACCAAATACACCTATAGATACAGGCCTTGGATCTGCTCCTCCATATTTCATCATATGACAGCTAGCACAAGATATGTTATTATCAGCAGATAAACTTTTATCAAAAAATAGTTTTTTACCTAGTAAAGCTTTTTCTTTATTATATTTTATAGTTTGTGGAATTGGTGTAATAGGTTCTTTTTTTAATGCTAGTAAAAATAATGGTAGCAAACATAAAATAATTTTTTTCATACCCAACTCCATTTTTTAATATTAAGGAATATTATATCATAAAAAAAAATCAAAAATTACAATTTTATGTCATTTTTAATATACTTGAAAATATTTAATTTCTTCATCAGTTATTTCAATTAATTTTCTATTCCTTAAATCATCAATTACACTCTTAGTACAATTTACATCATCCGGCCACTCACGATAAAATCCATCTATTTCACTTTTATTTGTTCCATCTATACCTATAATATCATCTATAAATATATCACGATTTGCTTCAATATTATTTGTAACTCTCCATATAAGCATATAAGGATTATTTACATCATTTTGTTTTTCATCTACAAATACTACTATACTCAAATGTTCTTTTAAAACTTTTATTTTTTCAAAAATATCTTTAGCTGATTTTGTTTTTTTATATTGAATCACACATATTGGATTGGCTGTATTTGTAAAATATTGTTTTAAAGCTATTACATCACTATCTAAAATTTTAATAGTTTCTAAAAGTTTATTATCATCTATAATATTTACATTTTTTTCTACCACTTCACCAGTACAATCAACTCCAAGTTTTCCACCTACAAGTGCTTCTGTACTTGAATGATCAAGTGCATCAATTACACCTTTTGATATAAGAATATTTTTTTTATCAAATCTATTTAATATCCATTCAGTCAAATTAACATAATCTTCTAACTCTGGAGAATTTTCATCTACAAAAATAGCATGCTTTACAAAACTCATCTGCCCAACTCCCCATAAAGCATGAGCTATTTGAAGTGAGTGTCCCTTATATTGTGGTGCAATTTTGCATAAAATTAGATTATGAAAAACTCCATTTTCTGGCATTCTATAATCTATTAAATCATGTGCTTGAGTTTGAAGTAAAGGTAAAAATATCCTTTCAGTAGCAAGTCCCATATATTTGTCTTCCAAAGGAGGTTTTCCTACAACTGTCGCATAAAATATTGGATTTTTTCTATGTGTAATTGCAGTTACATTAAGTACTGGATATGGCTCTTTTAAAGTATAATATCCTGTATGATCACCAAACATCCCTTCGATTTCCATCTCCTCTGGATCACAATACCCTTCTATTACAAAATCTACATCTTTTGGGATAAATATATCATTTGTAATAGATTTTACAACCTCTGCTGGCTTTTCAGCTATAAATCCATATAAAAAAAGCTCATTCATTCCTATAGGAAGTGGTGCAGTAGCAGCCCAAGTATAAAGTGCATCTCCTCCTATTGCTATTGAAACAGGCATTTTTTTACCAGCTTTTTTATACTCATGGAAAAAATGATTAGAATCTTTATGAATTTGCCAATGAAGCCCAAGACGAGTTTTATCGTATATTTGAAGTCTATACATTCCAAGATTTACTTTCTCTCCATCTAAACTTTTTGTATAAACTTGCCCCATCGTAATAAACTTACCACCATCTTGCTCCCAAGTTTTAAGTATTGGCATACTCTCAAGGTCTATATTTTCAGTAATCACTACTTCTTGAGCAATCCCTCTTTTTACTTCTTTAGGAAATACATTTTTCATTTTCCAAAGTTTTTTAAATCCATCTATTTTATCCATAAATGTTTTTGGTTTTTTTGGTTTTAATAACCCTTCTATCTCTTTTGCTATTTCATCTAACTCTTTATTATTAAAAATTAATTTTAAAGTATCTTTATTAAATATATTCATAAGCACAGGAATATCATATTCAATTCCCTTCTCTTTATCTACGGGATTTGTAAAAAGTAATACTTTTTGATTTTCTTTTTTTGCTTCTATGTAAGCAATATGTGGTATTTCTAAATTTACATCAAGTTTTTCATCTATTTCTCTTAATAAATTTTTTTGTTTTAATAATCTTATTAGTTCATTTGAAGTCATTGTTTACCTTATTTATAAATTTTTAAATTCTTATGAAAATATTTTTGAAATATTTTTAATGTTTTTATTAAACTAGTTTTAGTCTCTATTCTATAATCTTTTAATAATTTTTCAGCAATATGTTTATTATATGCAACTAATAAATCTATATTTAAATTTGAAATATCATTAATATATTTATCATACAATTTATTAAAATCTTGAATGATATCATCTAATATTTTGTCTGTATTATTTAATGATTTTTCTATCTTATCTGCTAATATAAAAAATTGAGATGATTTAATAGCATTATCTAATTTTTCTTTAATTTGAAAAGTTAATTCTAAGTTTGTATTATTATCTTTTAAAATCCCTAAAATTCCTGCTATTTTAGAGTTATTATCAAACATTGTATTTGAATATGGTTTTTCACCTTGTAAAAATATCAATAACTTATCTAATAAAATTGTAGTACTAATTTTTGTATTTCCCATCTCTTTCATATCAGCATATTTTCTAAACTTTTTATTAGTTACCATTTTTTGAACAAGTTCTATAAGTTTTTGTGTTTCATTATATACTAATTCTTGCTTATAAGCCTTATCTATTACACTATTATTTACAATTTGATTATCAACTATTGTATAACTATTATTTGCATATAAAATATTTAAACTTAACAAAGAAATTAAAAATAATTTCAATTTCATTTTATCCTCCCAAATATTTTTTAATTATTTCATCATTATTAAGTAAACTTTGAGCTTTATCTTTTAGTACAATATTACCATTTTCAATAACATATCCATAATCTGCAATTTTTAGTGCTGCATAAGCATTTTGTTCTACTAAAAGTATAGTAATTCCTTCTTCTTTTAAGTTTTGAATAATCTTAAATACATCACTAACAATCTTTGGTGCAAGTCCAAGACTTGGTTCATCTAGCATAATCATCTTAGGTTCACTCATAAGTGCTCTAGCAATAGCTAGCATCTGCTGTTCACCACCACTTAAAGTCCCTGCTAATTGATTTTTCTTTTCTTTTAATCTAGGAAATAAAGAATACATTTTTTCTTTTAATTCATTTTTATTTTGTTGATTATTAAAAGCACCCATATCTAAATTTTCATCTACACTTAGATTAATAAAAACTCTTCTCCCTTCTGGGACTAAAGTAAGCCCTTTTTTTACTATTTTATCTGTTTGTAACTTTGAAATATCTTCATTATCAAACAAAACTTTTCCACTTTTTTTTACTAAATTCATAATTCCATTTAAAGTAGATGTTTTTCCTGCCCCATTACTTCCTATTAAAGTAACAATACTTCCCTTTTTTATATCAATATCAATACCTCTTACTGCTTGAATAACACCATATTCAATACTTAAATTTTCTACTTTTATCATTAGAAATCCCCTAAATATGCTTTTATAACTTTTTCATCTTTCATCATATCAGATGGTTTTCCCTCAAATATTGTTTTACCATAATCAAGCACTAAAACTCTATCACACACTTTTTGGACAAACTTCATATCATGTTCAATTAAAATAATAGTTAAATCAAACTCTTTTTTTATAAATTCAAGCATATTAGCAAGTTCATCACTTTCTGCTGGATTCATACCTGCTGCTGGTTCATCTAAAAGTAAAAGTTCTGGAGATGTAGCTAAAGCTCTAGCAATCTCTACCTTTCTTTGGTTACCATAACTAAGATTCGTAGCTTTCATATCTGAAAACTGAGATAATCCTAAAATCTCTAAAATCTCTTTTGCTTCTTTTTTAAATTTTTTTTCTTCTTTAAAAAATCTAGGTGTTCTTAAAATAGCTTCAAAAAAACTATATCTTATATGATTATCAAACCCAATTAATACATTCTCCAATACACTCATACTATTAAAAAGACGAATATTTTGAAAAGTTCTAGCTATTCCTAGTTTTACTATTCTTCTAGGAGATAAGGCAGTAATATTTTCATGCTTAAATAAAATTTCTCCACTTGTAGGTTTATAATTTCCTGTAATAATATTAAAAGCTGTAGTTTTTCCAGCACCATTTGGTCCAATTAATCCAAATGTTTCTCCAAGTTCTACTTTAAAACTCAAATCATTTATAGCTGTAACACCACCAAATTTTTTTGTTATATGTTTTAATTCTATCATCTTTTTTTCCTAAAAATATCCCAAATCTCTTTATCACCCAAAATACCTTTTCTAGCAAAAAGCATTATAAGAATTAAAATCACACTAAATACCACCATTCTAAGTCCAGGATGTGCCGTATCAGTAAAGAAATTTGGCTCATCTAAAAATCTAAGCCATTCCATACCTACTACTACAATTACACTTCCTATAATAGCACCTGTTGTGCTTCCTAATCCACCTAAAACTATAATAATAAGCAATTGAAATGTAAGCATAAATGAAAATTGATCTGGAGAAATTGTTGTTAATAAGCTTGCCATTAAACCACCTGCTATACCTTCAAAAAATGCACTAGTCATAAAAGCATAAGTTTTTATTTTAAATGTATTTACTCCCATAGCATTTGCAGCATCTTCATCATCTCTTATGGCTTTCATACTTCTTCCAAATTTTGAATATACTATATTTAAAACCACAATAATACTAATCAAAGCAAAAATACCTATCCATATAATATTTACATATTGAGGAATATTATTCAATCCCATACTTCCATTTGTATACGTACTTTGATTAACTGCGAATATTCTAATAATAAATCCAAATCCAAGTGTAACAATAGCTAAATAATCTCCTCTTACTCTAAATACTGGAAAAGCAAGAGTTAATGCTACTAAACTAGCTACTATTCCACTAATAAGAAGTGCCGGTACAAAACTAGCATGCATCCATAAAATAAGTGGTGATGGATCATCTAACATAAATTGATCTATTTTTGCATCACTATTTAATAAAAGCAATGCTGTAATATAAGCACCAATAGCTACAAATCCATTTGGTTCTAAACTAAATTGTCCTGTAACCCCATTAATAAGATTATAACTAACAGCTAAAATAATAGTAATACCTAAATTACTTAATATCATTAAATAATAATTATCTAAATATTTATTTGCAAAAAATAAACTTACCATAACTATAGCTATAGTTATAAAAAGAGTAATAAAATATCTCAAAATCTACTCCTTTCAAAATCAATCCCCATAATTCCACTAGGTTTAAAAAGAAGTATAAAAATCAAAAATATAAATGCTATAGCATCTTTGTATCCTCCCAAATCAGGAAAAAATGCCACTATAAAAACTTCACTAAATCCAAGTATAAATCCCCCAATAGCAGCACCTGCTACACTACCAATACCACCTAATACAGCTGCAGCAAATGCTTTTAATCCTACTAAAACTCCCATCAAAGGATTAATTGAAGGATAACTTATTGCATAAAATATACCTCCTAAACTAGCTAAAGCAGACCCTATCACAAATACAAGCATAATAAGCATATCTACATTAATACCCATCAGTTTTACAGTATTCATATCAAACGCAATAGCTTGAATAGCTATTCCATATTTTGTTTTATTTAAAAACAATAAAACAAATATTAAAATTATTATAGTTACTACAAATATTAAAATAGATGCTATATTTGTAATAGCACCAAAAATATGAATAGTATTATCTAAAAATGTAGGATAATTAAAAGCTTTTGGAGTTCCACCAAATAACATATTAAATAAATTTTCTAGAAAAAAACTAACCCCAATAGCTGTAATCAAAAGAGAAATTTTTGGAGCATCTTTATCAAGTAAAGGTTTATATGCTATTTTATATGTTAGCACACCTGTAAGAGAAGCAACAATTATCGCTACTAATATAGCTATGCTAAAACTACCACTTATAGAATATACTACAAATGCTGAAAAAGCACCTACCATCATTATATCACCATGAGCAAAATTAATAAGTCTTAATACTCCATACACCATCGTATAACCGATGGCGATTAGAGCATACATACTTCCTAAATTTAATCCATTTAGTATTTGTTGTATTATCATTTATATCCTTATGGATTTACTGTAGCTTTATATACAGCTTTTCCATTTTCTACTTTATTAATTACTGCCGACTTTATAGGATTTCCAGTATTTCCTATAGTAATATACCCTGTTACACCCTCTAATTTTTTAGTTTGTCTGATATTTTTAGCTACACATTCACTTGTAACATGATTTCCACATTTATTCATAGCATTTACAATAATAAAATAGCTATCAGCTCCATTTGCAGCAAAACTTGGTACTGATTCTTTGTATTCTTCATGGTATTTAGTTACAAATTCTTTTGATAATTTTGTTGGTGCTGCAGTTTCATTAAAATGATCACTAAACATTAAACCATTACTAGCATCTTTTGCTACACCTACTAAAGTTTTTAAATCACTTACTCCATCTCCTGCTAAAAATGGTTTTTTAATTCCAAGCATTTTTGCTTGTTTAAGCATTAAAGCCATTTCTGGTGCATATATTGGAGCATATACTACATCTGGATTTGCTGATTTAATAGTAGAAAGTACTGCTTTAAAATCTTTATCTCCACTAGTAATAAATACTCTTTTTACTACTTTTCCACCCATTTTTGTATAATCTTTCATAAAGTTTTTAGCAAGTCCTGCTGAATATGATTGTGCTTTATCTATTACAACTACTGCTGTTTTTGCATGTAGATTGTTATAAGCAAATTTAGCTGCTACTTTTCCTTGAAAAGAATCAATAAAACATGCTCTATTCATATATGGATTATTTTTAGTAACTATTACATTTGTTGCAACAGGTGCAACTGCTGGAATATGTGCTTTTTTAATAATTGGTGCTACAACTAAAGAGTTATTTGAAGTAAGAGCCCCTATAATTGCTGTTACTTTATCCTTGTCAATAGCTCTATTTACTGCATTTGCAGTTTGAGCTTTATCTCCAGCATTATCAATATAAACTAATTTAATAGTATCACCATTTTTTAGTTTTGATTTCATCTCATGTGCTACATCAATCCCTTTTTTAGCCATTTGCCCATAACCTGCAATAGATCCTGTAAGAGGCACTATAACTCCTATTGTAATATCTTTTGCCATTAATGTAGAAGCAACTAATGTACTTAATCCTAATACTAAAATTTTTTTCATCATATCATCCTTTTGTAAGTAATTTTTATCTTATTCTGATTGTATCAAAAAATGGTTGGTTATAATTGAGTTTAATTATGAATAGTATATGAAATGTGTAAAAAAGAAACAAAAAAGATTAAATAATTAATCTTTTTATAAGAATAATTTTTTAATGATAGAAATGTCTAATTCCTGTAAAATACATAGCAATTCCAGCTTCATCAGCTGCTGCAATTACTTCATCATCTCTGATACTTCCACCAGGCTGAACAATATATTTTACACCTGCTTTTGCAGCTGCATCTACACTATCTCTAAATGGGAAAAATGCTTCACTAGCAAGTGCTGCACCTTCTACACTTAGATTCATCTCTTTTGCTTTTTTAAGAGCACACTGAGCCGCATCTACTCTAGATGTCATACCCATACCAATAGCTACCATTGCTCCATCTTTTACATAAACTACACAATTTGATTTAGTTAAAGCTGCTATTTTCCATGCCATTTCAAGGTCTTTAAAATCATCAGCTTTTGCTTTTGTTACACATTTAGCATTTTTGATTTCATCATTTCCTACTTTATCAGCATCTTGGAATACAAATCCACCCTCAATATGTTTAAAGTCAA
>Ga0256843_1001244_pt1 | contig 20417 bp, 15 predicted proteins | sample AlvinellametaG_FD_191572 | JGI IMG/M metagenome (GOLD analysis project Ga0256843, IMG submission 191572) | Pompeii worm associated microbial communities from hydrothermal vent at the East Pacific Rise, Pacific Ocean - Alvinella | ecosystem: Host-associated > Annelida > Integument > Unclassified ... | reverse complement strand
CGCAGGAGATGAAAATTATTATTGCGTTTTATGCCTGCCTTCTGCTACTGCATAAAACTACTACAAACTGTTATGATAATCTTAAAACTATCATCATCTACCCATCTGCTGTGGCATTTGAAAATGTGCAAATATCAGGTGGTATCTATACAAAAGAGAAGTTTCTCATTGATGGTCAAGCTGCAAATGATACCGTAATAATCATCTGGAATGATGCTAAAAAAGAGGCATATCATCTGCGTCATGATAATGTCATTATTCATGAATTTGCACATGAGATAGATTTTATGGATGGAGAAGTTGATGGTGTGCCTCCTATTGAAAAATCAAAATATGATGAATGGACACGAGTACTCTTTGGAGATTATAAAAAACTCAGTGATGTAGTTTTAAAAAATAGGGAGTGGGGTAAATACAAACTTTTAGGCTCGTATGCTGCAACAAATGAAGCAGAATTTTTTGCTGTTGTGAGTGAGCGTTTTTTTGAAGCTCCACATAGTCTAAAAAAGTACTTTCCAGAGCTATATCATGAACTAAAAGAGTTTTATAAAATAGATACTGAAAAATTGATATAATTTTATAAAAAAGGCATTCCATTAAAAAGATACAGTTTCTAACTTTTTTGTTTATGACTCTTCTTATAACTGCTTGTGCAGATAAACGAGATACTCTTATACCTGTAGAGTCACATAAATTTTTACTAGAACCAACAAAACAAGTTGATATCCTAAAAAGTTTTAGGCTGCAAAAGGAAAATTTGCATGAGAGTTCATACTTTTATCCACTTGATAAACCAAGAGATGCTTTTAGTTCCCGTATTTTTTTAATAGATAATGCAAAAAAGAGCATCGATGTACAGTATTATATCTATGATGATGATGCCAGTGGTGCCTTTTTTTCTTACCATCTTCTTCAAGCTGCAAAAAGAGGTGTAAAGGTTCGTATCTTAATCGATGACCTTGATACTTCCGGAAAAGATAAAGCTTGGCTACTCTTGGCTTCTCATCCAAATATTTCACTCAAAGTTTTTAATCCTATCCGGTTTAGAAAAATATTTCGTTTTGCCAAATTGGCGATGCATATCGATTCACTTGGAAGACGTATGCATAATAAAGCACTGATCATAGATGATAGTTATGCTATAGTAGGCGGAAGAAATATTGGTGATATCTACTATGCTACGGGAGATAATACACTCTTTTTAGATTTTGATATCTTATCTGTAGGAAAGGTCAATAGTGATATTGTAAAAATGTTTGAGACCTACTGGAATAGTCAAGTTGTTGAAGATGCTACAACAATTTTAGAAGCAGATTTTACAAAAGATGAGATGAAAAAAAGTGAGTTTCTTTTAGAAGAAAGAGTAGCTGATTTTTTAAGAACACCGATTGCTAAAGCGATGCAAAAAGCAGAGTTTATAAAAGCAGTAGAGTCCAAATCAATAGAATTTATCAAAGCTAATGCAGCATTTTTTTATGATTATCCTCAAAAAATTACAACAGCTATCAATGATGACACCTATCATATCTCTAAAGAGATAGCGCGGGAGTTTAAACATATACAAAAGAGTGCATTGATTATTTCTCCCTATTTTATTCCAACAACGGATATGCTTAAAAAATTCAAATTATTGCGTGAGAGAGGTGTCTCTATCACCATTATTACAAACTCACTTGCTTCTACGGATGTTTTTCTTGTCTATAGTGGATATCAAAAGCATATCAAAGCACTTTTGGAAATGGGTGTAAAGGTTTATGAGATAAAACCAAATAGTTTCGAGCATATTAAGCGTTCAAAAAAATGGATAAAACAAAATCGAGTTTCGCTCCATACAAAGTTGATGCTTTTGGATGGACGCTATCTTACGCTTGGCTCTGCAAATATTGATCCGCGTTCTATTAAGCTCAATACAGAAACATTTATGATCATTGATTCTAAGAAATTGGCGCAGAGACTTTTAAATGAGGCAAAAGCAGAGTTGCTCAGTGATGATTTTATAGAGATCTCTTGGGGAGAGATTCCTGTGCCTTATAGATTGTCAGGAGTGAAATCTTATGGTATCATATACACCACAACTGAACATGGTTTAAAAAAAGTTTACTATCAGCCACCATATAGTGGATTTTTTCGTATAATGGGAGCAAATTTTCTCTCATATCTACCAATTGATGGATACCTTTAATGAAGATTGTTTTTTTACTCTTTTTATCGCTTTTTATATTTGCAGATGATAAAGTCCTTTTGCATATAGATTTTAAGAATATTGCTAATTGTGATGATGCTACAAAAATTTTAAAGAACAAAGGTTTTGAATTTCAGCTTGATAAAGAGGATTTTCACTTTTATATTCAAGATGAGAAGCTCTATGTTGAGACCGATAAAGAAGCAGCAGTTTTGTTTGGTAAGATTTTACATGATGGAAAAGAGTTAAAAAATCCTTCATATGCAAAGATTGAGTGGGGTGTAGAGAGATTTCCTCAAGGTAGTGACTGGGAAAAAGGTAACAACAGACTGCCAATAGGTCTGATTATGGTTTTTGGAATGGATAAACTCTCTAGTGGACTGCCTCTTTTGGCACCAAGAGCTCCTACATTTTTATGTCCTTTTATCTCCAAAAAAGAGAGCACTTCCAAGCAATATTTAGGTAAGCTCTATAAAAAAGGTGGAAGGTATTATTGTGTATCAAACAAAGGTAATGGAGAACTGGTAGAGACTATCTTTGATATTGAAAAAAAGTATCAGGATGCTTTTAAAAAGCAAGTACCTGCTTTGACTGCATTTGCTTTTCAGTCAAATACAAAAGATACCAAAGGCGGAGCAAAAGCTTTTATAAAAAGCTTGACAATCTATTCCAAAGATAGAGAAAAAAATATAAAAGAAGAAGAGAAATGAGAGAATATTTTACAAGAGTAGAAGATGGTGAAAAGATTTTAGTTGAGACAGATATGAATGCTTATGCATATAGTAATAAGTATGGATGGCTTTTAAGTGTTTTTATTAAGTTTGATGCACTTGATGAGTCTCAAGAGGGATTTGAAGAGTTTTTAGAGACAAAAGAGTCTCTTATCATAGCACTTGAGCATGATGGTCGTGCCAAATATGTAGGAAGTAGAGTTCTTGATGGATGGAGTGAACTCTATTTTTACGCAACTGACTCAAAAGGTCTTGATAAGATCGTTTCAAATATGTTGGCCCCAAGTAGATATATCTATGAGAGTCATACTGTACGTGATACAAAGTGGGATTTTCATCATAAAAATCTTACACCAAATGAACTTGAACTGGCACATATGCAGAGTGAAAAGATCATCTACCTTTTAGAAGAGGAGGGTGATGACATGGAAATTGTACGTCCGGTTGAGCACTATATCTCTTTTGATACACCAACACAAAAAGAGAGATTTTTAGAGAAATTTTCTGTTGATGGGTTTGATTTTAAAGATGAGATTAGCTCTGATGAGTTTGAAAATGGTATTGCTCTTGTAAAAGAGCATGCCGTAACAGCAGAAGAGGTCCAAAAAAATGTTGAACTACTTTTTAAAGCTATAAAAGAAGAGAGTGGTTACTATGAAGGATGGAGTACAACATTGGCAAATGAAGAGGACGAATGTTCAAAATCGTAGGAGTTATCAATTATCTTTTTGTCGTTTTTTTAAATGCTTTTACGGACCTTGGACATAAGATAATCATACAAAACACTATCTTTAAAGTTTATGATGGCTCTACGCAGATAGTTTTGACTGCTATTGTTAATGCTTTGATCCTTTTTCCTTTTATCTTGGTCTTCTCTCCCTCTGGTTTTTTAGCTGACAGATTTCCAAAAAATAAGATTATGGAGTACTCTGCACTCTTTGCTGTAGTGATTACACTTGGCATTACCTATGCTTACTATCATGGACATTTTCTGTTTGCTTTTACATTGACATTTATTTTAGCTTTACAAAGTGCTATCTATGGTCCTGCAAAATATGGCTATATCAAAGAGCTTTTTGGAGATAGATACATTAGCGGTGGAAATGGAGCAGTTCAGGCTGTAACTACAGTTGCCATACTTGGTGGTATTATCTTTTATACAGTACTTTTTGAAGGGATGTATAGTGATAATCTTAAAACTGAATCTGAGATACTTCAAGCCATAGCACCATTAGGGTGGCTCTTAGTTGGTGGTTCTATCATTGAATGGCTTCTTGCTTCGAGACTTCCAAACAAGATGCAAGAGCGTAGCAAGAAGATATTTCAATTTAAAAAATATATAAGTGGTTTTTATCTGAAAAAGAATTTAAAAACATTGACAAGAAAACGTGAGATTTTTGAAGCTGTTATCGCCCTTGGAATCTTTTGGTCTATTTCTCAAGTGGTTTTAGCAGTTTTTGGAGAGTATGCAAAGGCTGAGCTTGGTGTGATAAATACTATTTATGTACAAGGTGTTATGGCTTTAGCTGGTATAGGGATAGTACTTGGATCTATCATTGCAGCAAAGCTTTCAAAGTACTATATAAATTTAGGTTTAAGTGGGATTGGTGCCATTGGGATTACTCTGATTGTTTTTTGTATTCCTTTTATGCACTCTATGACCCTTATTGCTGTGATGTTTACGATTTTTGGGATCCTCTCTGGATTTATTCTCGTTCCATTAAATGCTCGTATACAACACCTTGCCTCACGCATACACTTGGGTACAATCATAGCTGCCAATAATTTTATACAAAATATTTTTATGTTCTCCTTTTTGGTTCTAACTACGATTTTTGCTTATTTTGGTATGAATGCAGAGTTGCTTTTTTACTTAATGGGAGTACTTGGTATTTATCTTGTCTATCTTCTTTTTAAACGTTATTATGTAGATATCTTTTGGGCTCTTATGGAGCTTATTACCTCTTTACGTCATAGATATATCTATCATGGCTTAGAGAATATTCCAAAGAATAAAGCAGTTTTACTACTTGGTAATCATGTGAGTTGGTTAGACTGGATTATCTTACAATTACCACTTGAACGACGAATTAATTTCATGATGGATAAAGATATATACAACTGGAAGTTTGTTCATCCTCTTGTAAAAAAAGGTGAGACCATTCCACTCTCTGCACGAGCATTCAAAGATGCCTTTAAAGAGGCTCACGCAAGATTGAAAAAAGGGCGTATCGTAGGTATATTTCCGGAAGGTGGCATCAGTAAAGATGGTCAACTTGGTCCCTTTCATCGAGGTTATGAACTTATCGCGAAAGATTATGATGGTGTTATCGTTCCATTTTACATAGATAGTGGTATTTTTGGCAGTATTTTTTCAAAATATAAAGTGAAAAATGCTACACTTAATCCATTTAAAAAAAGAACAGTACATATCTATTTTGGTGAACCGATATCAAAAGATACAACAAGCCAAGAGTTAAAAGATGTGATAGCAAAAATGAAGGAGAAGTATGAAGCTTAACAAGCCAAAGCATAATCTGTTTAGAAATGGAATGTATGCAGTTGAGGGGTTTATCGATATAGTAAAAAATGAGACCTCATTTAAGTGGCAGCTTCTTATGTTGTTTAGTTTAGGTATTGTGGCATGGGTATTACCAATCTCTTTTGGGTATGCAAGTATACTTTTCCTTTCACTCTTTATTCCGATTTTAGCAGAAGTGGCAAATTCTGCACTAGAGCGTGTTGTTGATCTTGTTACACAAGATTATCATATATTGGCGAAACAGGCTAAAGATGCTGGTGCAACATTGGTACTTTTGAGTCTTATTGTAATGGCTATGATTTGGATATTTGTCTTATTGTTGGCATTTGATATTGTTTAGGGGAGAAGTTTTGAGATTTTTTATACTATTTATACTGTTTGTCTCTTTTTTAGAAGCACAAGAGAGACCGAAAATAGCACTTGTTTTAAGTGGTGGTGGTGCTCGTGGTGCAGCCCATGTGGGTGTTTTAAAAGTTATAGAAGAGAATCATATTCCGATTGACATGGTAGTAGGTACGAGTATGGGCTCCTTTATGGGTGGTCTCTATGCTGCTGGTTGGAAGCCTGATGATATAGCAAAAATGTTGATTGTTACGAATTGGAGTGAGTATATCAGAGGTGATTTTGATCGTCAAGATATTCCAATGCAGAGAAAAAGAGCGGAGTATACGTATCAAGGCAAACTTGGTTTTGGAATCAATGCTAAAAATGCAATAGTACTGCCTACAGGAGTATTTAAACGAGAACCGCTACTTTTAAAGTTTGAAGAGTTAACAGCTAATGTACGAGATATCAAAGATTTTGATAAGTTGAGTATACCCTATAGAGCAGTGGCTACTGACATTAAAAATGGAGAACCTGTTATCTTAAAATCAGGTTCTTTAGCTGAAGCCATTTATGCCTCAAGTGCTATTCCGGGTGGACTACAGCCTATTAACATAGATGGGGTTGATTTGATTGATGGAGGAGTAAGTAACAACATACCCATCAATGTTGCAAGAGATATGGGTGCTGACATCATTATTGCAGTAGATGTGAGTGAAGATTTTTCTGATGAAGTAGATGTAAATTCATATTTTGTTGTTATGGGACAACTTGTAGATATTTTAATGCGTAAAAATGCAAATGAATCCATTAAGACATTAAAAAAAGATGACATTTTGATTACGCCAAACTTAGAGGGTTATTCTGGTTTAGATGTTGAAAAATATGCTGAAATTATAAAAGCAGGGTATGAAGCAGCACAAAAAGTAGTACCAAAGCTTAAAAAACTCTCAGAAGATCCAAAAGCGTATCTCACATATCAAAAAAAATATAGAAAGAAGCATATAGCTCTACCTATCATCATCGATGAGATAAAAATTGATAACCATACATATCTTAATGATAACATCATTAGAAAGCAGATTCATCAAAAAATTGGAATGCCTTTTGATGATAAAAAGTTACGTGAAGATATTTTACATTTGTATAATATGACAATATTTGACAGTGTTTCATACAGTATTAAAAATATTAATGAGAAAAATCTTCTTATCATTACAACAACTCCAAGTTGGAACAATCACGGTGATGTACTGTTTTCAATCTCTTTAGATGATGACTTTAAAGGGCACTCTTCTTATAGTTTAAAAGCTGGGTATCTGATGTATGGTATCAACAGTTTAGGTGCAGAGTGGAGAACAGATCTAGAGATAGGAAAAAAACAACACTATGCAACAGAGTTTTATCAACCACTGGATTATGAACAAAAATTTTATGTAAGACCATATATTTCATATGAAAAGATGACATATGTTGTACCAACAGATAGTTTGGGAAATCAAGAATTAAAAAGTTCACGTTATGGAGGTGGAGTAGCATTTGGTGTGAATTTTACACGAAGTTTACGAAGTGAAATCTCTTTTAATGCATATCAAGATAGTTCGGATGTTGATATATTTGCTTATAGTGAAGATTTTATTTCAAGAAAACTAACCCTGGATTTTCAATATGATAGTCTTGATAACTATAACTTTCCAAATGTAGGATTTTTAGGAGAGTTACGACTCTCCAAGGATGCAAAAAGCTGGGGTAGTGATTATGATTATGAACAGGTCTACTCTTCTTTGCAAAAACCACTCACTTTTTATGACAATACCTTCATAGTAAATGCTAAAATCGGCTTGACAAATCATAAACTTCCGCAAAATCAAGCAATAACGGTTTATGATAAGTTCTTTTTAGGTGGTATGTTCAACTTATCTGGGTATCCATCTTATGCATTAGTCGGAGAAAATATGGCCTTTGCAAATATTATGTACAGATATCGCTTTAAAAATGGTGGTTTCTTTGGTTCATTGGGTATGCCAATGTATACAGGTTTAACAGCTGAAAGTGGTACAGTCTGGGATGATGATGAGAGTTTTAATAATGACAGGTTAAAGTATTCGGGTTCAATCTTTTTTGCAGCAGATACACCTTTAGGTGCTTTATATTTTACATATGGTTATGCAGATGCACACCATTCTAGTCTATATCTATACTTAGGAGAAAAATTTTGAGTAAAACAACAACATTAATAATTGGAGCAGGCGGTGTCGGTCGTGTTGTAACACATAAATGTGCAATGAATGTAGATGTATTTGGCAATATAGTTTTAGCCAGTAGAACAAAATCAAAATGTGACCTTATAGCAAGTGAGATAAAAGATGTTGAGATAGCTACAGCTGCAGTAGATGCAGATAATACAGAGGAGCTCATTGCACTTATTAAGGATGTTGATGCTTCTATTGTTATCAATGTGGCACTGCCATATCAAGATTTAACCATTATGGATGCCTGTATTGCTACGGGAGTAGACTATTTAGATACTGCAAACTATGAACATCCAGATGAAGCAAAATTTGAGTATAAAGAGCAGTGGGCAAGAGATAACGCTTTTAGAAAAGCTCATATTATGGGACTACTTGGAAGTGGATTTGATCCAGGTGTGACAAATGTCTTTTGTGCCTATGCGCAAAAACACTACTTTGATGAGATTCATACTATTGACATCTTAGACTGTAATGCCGGAGACCACGGTTATGCTTTTGCAACCAACTTTAACCCGGAGATAAACCTACGTGAAGTGAGTGCAAAAGGGCGCTACTGGGAGAATGGTAAATGGATAGAGACGGATCCTATGGAGATCAAGATGGTTTGGGATTATCCTGAAGTTGGACCAAAAGATAGTTATCTTCTTTATCATGAAGAGATGGAGTCTCTTGTCAAGCATATCAAAGGTCTTAAACGTATTCGATTTTTTATGACCTTTGGTGAGAGTTATCTCACGCATATGAAGTGTCTGGAAAATGTTGGAATGCTTGGTATTGAACCAGTTGAGCATCAAGGACAAAAGATAGTTCCTATTGAATTTTTAAAGACACTACTTCCTGATCCTGCATCACTTGGCCCTCGTACAAAAGGTAAAACCAATATTGGAATTGTTGCAGAAGGCTTAAAAGATGGTAAAAAAAGAAAGATATACATCTATCAAGTAAGTGATCATGAGAAGTGTTATGCCGAGGTCAAAAGTCAGGCAGTCTCTTACACAACAGGTGTTCCGGCAATGATAGGAGCAAAACTTATGTTAGAAAAAGTTTGGTATCAAGAGGGAGTGCATAATATGGAAGAGTTTGATCCAGATCCTTTTATGGAAGAGCTCAACAAGCAAGGGTTACCTTGGCAGATTAAAGAGCTTGAGCGTTAATTATGAATTTTCAGGCTATTGTCTCTGATATTAATGAATTACCACCATTAAGTGATGTTGCTCGTATTGTAAATAGACTCTATAATGAAGGTTCTGCCAATGTAAATATTTTGCATTTAGTAAAAGCTATAGAGTCTGATGCAGCACTCTCTGCAAATATTTTACATATGATTAATGCCCCTTATTATGGATTTTCTAAAAAGATAGCCTCCATCTCTCAAGCTGTAACCCTTTTTGGAACTGATTTGATCTATGGTCTTGTTCAAAATTATGCAATCAGTATCAATGTAAAGGCAAATATGCGTCCATATGGCGTTACAAATAAAAAGTTTAATGAAATATGTCATATACAGAGTGCATTGATGACACAATGGTATTCAAGAGTTGATTTGCGTCATGCTCAGTTTTTAGCCTCTTTAGCACTTATTATGGAAACAGGTAAGCTTGTTGTTGCAAGGGAAATTGTAAAGAGTGGAACGATTAAAGAGTTTACAAAAGGTATACAAGAGTCGGAAGATACGACACTCTATGAGCATGAACTTTTTGGATCTTCTTCGTACTATATAAGTGGACTGCTGTTTGAACATTGGAATATGGAACCTCTTTATGTAGAGATACTCAAAGGACTTGATTATGAGTCTAAGAAGTCAACGACACAACAGATGGATGCATATATCGCTAGTTTAGATGTTGTTAGAACTGCAGTTAATGTTAAAGGAGTTCTCACTGATGAGTCTTTACAAAGATCTGCTGAACTAGTAGAAGATATGAACTTTTATGTAGATGATTTTTTAATGATAGCCAATCGTATTAAAAAAAGATATGAACAATGATAGATTTGTCTCTTAAAACACCTTACTATATTTGTGAAGAAAAACTTTTAGAAAACAATTTGAAGCTTTTGGATTATGTACAAAAAGAGAGTGGTGCAAAGATCATTTTAGCACTTAAGGGATTTGCTATGTATTCTACTTTTGATCTTGTTTCGCGTTATCTAAAAGGGTGTACAGCAAGTGGACTTTATGAAGCAAGATTGGCACGTGAAGAGTTTTGTAAGTTTAACCCTCACGCAGAGGTTCATACCTATTCACCTGCTTTTAAAGAGGATGAGATAGAAGATATTGCACGAATTTCAGATCATATAGTCTTTAATTCTCCAAATCAATTAAATAGATTTATTTGGAAAGTCAAAGAAATCAATCCTGAGATAGAGATTTCTCTTCGTGTTAATCCTGAAGTTTCCTCCTCTCCTGTTGATATCTATAATCCATGCGGTATATACTCTAGACTTGGTACTACACTGGAAAATTTTGATGAAAATATCCTAGGGAAGTTAGATGGACTCAATTTTCATGCACTTTGTGAACAAAATGTAGATGCACTTGAGGAGGTTTTGCAAAGTTTTGATGAAAAGTTTGGTAAATATTGTAAGAATTTACAGTATATCAACTTTGGTGGAGGGCATCATATCACTAAAAAAGGGTATGATATTGAAAAGCTTATTTGGATAATCAAAGAATTTAAGAGAAAATATAGTGACATTGATATCTATCTTGAACCAGGTGAAGCAGTTGGCTGGGAGACAGGTTCTCTTGTCTCAACAGTACTTGATACTTTTAAAAATGGTATGGATATTGCCATTTTAGATACATCAGCAGAGGCACACATGCCAGATACTTTGGCAATGCCATACCGTGCTGAAGTTAGAGGTTCTGGTAAAGCAGGAGAGAAAAAGTATACTTATCGTTTAGGAGGAAACACTTGTCTTGCGGGTGATATTATGGGTGATTACTCATTTGATAAACCTTTAAAGATAGGAGATAGAATTATCTTTGAAGATCAAATTCATTATACTTTTGTAAAAAATACAACTTTTAATGGTATCAAACTACCATCATTGGCAATAAAACGAAAAGATGGTAGTGTAGAGCTCATAAAAGAGTTTGGGTATGAAGATTATAGAGATAGACTTAGTTAAGGAGTAGTAATGAAAAGTGATAAAGAGCGTTGGAATAAAAGATATCAAGAGAAGCCATTTCGTGACTATGTGGAGCCGATAGTTGAGAAGTATATTTGTGAAGCAAATGTTGGTTATGCTCTTGATATTGCATGTGGGCAGGGAAGAAATACGCACTATATGGCAGATAAAGGTTTTGAAGTTGATGCTGTTGATCTGAGTGATTATGCACTCTCACGTGTAAGAGATGATAAAAAGATACATAAAATTGAAGCTGATTTAGATGAGTATAATTTAGACAAGAATAAGTATGATTTAATTATCAATATGAATTATCTCAACCGCCGTTTTTATCATCAGATAAAAGAGGCATTACGTCCTGATGGGGTTTTGATATTTGAGACATTTATTATTGCTCATGGAGATTTTGATAATCCACAAAATCCTGAATATCTTCTTCGCAAAAATGAGTTACTTCATGCCTTTATAGGACTTGATATTATATACTATGAAGAAAGAGATGATATTAATTTACGAGGAGAGAAGACCCGCGTGGCTTCACTTGTGGCAAAAAAGAGAGTCTGTTAGGGTGTTGTATGCAAAAGAGTGCTTATGAGATCTACACCTATCTGAGGGAGATGAGTCTCTTAGAAAATTCTCCTGAACTGTGGTGGCCAAATGTTGGAAAATTTGAAGTCGTTATTGGAGCAGTTCTTACACAAAATACTACTTGGCAGAATGTGGAAAAATCACTCAATAACTTAGAGTTTTTTTTAGACTTAGACTCTTTTGTAGAACTACGTGAGGATGAGCTTAAAAAGAAGATTCAACCAAGTGGTTTTTATAATCAAAAAGCACCAAGACTCTTACAACTTGCACGTAATATCAAAAATGAGTTTCATACATTTGAAAATTTTCAAAAAGAGGTCTCACGTGAATGGCTTTTAGGACAAAAGGGGATAGGTGAAGAGAGTGCTGATGCTATTCTTTGTTATGCTTGTTTACGAGCTGAAATGGTTGTTGATAGTTATACAAAACGACTGCTTAAAGAGTTTGATATAGAGTTTAAAAAATATGTGGAATATAAAGAGTTCTTAGAATTTGGTCTGCAGAAGTATTTTAAAGAGGAGAATCTCTTTAATGTTTACGCAGAATTTCATGGGATGATAGTTGAGTATAATAAAAAAAGAAAGAGTAGATAAGATGAAAATATATCAAACAAGTTTACAACTACCTGCTTTCAAACGAGGTTTTCATATCATTTTATGGGAATGAATGATTTTAAAGTCCTTCCATTAAAACATTCCAAAGTCTATCTACCTCTTTGTCATTTAAAAAGAGTGATGATTTATTTTCATATAGTTCTTTGAGTCCATTTTGTGTGATAGGGTAGGTATGAGAGCAGTTTTCATGTGTTGGAAGGAATGCTCTTAGTAATGAGACATTCTCTTCTATCTTGCGTGAGCATAAAAAACAGTGCATATCTTTATGCAAGCGCCCTTCATGTTCTAGAAGTTTTACATAAGCTTCAATTGCAACACGTTTTGGATTTTGTCTATTCCATTCATTTGAAGCAGATTCTAAAAGATCAAAATAGAAATCTCCAAGTGCTTCAGCCTCTTTAAGATGTTTATAAAAGAGTCTACTAAAATCTTGCCAGAGTCGAAGTAGTTCACGATCATTGATCCATTTATATCCAATATGTATAACATCTTTTAATCGACCTATAGTACTTTTAGCAGAAGGCTCTATCTCATAGTCTATCTTAAAGCCAAGATTAATAACACCATGACGTGCACCATAAAATCTGTAAAGCGTCTCTAAGCTCCCACATGATAAAATAGTGACTATTAAATCTTCTTCTTTGACACGATTAAGATTTACGATAAAACCTTTCACTAAGTGCTTCCTTTATACTCATCTTGACGGAAAATATAAAATATCTTCACAAAAATTATACTATCTTAAACTAAATACTAGTATAATTAAATACTTTTGTCTAAATAGACTAAGTTTCTTTAAAAAGAGATTAAATTGTAATATTTTTTTACATGAATTTGAAAATTTGGGAGTGAAAATGGTTGAACATCATGATTTATTAAGATCGTTTAAAGATAACTGTGGTTTTGGTCTTGTTGCTAATATTGACAACAAGCCTTCACGTAAGGTTTTAAATGATGCGATTACTGCACTAGAGCGTATGATGCACCGTGGTGCTGTTGCAGCAGATGGAAAAACAGGAGATGGTAGTGGACTTTTACTCTCTATGCCAGAGGAGTTCATTCGTAAAGAGGCTTGTGAAAGTGGTGTTGAACTTGCAAATCAATTTGCAGTTGCTTCTGTCTTTACAAAAGAGTTAAAACATTTAGATGTGATAGAAGAGATTTGTGCAAACAATGATCTTAAAGTAGTACTGCGCCGTGTTGTACCGGTAAATACAAATGCTTTAGGTGCACAAGCGATTGAAACACTTCCAAATATTATTCAACTCTTTATCGTTCCAAACTCAATTATGGCAACGAACAGATTTGATGCACTGCTTTATCTTTCACGTAAAGAGGTAGAACATAAGCTGATTGATGATAGAGACTTCTATATCGCTTCTATGAGTAGTAGAGTTCTTTCATATAAAGGGCTTGTTATGCCTACACATATTAAAGAGTTCTATGAAGATCTTCAAGATGACGCTTTTAAAATCTCTTTTTCACTCTTTCACCAAAGATTCTCAACAAATACACTTCCTGAATGGCGTTTGGCACAACCATTCCGTGCTGTAGCACATAATGGTGAGATCAACTCAGTTGAAGGAAACCGTATCAATGTCGCTATCAAATCTGAGTCTATCAAGTCTGAAGTTTTTTCAGCTGAAGAGATAGAGAGACTTTTACCTATTTTACAACCAGGTGCATCAGATTCAGCTTCAGCTGATAACTTCTTAGAGTTTTTACTTGTCAATGGTATGGACTTCTTTAAAGCTGTACGTGCACTTATTCCTTCTGCATGGCAAAATGCTCCGCATATGGATCCTGAACTTCGTGCATTTTATGAATACTTCTCAACAGTATTTGAGGCATGGGACGGTCCTGCAGCATTCTCTGTAACAGACGGTCGCTATATCGGTTGTGCCCTGGACAGAAATGGTCTTCGTCCTTCAAAATATATCATTACACATGATAACAATCTTCTTATCGCATCTGAATATGGTGTAATTGACATTAAAGAAGAGGAGATCAAAGAACGTGGTAGATTGCAATCAGGTGAGATGCTTGGACTTGACCTTAAATATGGAAAAGTACTTAAATCAAATCAGATAGATGACTATCTAAAATCTTCAAATCCATATATGAAATGGCTTAATGAGCATATGATCTACCTTCAAGAGCATGTTGAAGAGCAGTACAGTGAAGCTGAAGCTATGGATGATGATATCTTGGTACGAAAACAGAAGTTTTATAACATTACTGAAGAGATCGTAGAACAAGTTATCGAGCCTATGATAAACGATGGTAAAGAGGCTGTTGGATCGATGGGTGATGATACACCACTTGCTGCATTTTCAGACAAACAGAGAAACTTTACAGACTTTTTTAAACAAAAATTTGCTCAGGTAACCAACCCACCGATCGATCCGATCCGTGAAAAAGTTGTTATGAGTTTAAATACAGGTTTTGGTGAAGTTCATAATATCTTAGATGAGATTCCATCTCACGCACATAGACTTAAATCTATCTCTCCTATTATTACAAGAGAAAAGCTTGAAGTACTCAAATCTTTTGGAGATGAAAAATCACCTTCATATCAAAGTTTTTATAAAAATGAAACATTCTCGACTGCATATAGTGGTAGCTTGCGTGAGGCACTTGATAATCTTGTAGCACAGATTATCGGTTCTGTTGAAAATGATGGTACAAGAATTGTTATTCTTGATGATAGTGAATTTAGTGCAGATAAAAAGACGATTCCAATGGCTATGGCAGTTGGACGTGTTAATTTTGCACTTCTTAAGGCTAAGGTACGTCATTTAGTATCTATTATTGCAGTTACAGGTGAAGTTGTTGATTCTCACTCTGCTGCGGTACTTATCGGTTATGGTGTAAGTGCGATCTATCCTAATCTTCTTTTTGCAACGGCTATTAAGCAGTTAGAGCGTAAAAAGAACTCAAAAATCACAATTGCTGAAGCACTAAAATCTGTGCATACTGCGATTAATGGTGGACTTTTGAAAATTATGTCAAAAATGGGTATCGCAACAATCGCATCATATAGAAATTCAGGTCTTTTTGATGTTATGGGTCTTAGTCGAGAGATCGTTGAAGATTGTTTTGAGTCTTCAAACTGTGTTGTTCCTGGTCTTACTTATGAAGATATTGATGAAAGAATCGAAAAATATCATACATCAGCATTTAAAAATGATGGATTTAAAAAGATCTTCCCACTTAATATTGGTGGTTTTTATAAATTTTATACAGGTCAAGAACACCATGACTTTGGTCCTGCTGTTATTCATGCTATTCATAAAATGGCATCAAGCGGTAAGCCGGAAGACTTTGCAGAGCTTAAAAAACTGGTAGAGGGTCGTGGACTGAAAATGATCCGTGACTTCTTAGATATTAAATCAGACAGAAAGCCGATTGATATCTCTGAAGTTGAACCAAAAGAGGCTATCTTTAAACGTTTTGCATCAGCAGCAATGTCTCTTGGTTCAATCTCTCCAGAAGCACATGAGACTATCGCTATTGCGATGAACAGAATTGGCGGTCAGTCAAACTCAGGTGAGGGTGGAGAAGATAAAGATCGTTTTGGAACTGAGAGAGTCTCTAAGATCAAACAAGTTGCATCTGGTCGTTTTGGTGTTACACCGGCGTACTTACGTTCAGCAGAAGAGATTCAGATCAAAGTTGCTCAGGGTGCAAAACCGGGTGAGGGTGGACAGCTTCCAGGACATAAAGTTACACCACTTATTGGTAAACTTCGTCATACGGTTCCAGGTGTTACACTTATTTCACCTCCGCCACATCACGATATCTACTCTATTGAGGATTTGGCACAGCTTATCTTTGATATGAAACAGGTTAACCCTAAAGCTCGTGTAGCTGTTAAACTTGTTTCTACTGTCGGTGTTGGTACGATTGCTGCGGGTGTTGCAAAAGCATATGCAGATAAGATCATTATCTCTGGTGGAGATGGTGGTACTGGTGCTGCACCACTTACTTCTATTAAGTTTGCGGGTAACCCATGGGAACTTGGACTTAGTGAAGCACATAATGCTCTAAAAGCAAATAATCTTCGTGGTCTGGTTGAACTTCAAACTGATGGTGGATTAAAAACTGGTCTTGATGTTGTAAAAGCTGCACTTTTAGGTGCTGAGTCATATGCATTTGGTACAGGTGTTTTAACTATTGTTGGTTGTAAAATGCTTAGAATTTGTCACGTTAATAAATGTTCTGTAGGTATCGCTACTCAGAATGAAAAACTGCGTGAAGAGTTCTTCAAAGGGCATGTTGATCAGGTTATCAACTACTTTACACTTCTAGCTGAAGATGTAAGAGCTATTATGGCACAACTTGGTTATAGAACTATGGAAGAAATGATAGGTCGTGTTGATCTGCTTCAAGTGAAAGAGGATGCGTTTGCTCAAAAATTTGATTTCTCTGCAGTGCTTCATAAAGAGGATGGTATTGATACACATCAGCAACCGTTTAATCCTCCATTTGATGATAACAGTTATGAAAAAGAACTTTTAAAAGAAGCATATGTTGCTATTAAGCATCCTGAACATCCTATACGTATTAAGAGTCAAATCTGTAACTTAAATAGAAGTTTTGGTGCACGTATCTCTGGTGAAATTGCACAGTACTATGGTGATGCAGGTCTTAAGCCTGATACTATTAAGATTAATCTTGAAGGTGTTGCAGGTCAGGCTCTTGGAGCATTTCTTATCAATGGTGTATCTATCTACCTTAAAGGTGTTGCAAATGATTACATTGGTAAAGGGATGCACGGTGGTAAGATCATCATCACTTCAGAGAATGAGGGTGAAGCATACTCAGCAGGTGGTAACACTTGTCTTTATGGTGCAACAGGTGGTAAACTTTATGTATCTGGTAGTGTTGGTGAGCGTTTTGCAGTTAGAAATTCTGGTGCTTTTGCTATTGTTGAAGGTACAGGGGACAATGCTTGTGAATATATGACTGGTGGTGTTGTTGTTATCCTTGGTCGTACAGGTATCAACTTTGGTGCGGGTATGACAGGTGGTATCAGCTTTGTATATGACAAAGAGCACAGTTTTATCGAAAATGTAAATAGTGAGCTTGTTGAAGCTGTAAGAATTGATACGGATGAAGGTGATGAAGCACGTCATTATCTTAAACGTTTACTAAAAGATTATGTAGTAGAAACTGGAAGCAAAAAAGCTGCAGATCTGCTTGAAAACTTTAGAGTAGAAGTACGTAACTTCTGGCTTGTAAAACCGAAAAACCTAACTAAACTACCTCTTAACCTAGAGAATGGAGATTAATAATGAGAGAATATTTAACAACTGAAAGAATTGACCCTGAAAAGAGACTTGTCGTTGAGAGAACGAAAGACTTTGGTGAAATCTATGAGGTATTTGATCGTGATGATGCTGCTACTCAAAGTGATAGATGTATTCAGTGTGGGGATCCGTTTTGTCTGAACAAATGTCCTCTTCATAACTACATTCCTCAATGGTTAAAAGCGGTAAGTGAAAAAGATTTGGAGTTCGCATTCAGACTCTCAAATGAGCCATCTCCATTCCCAGAAGTTATGGGTAGAGTTTGTCCTCATGATAGACTTTGTGAAGGTGACTGTACGCTTAATGATGGGCATGGTGCCATTACTATCGGTTCAGTTGAAACACACATTACTGAAGCTGGTTTTAAAGCTGGCTATAAACCGGAGTTTCCTGGAATTACTACAGATAAAAAAGTAGCGGTTATTGGAAGTGGACCTGCGGGGCTCTCTGTTGCAACATATCTTTTAAGAAGTGGAATTGCAGTAACTATGTATGAGAGAAGTGACCGTGCAGGTGGGCTTTTGACATATGGTATTCCAAACTTTAAACTTGATAAAAAGATAGTAGAACGTCGTGTTAAACTTCTTCAAGAAGCAGGCCTAGAGCTTGTTCTTAACTGTGAAGTGGGTCGTGATATTGCATTTGAAGAGATAGCAAATTCACATGATGCAATGTTCATCGGTGTAGGTGCTACAAAAGCAAAATCAGCAGGAATCTCTGGTGAAAATGCTCCAAATGTTTATGCAGCGATGGATTACCTGACTGCTATTCAGAGAAAGAATTTCAAACTTGATTATGATAAAAAGTTTGATTTTAAAGATCTTAATGTTGTAGTAATCGGTGGTGGAGATACTGCTATGGATTGTCTTCGTACTGCAAAACGTGAGGGTGCAAAATCTGTAACTTGTCTCTATCGTCGTGATGAGAAAAATATGCCTGGAAGTAAAAAAGAGTATAAAAATGCAATGGAAGAGGGTGTTGACTTTACTTTCTTTGTATCTCCTAAAGAGATTGTGCTTAATGATGAGGGTAAAGCTGTTGCTGTTGAAGTTGTAAAAACTACTTTGGGTGCAAAAGATGCATCTGGTCGTCAAAAAATGGAAGAGGTTAAAGGAAGTGAACATAGAATTAATGCTGATGTAGTTATTATGTCACTTGGTTTTGATCCTGTTGTACCGTCATTTTTAGCTGAAAATGGAATTGAAACAAACTCTTGGGGCGGTATCATTATTGATGAAGAGACTCATGAGACAACTACTTCAGGAATTTATGCCGGAGGTGACTGTTTCCGTGGAGCTGATCTTGTTGTAACTGCTGCTTATGATGGCCGTGAGGCTGCTCGAAGTATTGCAAATTCACTCTTAAAATAAAGTATATTTCTACCCTATAGTAGGGTAGAAATACACCTCCTTAATATAAAATCACCAAAATTTAGAAAAATCAATTTTAATGTTAGTATAAATTTGCTATAATAATGCACTATTATAATATAAGGATTATTTTTGAATTTACTCAACCTTTTTACAAAAACTTTTGATAATAAACAGCCTGAAAAAGCAGAAGCCGGTTCTCATTGGATTAAATGTAAATCTTGTCACTCTTTAATGTACTATAAAGAGGTTGAGAATCAAAATTATGTATGTCCTAAATGTGGATACCATATTCGTGTTGGCGTAAAAGAGCGTATTAAACTTTTAGCTGATGAAGGAACATTCGTTGAGTTTGATGCAGACTTAGAACCAGTTGATCCACTTAAATTTGTAGATAAAAAACCATATAAAAAACGACTTGAAGAGAGTGAAGCAAAAACAGGAAGAAAATCTTCTGTAGTTGCTGGAAGCTGTGAAATGAATGGTGTTCCTACACAACTTGTTATCTTTGATTTTGCTTTTATGGGTGGATCTTTGGGCTCGGTTGAAGGTGAAAAAATAGTTCGTGCAGTGCAGCGTGCAATCGATAATAGAGAAGGTTTGGTTATTCTTTCTGCTTCTGGTGGAGCTAGAATGCAAGAGTCTACTTTTTCACTGCTTCAAATGTCAAAAACATCTGCCGCACTTGGAAAACTCTCAAATGCAGGACTTCCGTTTATCTCAGTATTAACTGACCCTACTATGGGTGGTGTTTCTGCTTCTTTTGCAAATCTTGGTGATATTATTATAGCAGAACCTGGAGCACTTATTGGTTTTGCTGGAGCACGTGTAATTGAGCAGACAATTGGTTCAGAGCTGCCTGATGGTTTCCAAAGAGCTGAATTTTTACTTGAACATGGTTCAATCGATATGATTGTGAATCGTAACGAGCTAAAAAAGACACTTGCTGATCTTCTTCGTTTAATGATAAATAACTAATATGCGTCTGTATGCTTTATGTGACCAAGATATGCTTGATAAAGAGGGTATATCATTAGAAACTTTTTTAGAAAAAGCAAAAGAACATAAAGCAGAGATTATACAGTATCGTGCAAAAAATGCAGATATTGCATTTATGAAAAAGCAGTTGATTCATATTAGAAAAGAGTACGATGGCTTTTTAATTATTAATGATGCTTATGAACTTATAGAATTTTGTGACGGTGTTCATGTGGGTCAAGAAGATCTACGTGAAATAGATGATGATTTACATAAGGCTGTAACAGTTTTACGAAGTGTTATTGGCAGTGATAAGATTCTAGGAATTTCTACACATAATGAAGAAGAGGTTTTAGAAGCTAATAATATGGATCTAAACTATATCGGTTTAG
>Ga0256843_1001243_pt1 | contig 20422 bp, 19 predicted proteins | sample AlvinellametaG_FD_191572 | JGI IMG/M metagenome (GOLD analysis project Ga0256843, IMG submission 191572) | Pompeii worm associated microbial communities from hydrothermal vent at the East Pacific Rise, Pacific Ocean - Alvinella | ecosystem: Host-associated > Annelida > Integument > Unclassified ... | reverse complement strand
GTGCTGTTAGGAATGTTCTACTGCTTGCAAAGGATGTTGGCACTATGAGACGTGGGTTCTGTGATTACTGTGATGTTGATACTTGGAGATACTATAGGGAGTCTACTGTTAGTATTGATGTTCCACAGGTTGCTCACATTAACATCATTTCAAGGTACTGTGCTACAGATGGATCACTTGTGCACATTCTAAGTTTTGTTAATTGGTACCATCTTGAGGATGGTATATTCAGGAACGTGTGCAAGATGATAATTGACGGAGAGATAGGTCTTGTACATGAAATTGCTAAGTCTGTACATGAGGGAACGTATGTTGAAGAGGAGATTCCTGAAGAAGTAGTTGAAGAAGAGATTGAAGTTGAGTACGAGATGTTCCAGCAGTTTAAGGAGAGTGTTCTACAGAACATTGTGCTGAGTGACAAGTCTGAGGAGTATGAAATTGAGAGGTTACTATCACCATGGGGATCATACGAGGATGATTATGATGATTACTAGCTTGCTTTTTCAAACACATTATCAGACTAGTAGTGTAGCGCAACTAGATGAATGATAGAGAAGTTCTGAGGGTTGCTGTTTGGTATTTTGTTGGGTTTTCTCTCCTGAACCTGTCCGACGCGTTGCTTACCGTGACGATTATTAGAGTTGATCCGCATGTTGTTGATCTGTCTCCGCTTGTCAATGTCCTGAAGTGGTTTATACTACATAGGGTATGTGTTGCACTTGCTCTCCTGTGTGCAATACCCATGTTGGTCTATGCGTTACTTCTCTATGCGTCTGTTAGGTGTATGAGAGTGAACAAGAAGTATGTTAGGGTTATTGGTTTGTACTGTCCATGTGTTCCATGTATAATGAAGGTTGTTGCAATTATTCACAATTTGCAGTGTTTGTCCTGTCTGGTTCCTAGCTGATGGTTTTGTTGGGAACTTGTTCTAGGTTCCTAGGGTAGGTTCCCGTTAGGAACTTGCTGTGCCTATCCTGAAGTTGCAGAATGTCTTGTGTGGACAGGTCTTGCAGTCTATTCCTTGTTCAGGCTCGGGGATGTTTTCCTCTATTATTGCTTTTGCTAGTTTTCTTGCACGTTCCATAACTTTCCTATGGTACTCCTCTGCTTCTCTCCTAGTAACAACAATGTGCTTCACCTCTAGACTATTCTTAATGACTAGGACATGTCCAGCATCTGCGTTCAGCATCTTTACGTATGTACCAACCTGCATTCTGTACCTCAGGACGTTTTCTGTGCCTAGCCTGTTCGTGAATGTGAACTTTAGCTCTATGACATGTATCTTACCGTCGTACGTCCTGACAACTAGGTCAGGTTCTGCAAGTAAGTTCCATAGCCTATACACAACACTTGTCGCGTCTGGGAAAATTGGCTCAGTTATCCTAGGCTCAACATCTACCTGACCAATCTTCGACAGTTCCTCTCTCAGTACCTCAATCGCCTTCATGTGCATGTACCTTCCAATGCTCATGTATAGGTTATCCTTCTCGACACCATGCACAATGTTTAGGTAGCTCTTCCTGAGGCATGAAATAGCCTCGGTCACACGTATGGTATATGGCTCACGTAGCTTCCTACCACTAGACAGTAATTCGAGCAGGTTCTTGACAGCAGAAGCAAAATGTTCAACAAAGCCAGAAGAGATAGAAGAAGCCTCACCTTCTTCTTCACATTCTTCCTCTTCCTCTAGCTCAATCTCTTCTTCCTGCAGTTCTTCCTCTACCCTCTCCCTGTTCTCCACGTGTGGTTTCTCGTGCCTGAAGTTTTATTTCTGTACCCCGTTTTTAAGAGCGTATTAAAGCTATATCTCATGGACTTAGCATCTAGAAGAGACGTGATTTACCTAATGCTTCTCGTGTTACGTGACATGGTACAGAGAGCACGTGGTAACCTAATCACATTTAGAGCAAGCGTCATCGCTAGCAGGATCCTACAGAACTATCTTCAAGTAGTTCCCGACAGTGAGCAGATACGTAGTTTAAGTAAGAAGATTAGGGATGTACTGGAGACGCTCTGTGATCTTGGTCTAGTGCAGGTTGTGAAACGTGGCTCGCGTGGTAAGGTGTATGGAATGTATAGGACGTCACCACTCTTCCTGTCCCTACAGGTGTGCAATGATGATGGTGTTACCTGTCTCGCAGACCTATTCCACGAGTACATCTACAGTATGGGGAACAGTAACGATAGGACAGTTCTAATACACAGGATTTTGCAGTGTACAGCATTTGGCTCTTCCACGGGCTAGCTCTTGCAGAGAACGGGTTATATACTGTCCTCTGTTTGCTATACTGGGGTGTTCTCTGTATGGGTAGGATCACCTTCATCGTGAAGAGAGTCGAGAAGTATGAGAAGAGGATTAGGAGAGAGGATGGTACTGAAGACGTCTATACTTACTTCAGGATAAATATACCTCAGAAAGTTGTGAAGAAGTACATTGACCTTCTAATGAAGTGGACAAGAGGAGAATCTAGGCTAGTCGTCACGATAGAGGAAGCTGAGGGTGAGTAAGTATGGGTAGGCTACTTGTTTTTCTTGGTGTTGACTATTCTAGTAGTGGTAGACTACTGCTCAAGTTCTGTGATTTGGAGAGTGGGTGTCCGATAGTTCTTGAGGATTCTAGTGGTCATGCACCGTACCTACTTGTTAGGGCTGGTCTTCGTGATGTTGTTCCTAGGCTTAAGGAGCTTGGTGTTAGGTATAGGATACAGTACGTGACTAAGGTAGACCCATTTGACTTGTCTGAGGTTAGGCTACTCAAGGTTAGTGTAGACAAGCCTAGCCACGTCAAGAAGATTAGAGAGGCACTGTCGAACCTACCCGTCTACGAGGCTAAGATTAGGTATAGGTACTGCTACATCTTTGACCTTGGTCTAGAACCATTCGGAATCTACACACTAGAGAACGACAGGCTAATACGCGTACCATGTGAAGTGCGTGGTGAAGCAAAGAGGATTGTGGTAGACCTATGTGGAGAAGATAGGCAGTGTATTGAGTCTGCGTTTAGGATAGTTGAAGCATGTGAAACACCACTACCACCATTAAAGAGATGTGCAATAGATGTCGAAGTCTGGACGCCTAGGAGAGGAACATTTCCAAGTCCCGAAAATGCTGAATATCCAATACTTGCAGTAGCAGTCTGCGGATCTGACGGGTACAAGAAGGTCTACGTCAACACTGACATTGTCAAGGATAGGTCGGATATAGAGCTTGTTGATGATTTTGAGATTGTTGAAGTTTCTGAGAAGGAACTTCTTGAACACGTATTTAACGACCTTAGAAGGTACCCAATTGTACTGACGTACAATGGTGACTGTTTTGATCTTCCATACCTAGCGAATAGGGCTGAGAAGCTTGGTATTAACAACGTTCCAATAAGGCTTGGTGAATATCCAACACTTGTACATGGCATACACCTTGACCTGTACAAGTTCCTGACCGTTAGAGCAGTTGAAGAGTACGCATTTGATAGGGCTTACAAGCATACTGACAAGACGTTGGACAACATTGCTAGGGTACTGCTCGGCATTGGTAAGCATAGACCATCTAAGCCTATCAGTGAGCTTGGTCTAGGAGAGCTAGCATACTACTGTTTTAGAGACGCCTTCCTGACACTGTACCTGACATACTTCGCAAATGAGCTCCTGATGAGGCTCATTGTTCTCCTGTCCAGGATTAGTTACACATTACCTGAGGATTTGTGTCGACATCAGATTAGCTTCTGGATCAAGAACCTACTCTACGCTGAGCACCGTAGGAGAAACTGGCTCATACCAAACAAGGAAGACATTGCAAAACGTGCACCAGCATCTACAAGGGGCATAAAAGAGACGTCGAAATATGCTGGTGGTATTACGCTTGAGCCTCTTCGTGGAATGTTTGAGAACGTTATCGTTGTCGACTTCGCTAGTCTATACCCAACAATTATCAGGAACCTAAACCTAAGCTACGAGACGATTAACTGCAAGTGCTGTAACTATCGTCCACACCCTGACCTACCACATGTCGTATGTAGGAGAAGGAAGGGGCTAGTAGCAACTATCGTAGGCACGTTACGTGACTTGCGTGTCTACGTGTATAAGAGGCTTGCAAAGTCTACAAGTGACCCAAGGCAGAGGCTTGTGTATGATGCTGTCCAGAGGGCACTCAAGGTATTCATAAACGCTAGCTACGGAGTCTTCGGTGCAGAACACTTCGACCTATACTGCCCAGCACTTGCTGAACTCGTCACAGCTGTTGGCAGGATAATCTTTGCGTCAACACTTGTCAAGGCTATGGAACTTGGGATGACCCCGATCTATGGTGATGTTGATAGCATATTCCTGTGGAACGCAACTGAGGAAGCTATTAAGAAGCTCCAAGACTGGTGTCTAGAGTCTTTTGGCGTTGAGTTGGACATTGACAAGATTTATCGCATATGCATGTTCTCGGGACGTAAGAAGACGTACATTGGGATACACGTTGACGGTACTGTAGATGTTAAGGGACTAACACGTAGTAGATCCGAGCCACAGATAGTGCACACTGTCAGAGACACAATCGTTGACTACCTGAAGAAGATCAGTGACCTATCGAGTATTGACGATGTTAGGCAGAGCATCGCGAGGTGCCTAGTCTCTGTGTATAGGATGCTCAGGAGAAGAGAAGTACCACTCAACATGCTTATGATATCTACAACACTCCAAAAGAACCCAGAGGAATACAGTGAAAGGACAGTATATGCAAAAGTTAGCAAACTATTGAAGGAGCATGGTGTAGACGTTAGGAAAGGAACAACAATATGTTTTGTCAAGACCGTGCTAAAAGAAGGCTACATGCCCGTGCAGTTAGTCAACATTGCAGACATAGACGTTGACTACTACATCAACAGGTTACTAAGCAGAGTCGAGATAATACTCGAATCAATTGGAATAACGAGAGATGAACTAAAGCAAGTATTAGCTAACACGTTTTACACGTCAGAACAATAGTCCAATTGCTGTACATACTGCAAATACTGTTAGTAGTATTGTTGCGGTTTTTGTTGTTGCTACTAGTTTGTGTTCTCTTTTTCCTGCTATTGCATGTGTTAGTGCCCATGTTAGGACTGCTATCCACATTGCTAGTATTGTTGGTGGGTTCCCGATTACTGGTCCTCCTGTTACTCCAAGTATCGTGATGTGGTATGCGTATAGTAGTGCTGGGAAGCCTATGTTCCTGGTCATGTCGTGTGTGGCTGATCCCCATAGTTCTACTAGACTCTCCTTTACTTCGTCTAGCCTGGGGCTGAATGCGGCTAGTGAGTACATTGCGTCGGGTATTGATGTTAGGTATGCTGATAGTATTCCTCCTGCTTTTTGTCCAAGTACTGTGCAGACTATGTCCATCCTCTCTGCAAATTGGTAAGACAGGAAGAAGAGTGATACTAGACTCAGGACTAGTATAACCGCGTCATACCAAGAAGCTACGAAGCCCACTTCCTGCTCTGCTGTTATCACTGTCTCAACTATCTCGTGCCTATGCTTTAGCAGGTATAGCACACATGGAACAGCTAGGATTAGGCAGTAAGCCACGAGTAGTAGGATGGGGTCAAGTGGGTCGTTTAGTGCAGGTGGGTTAACTATCCTCATCCTAGTCCAGTCAACGTACATGCATGCCGTGACTAGTGGTGGTAGTGTAACTATTGCAAGGTATGCACGTGGTAGCTCAATTCTAGGACACTGCTCTAGTAGCACCTTCCTGCAGACTCTATAGTACGCAACTGTGAACAGTGCAAAGGTAAAGCACAGATCCATCACCACACTAAAAATCGCGTTGATGAAGCCTGCTAGTCCAAGTCCGTTTCCTGCAAGTACTGTACTAGTAACAACTTCGGGTAACGTGACGAAGAATGGTACAAGGAAGAGTGAGGTCACGTACCCTACCCTGAGCTTTCTGGCATAGTTCACAATTACGCTACAGTTCATCCATATTAGGAAGGTCAATGCAACAACTTCTGCAAGTGTTATTGGTGGTACCTTGCCAATGCTCAGCAACGTTGCTAACAGTATAGGCACTGCAATTACCGCAACTATCCAAAACATGTGTGTAAGAGAACGCGCAGGAATAAAAAGTGGAAAATTCAGGACGGGACAACACTAAACTCTAGCACACACCTAGATCCACCACACATGTACTCCAACAAAATTGGCACATAGGTCACAGAGCCAGGAACATACACAGATGCGCTATACGTAACTACTAGTTGCTTAACATTCGCGTTCTCGATCTTTACCTGCGTAATTGTTGCATTCTTGCCATATTTCCAAGCTATCTCATCTAGGATCCTACCCTCAATAATGCTTGCATACTCCTCAGGTATGCCAATGCTCTCCAGTGCTTGTAGTATAGTACTGAACTTCTTGCCGATTAGCCCATTTGCAACATGTTCGCTAATTGCTACTGTTGTCCTACCAATCTCATGTAGCTGTAGTGTGTACCTGCTCTCAGGTATGTAAATTAACTGTGTGAGCGTTATTGACGACTTTGGCAGTCTAGTAACGTTGATGTATGTCATGTACCTGACGTAGCCACTGATTGGCTCTGTAGTGTTGATTACTGTTACTAGCCCCATCCTAGACATGTTGCCGATAATGTACGTGACTGTCATCGGTTTGCCACTTGCAAGAACGTGATATACCTCTAGTCTTCCTGTTCCTTCTATCATTGTTCTATTTGGCACAAGTGCTTGATACAGCATGTATGGGACATAGACGAAGACGCAGATCTTTGATAGACACGTGTTGTTTAGGTACGTGATGCTGTACAGGACGTGGTGTATAACTGTCCTGTTCTTGACCATCTGCTCTATGGTTATGTTTAGTGTAGCGTAGAGCCAAGTGTAGACTAGTGTACTGTTTGGAAACTCTATCATATACGGCTGTGAGAGACCAATCTCCCTACCAAGCCACTGGAAGACCCTGTCAACTATCCCCGTGGTATACCTATAGAAGACTAGTAGGACAAAGCCCGTTCCTCTAAGTCTAACTGTCTCGTAGCCACCGTAGAGTATTCTGCTAAACGTTACGTCACGTGCAGGATGTAGAATAATGTACCCAAGATTTGAACCAAGTACAATACTGCCACCAGCAACAACATGCCAAATGTGTGGTAACTGGCTCGGCTCCTGCAAGGTGACTTCTGGAGTAACTTCCGTAACTGTTATTCCCTTAGTTACCTGTTTCTTCTCTGTGGTGTAGGTTACTATGCCTATTCCGGGATTGTGTAGTTTTGCTACGTATGCTGTTCCCTGTCCTACGCTTAGTGCTGTGTAGTATATCCCCGTGTTCGGCAACTCTAACTGTACCACGAACTTCCTGTCGATTACCTGCGTAGTGTTGTACAGTACCTCGTAGATTAGCTGTGGTCTACATGACGTGACTAGTAGCTTTGGTACGTGTCCTATCAACGTGGTGTTTAGTGGTAGGCAGATTCTGCATGGGTATGTTAGTCCGATGCTACTTACCTGACAGGTAACGAGTAGGTTCTTAGCGTTGGTGTATGTTAGTGCTAGTAGTCCTACCTGTTGGCTAGTCTGTATACATAGGTACACTGTCCCACCAATAACAATGACGAGCGCCAGCAGTGCAATTGTTCGGGCTATGGATGGCACATGTCTTTGCTATGTGTCTCAGATTATAAAGTGGGTACGATACCATGCACATGTGTCTAAGCCACTTGGACTACACGACGAGACGCTACACGAGAAGATACTAGACATTGTTGAGGCGCAGGTTGATGCGTATCTAGAGAAGGTGAATGAGGTGCTTACACTGCTCGACAAGGTGCGTGAAATGACTGTGAGCATTGCTAGACAGGCAGTTGAGGCACAGTTGCAGGCTAGTGGTGGTCGTGCACGTGAGGAGGATGTTGAGAAGATGGTTAGGATGTACAGCTACAACATGTATAACAGCATTGTTTCTCCAGTAGACACGTACCTACTCTACATCTACGAGGAACTGAACATGCTTAGGAGTGGTCTCCTGAAGCTGTATGATGTTCTCAGGGGTATACTAGACATGAAGAGTCCAATAATCAGCAGAGTGAGGACACTGCTTGACAGGGTAAACAAGGTCTGTACTAGCCTAATCAAGATGAGTCCACTACTAACAAGCATGTACGTCTACGACATGTACCAGACAATTGAGATTGGTAGAATAGTCACGATTGATGAGAATGGTAAGCCCGTGCTCGTGACTAAGACAGTTGAGGATGCTAAGAAGATGCTTGAGGAAATAATCATGAAGAGGCTCCAGCCTCCTGCACAAGTGGGGAGACAATAGAGGAGAGTAGATCACTGTCAATTTCCTTACCTACGTGATACCTAAGTATTGACAGTGGTCGATAGATCCTCTTCTCAAAATACTCGAACATTCTCACGTACTTCCTCTTCCTGTTTAGTCCAAGCTCAATCATCATCACGTACAGAAGCCTAGCATGCCTATACGCCTCGATTACGACCTCAGGAACAACAAGTACAATACCAGCAAAGAGCCTAGGATCAATAATTGGCTCTAATCCACGCTTCCTAAAGTTCTCGAGAACCTTACCTACAGAAGCATCATCAACGTACTTAGACACGGTAGGTTCTACACATAGCTCAAGTACCCTAACTGGATCGGGTATGCCAGCTTCGTTTCTAGTGTTCATGAACATGTTAAATATCTTGAAGTAGTCATCTACCGTGAATCCCTGCTCAACAATTACTCTACCAAGCCTAGTGTGCCTAATCTCCTCATCTTCAGTAAACTCCACAAGCTTTGCTGGACATAGCACTTCCCTGACTGTCCTATGTATTTTGGATGGTTCAACATTGAGGAATGGTAGTGCAAGTGTGTGTCGTATTGCTTGGTCATACCTCATTTCTGGATACGTCACGTAGAGAATGTACGTGTCTAGGCACTCCTCTGGAATGTATATGTCACCAATGTCTAGGTTAACAACATTCTCTACAATTCTCCTAACTGCTTGGTCTCTATTGTTGTAGATTATGTAGAGCTTTTTGCTACTTGTCCAAAGTTCCTTAATCATGTTCAGTAGCTTATGCTCGTTCCAAGTCTTGTCACTGTGAACAACAATTACAGCAACATCAATTGGGTACCTCTGCCTTACGGCTCCAGAAGTTGCGAGAACAGTGACAGCTTCATGCTTGTTAAGTATCTTTGCTATGTCTTTGCCAAAACGTGCAATGTACGTTGGCTGTGGTAGCTTCTCTAGCTCTTGCCTAAACTGTTCTAGGTACTGCAAGCTGTCGCAGATTATCAAGATGTTCTGACCAAGGTTCTGTGAAGCAACCTCAACTACCCTATCTACGAGACTCTCCGTGTAGTACTCTGCCTTTACGAGCGTGATCTCTCCAATTGTCGATATGTCACCTAGGTGATGTACCTCAAGTTTCCTATATCCTAGAAGCTTCCTGAGAGGCTCAACGTCCAGTACATAGGCTGTGACTAGTGTCGTGGGTACTTGCCTAATTGCTAGTCGTGTAAGAATGCTCCAGAACAGTATCCTAGACCTGACATTCGTGAATAGGTTCTCAACATCTAGCAGAACGACACTAGACTTCTCGTCAAGGTACTGTGACAGTAGTAGGAGCGTGCTGTGTGTTGTAACTATGATCCTTTTCCTACGTTCATGATCTTTAGCCTCAGGATCCATCAAGCCATAGACGATGCCAACATCATCAGCACCAACCCTAGACCTAACACGCGTGTAAAGTACCTCACATTGCCTACGTGTGTAACATGCAATGACTAGCCTACCACGACCCTTAACTACCTGAGGAACAATGTTACTCACAATCCAGTCAAAGACAATGCTCTCACGTGCAAGAACAATAACAACATTATTACGAGAAACATCAAGCCTAAGCTCAAGAAGCCTAGACTCACAACTACGCAACATGACTCACTTCCTGAAAATGTTTCCCTAAGTGGGAAACTAATTGTGAAGGTTTACATTTTCGTTACCTTGCAGTAACCTGAATACCGTAGATGCAAGTGCTAGAGAGAACACTTTCCTGATCTGCACAGCATGCTTAACATCTTCTCTCAGGTCACTAATGTACTTGTCAATGCTGTACCTACCCATGACAAGGTCATCCAATAGCTTTGCAACACATTCCTTAACTTCGTCATGAACTTTCACAACATGCTCTAGGTACTGTCTATCCACTCTATCTTCTCCAAGTATCGTGTACACGATATATTGCTCCAACACCTTTTCACCATGTTCTCTATGTAGCTTGTCTAGGAAGACTATTGGAAAGTAGACCATGTATATTCCTGACCCAGACATTATCGACCCAACAGGAATACAGAAGAGGATAGTGTAAGCACTGTAAAATCTTGCAAAAAGTTCACTACTCACTCCATGTTCTGAGAGTTTCCTCAACAAATCCCGAATATTATCGACACGAAGCTTCTCGTATAATGACCTTAGTTCTGTCACCATTTTCTCTGCAAGCTCTTTCGCATCTTCAGGTCTTCCCTGTATTACAAGTTCGGGAACCGTGTACCTACGCCCCATCATGAACATCATTTACTTCACCTACTGTTATCTTCATCTTTCTCAGATTCAAGTCTTGACATTGCGTAACTACGCAACTTTTCACATACTTCCTCACATATCTTGTTGATTTCAGGGTATATCCTCAATGCCTCATAGATTCGACTCAACAGGTCACTTACGTTCAGTTTCTTTGATACAATCTTCTCAATATAGTCAGACTCGACGTCACCTACAAGGTCATAAAGCTCCTTGTACGTGTCTGTGAGATTTCTCAATACTAGCCTAATGTTGTGTATGTCTATACTCTTCTCGAATATTGGAACGAATGAGAACGCTACCTTGCTAATGTATTCCCTGACCTTGTCTATTCCATACTTCCTGTACAGTTCATAGAGTGTCAAGATGTTGAAAATGAAGTCACATGCAAATGTTGTTCCTGCCAACACGTCGAATGGCATGAAGATCTTTGAAAGTATGTACTTGTTTACTCGTTCCTGTGATGGAAATGTAACATAGAGTAACAGTGCAGAACATGTGAAGAGTATGAACGTGATGTAGAGCATCATTGTTGAATTCTCAATAATTGTCAAGAGTGCACATGTAGCTACTGCACATGTTAGTGCTAGGAATAGGATCGTGTACAATATGTTCCAGAGCTCAAGCAACTTACCAAATATCCTTATTTTCCTGAATGCTCTTCTTGCAAGCTTCTCTGCCTCATCTATCTTTCCCTGTCGTATAAGATCTGGAACCCTGACAATAATCTGCATCAAGTATATTCATGGTATCAACATTTCTTGGCTTATAACGTGTGTAAACGCATATTTGTTCCTGTACCTGTTCTTGTTTCATGGGTTTTGTTGATGTTGTTTTGTTGTTTTTTGTTGTGTTCTTTCCTGCTGTTGTTGCTCCTGTTCTTGCGGGTTCGTTGCTTGTTTCTGTTCGTGAGAGGATTAGGCGTGGTCTTGAGAGTGGATTGTCTCTTAGTGATGTTGTTCTTGGTGAGGCTAATCCAATAGTTAGGTACTGCATGTTGCTTGTGGCTAAGCTAATGGAGCGTGGACTTAGCCTAGATTGGGCTTGTAGAATAGTTGCGAGTATCGTGACGCTCTTGCTGTCGTTCCTGTCAATTTTCTTGGGCTCTACGCTACTGTTGGTGTTCAAGATTTTATAGTTCGGGACGTGTTTTAGGAAACATGAAGCTTGACGCAAAGACATGTGTAGCAATTGTTGCTGTTGCTGTTCTTGGACTATTCCTACTCTATGTCGAGCCAACTTTCTTGATTGGTCAGAAGGTTCCGATAAAGATCCTGAAGGTTGGTAAGGGCGTTAGGATTGTTGCACCAAACATGCTGTGCATAGACTATCCACAGGTCGGTAAGCTATACTACTTCGCGACGGTTAGGTCAAGTGGAACCGTGACTGTTAGACTTGTTGTTGGTGGTGGAATGTACAGCATGGTCAGTGGCACATTGAAGATATGTAACGTAGAGACTGGGAAGTGCAGAACGTTCAGGGGGATGATGGGCATTGTTGAGGAGGGCATCTACAACATTTCTGCGAGCTGTCCTGTTGCGTCTGCGACGTTTTGTATAGAGTTCACGGGCTAGGTTACCCTTCTTTTATTTCTCCTGTACGTATCGTGTACTCATGCAGTTGCAGTACAGTACCAAGACGCTTAGGGTACTGCTATACTTCTTTATGTTCCTGATAGTTGGTGGAACACTTGCACTCTACGTACTTCCACAGTGGAGCAACGTGATAGAGCAGTGCCCCGTCTATGGCACAGTAACTATCGCCTATGCAGGAGTGAGCATAGTCCTGTGCCTACTAATTGCTCAGCTATGTGCAGACGTTGCTGATAGAGTATACAATCAGCTCTCTAGATTCGGCAAGCCAGAGCCAAAGCTTGAACATGCGATAATTGTCACAGCTGTTGGAATAGTGACACTGTGTGGCATCTTGTTCCAGAACTTTTACCTAACCTACATGCCACTTGTAGGTCTCGTCATTTACCTACTGATGAGTCGTGAAAATAGGACATACCTAAGCCACGTGTGGCTACGCGAGTTCCTCTTCATGGTCACGAGCGTGACATTTGGCTCAATTGTTGCACCAATAACACCGATAATATTTGCGGTACTTGCTGGATTGTACACGGGTAGGACACGTATAGCAACAATATTCTCAATATGCTACGCGATCGTCCTCGCTGTAGCAGTGATCAAGCTTGCTAACCTTGGAGTAAGCCCAATAGCGGTACTAGTCCCAGGATTCGCCTACCTAACACAGTTCGCAGATGTGGCATCACTCCAGTTCACTGTCAGCAACGTCAACGTTCCGACCGCGATAACGAAGGTGTTCCAGTTCATGGTAACTAACAGCTACATTGCGTTCCTGGAGGAGCTTATTGGACGTGCAACAATACCATTTGCGGGACCTGTACTACCTACAGCACTTTTCGTTAGCCTACACATCCCCACGCGTGTCGGCGTCTTCTTTAGTCCAGGGTTCGTGAGTGCGAGTGTTCCTGAGTATGCTATTGTTCAGGTAGTTTCTACGCTTACACTGATTGCAATTGCGACAATCTTCCTAGTTAGGACGTATGCAATGGCTGGTCTAGTACCATCAATGCTACTACACATGCTCTACGACACGTACATTGACACGTTGGCAATAGGTCAGATAGTTGCTGTGACCCTGCTTTTCATTGTGCTCGTGATCTATCTAGTACTTGTTGGTCTCAGGAGCTTGATGGGTGGTGAAGAGGAGCCTCATCAAATAATTGTTATTGACTAGTGCATGTTGCTTAGCCTATAGAGCAGGAAATCGCAGAAGTATTCTGAACCTAGCCTATTTGCAACGTATGTACAGGAGACGTATAGTCCATTTGGTAGTTTGCAGATTTCTTTTCCCTCGTTTACTGCTCTATAGATCTCGTACTTGTACTTGATGTACCTGTTGAAGTCCATCCCAAGTTGCTTATAGATGCTGTAGCTGAAGCTACACCTAGTCTCGAGAATGTGCAACAGTACCTGCTTGTTTACCTTGCCTGGAACAACCATGTATGCCGTAGCTATTGTTGGCAGGAAGACGTATTTCGCAATTGTGTACTTCTGTGCTGGATCCATCATGTTTACTGGAGACACCGTACTATACACTCCACCAGATGCGACAGTTGTGAAGTATGTCTGTGATAGTGGTGTTGCAAAGTATATGCTCCTGTACAGTTCCTTACCAATGTTGCTTGCTGAGACGTATGCACTTGGTGGCGATACTACGAAGAGGAATAGGTTACCAACAATGCCGAACACGAGTAGGAGAGTAATAGCGTAGAGTAGTGAGCCCGCAATTGCTGTTGCTCCTCTAATTCTTGTTGGTGGTCCAGCAACACATGCGTGTAGTAGTGACACTGCCACGAGTATTGGTAGTCCCGTGACGTAGATCCAGTCTAGGATCAGGACTCCTGGTAGTCCAATTATTGTGAGTACTGAAATTGTGATGAAGAGACCAACAATACCGAGAACAGTCTGTGGATCTGCGCCAAATTTCTTGCTTGCTGAGATTATGCTGTTCCTCATCATTCTCAGGAAGTCGTAAAATAGGTAGCTGACGAATACTCCCCATATTGCCTGTGTTATGCCGTTGCCAATAAGCATCTTGAAGAACTGTGCAGGTGCCTCAAGTATTGAAGCTAGCATAGATGCCTCGAATAGGACGTAGATCACGACGTAGACAGTGAGTAGGAATAGGAATATCAAGAACAGTCCAAGAAGGACAAGTGGAATCATTATTCCTGCAAAGCCCACACCTGTCAAAATTGCGAGAAAGTACGCGAAGCCTGGGTATGACTGTCTGTTTCCTGGTCTTTTTCCAAGTGCTGAAAATATTGTCGTTATAATGTTCGTGAATATTGCAGTGATGATTGATAGTCCACTGAAGTAGGAGATTATTAGTATGAGCCAAATAGCGACAGTGCCTAGCAGTATTAGGCTCCTGATTAGGCTCTTTGGTGCTAGCATGATTATGTTGTTTAGGAGATCGAAAGCGAACATGAACACTGCACCACGTATAGCATTCAGCACGAGCGCAAGTGCGTAGACTATGCCATTGATCACCTCTATGATCAGCATTGGCAGGACTGACGATAGTGCCTGTGTTAGCACGGTGTTTATCGTGTCTCTGACGGCTAGTATGCCAACTGATGCAAATGCTGTGAAGTATCCTGCTAGTCCACTAACTATCCAGATTACCTTGTTAATGTTCTCGGGAGGCTTAACAGTGTATATGCATGCTAGTACTGTAGCAAGCGCGCCAATGCCAATGAGTGCTTCAACGGTCGTGTTTAGGATAGATAAACCACCCATTGCGTAGAGTATCTGCCTAAAAACGTGGACTAGTGAAGCAATGCTGATCTTATCCATCAGTTCAGGATTCCTAATTAGCACATCCACGAGCTTGCCAACTATGCTACCCCACTGCTCCCTGAGTGGTAGTAGTGGGATTGCGAGTCCAAGAACAATACCAATCGCGACCATGACAATGTAGGAGATGACTGCCGCAATGTGTAGCACTATTAGGAACATTATACAGATGCCAATCATGAAGCCTTCACTAAACGCGGCTAGTGGTGCCCACTTTCTCGTGACTATTGCAAATGCTGTCTCTGCGTTGCCTAGTATTGTCCTGACTATCTGTGCAAGTGCTTCAAGACCCACACACTGTTCCCCATCCCACATTTTTAATCATGGGTAGGTAAGGAAAATCCATGACAAGACTCTGGATAGGGACAACAGTCTGGCTTGCAGTACTTGGACTATCCTTCCTACTTGGAGTAAGCTTTGGTCTATTTGTCCTGAGCTACAACTTCGCAATAGCAACATGGGACAAGGCTATGACCGTACTAGAGGACTACTTCTACATTGGTGCGCTAAGCTATGCTACGCCAATAACAATTGCTGTATTTACCGCACTTGCAGTTGTGATAAACTACTTCAGGAGGAGAAGCCTATCACAGCTCTTCTCAGACTTCAGACTAGGAGATAGGGGGACACTGCCAGTAACAGTGTGCCTACTTGCAATAATTGCGATCGTTTACATTCTTGCACAGGTAGTGCACCCCGAGTATTACCTCTCTATGCTTGTTGCTAAGCTGTACAATGGGTTCTACACGTTCTACAACACGTTACTCAGGGGAGTAGTAGATACTGCGCTTGGTAGGTTCGGTAGTCTGGCTGTCCTAATGTTCCTCTTGACGATATACATCTTCTTCATGCCACTCCTAGTGAAGACACTTGCTGGATTGACGGCTAGAGACATTAGCACGGGCATGGCTATTGCGACAGGTCTAGGAATAATGATTGGTGCTGCAGAGATACCACTTGCAGAGACTGCGCTCGATATGTTGAACAGGATGTACTACAGCATGCTTACTTCGCTCGGTGTCTTTGGTAGCATAATCGCGGTTATTCTACTACTCGTGTCAATTAGCGAGCTTAGGAGAATAATACTCCAAGAGACTAGGGTAGAGTACCTCGTTCATCTCCCAGTAGCAATGTTAATAACCGTAAGACTTGCAGACATGGTCTTCGGGTACTCTCTCAGAGCATTGGTAGGGTACATGCTGCTTGTTGGCACCCTGCTACTCTTTGCAATATTCTTCATAGGTATCGCATTTGGAAAACAGAAGTGGGCATATGCCGCAGCTGCGACATTCCCAATGTTGCTCTATGTGAGTCTTGCTTAACCGTTCCTGTGTAGCTAGGGTTTTGTACCTTCTTTCTCTCTCATGACCCCGTGGATATTGGAGAGATTGTCCGTGAGCTAGAGTGGGTAGATAAGCTACTTGTGGATGAGGTTGTTAGTTTTGGAATTACTGTACCTAGACCAGACAGGATAATTGTCGAGCCAATAGGAACGAGAAGAAAGACGCCACTTGTGGAGGCTAGAGTTGTTGATCAGTCTGGTTACAGTGTCAAGATTGCTGATGTTAGAGTACTGGAATACTTCACGAGTCAGAGACTGTACTTTGGTAAGATCTACCTAACACGTAGAGGAGAGATAGCTGAAGTTCCAGTAGTCCTAAACCACGCATGTGAGGTCAAGACTGATCTAAATTCTACGCCACTAAACGTCTACCTCTACCTACTCCTGCTCGCGGATGCGCTAAAGTTGCCATACGTCATGTGGCATAGAGCGTATGCGCTTGTGAACAGTCCAAGTGGTAGGAAGACCCTATTCCTGATACTGCTACTGAACATTCTCCATAGCCTAACTAGGCTAATCATCAAGCTATACAGTGAGCTAGCTCAAGAAAGTGAAAGGACTAGGAAATTGACGTCAGGTCTAGATTTCAGATCTGAGGTAGGTACAGTACTTGATGTTGTCCTATTCTCGGGTAGGAACATGAGTGATGTAAATAACCTAGTCAGGAACTTCCTACCAGTACCCGACGATCTTGTACTGTACGTGCCGACATGTGAGGTATGTGGTAGACGTGTTGAATGTTTCGTAATTCCCGGTGATTTGCAGGAGGGTAAGTACGAGGGGGAGTATGTTCCTCCTGAGGAGCTTCTCTACGTCTCTACGATTCTCAGGTGCTTGAAGAGGTGTAACGTGCCTATTCTATGTAGGTCGTGTAGGTTTAGGCTCAGGGAGAAGATAAGTAAACTACAGGAACAGCATGGTAATAAGCTAAGTTTTGAACAGGTACTCAAGATAGCACTAGAAGAACTGAAGAGAGAAACAAAGAGAGCCTAGACGGCTATTTCCTCTGTTGGTACCATTGCCCTAATCATGAATCTGTGTCTCACAACTGCGCTAATTAGGCTAATGAGCGAGATCAATACCATTAGCGAGCCAATGATCATCACGGGGACAACATGCTCAATCACAGCTACTTCAAGAGTCAGGATAGCGATCGATAGCTGAACTATCTCATACACCTTATGCACTGGCGTGAATATGGGTAACTCATGCATGAACTTGACTTGCATAGCAATTACCACTATTATGCATGCTATGACGTAGAAAGCGAGTAATGTAGTGCATATTGTTGGATAGTATGGGTAGGCTAGAGCATTAGCTAGAGGTAATAACACAAGCAGGAACAGTCCAAGCAATATTTCTGCTATCTTCCTGTGGTGTATCCTGTAGATTGTCTGGAACGTCTCCATTATGTGGCTCACGAGTTCTCTTGGCTCCATTTTGGCTAGTTTCCTAGGTGCGATCTTTACTGCGTAGATCCATGTTCCTAGGCTAAACATGCTTATCAGAGTGTAGCCTAGTCCAAGGATTGCGTAGTATGCTGGTAGTCTAAAGTAGACGGCTGTTCCACATAGTGCAATTCCGAAGAGTAGCTCAATAATCGTCAAGAATAGTGAGATCTCGGAGCAGATTGTGAAGCCTATTCCTCTATGTCTCTTCTTCGTCTCTGTGGTCTCTACTGTTGTTGCTTCTGGACTTGACATAGGTATGTGAACTATGTCAAGGATTAAAAATGGGGATAGATGCTCCATGTCACAGTTATAAAACATCCATCCCTCACGAGACAGGTAGTAGAGCAGAAGCTAACTAGGCTAGAACCAATTGAGATAGACACAGCAAGACACGTACATAGGATAGCTACGCAACTACCCGACAGGAAGGTCATAGTAGTCGACACTGATGTTGATGTTCCTCTAGGTGATTCTCCTTGCATGTTCTGTAGCTCATATCACTGTACGTGGGCTAGCATGTATGTCAACTACACGTTCCTTAGAGAGAAAAGCACGCAGGTACATGCTAGAAAGATCATTGACATGCCTAGACACGTAATTGACTCTACGAGACGTGGACTATACATTACACCCGTCAGGAAGGGAAGAAAGTACAGTGCAGTTGTCTCACTTTTTGATGTTTCCATGCTCTTGGAGTTTTGTCCACTTGTCTGTTCTAGATCGTTCATTTCTTGTGCCTGTACTAGACATGTCCTAGATGTTGACGGTAGGAGAATCGTGACATACCTAGTCTACACAATAGAGGAGACGCGTGACATAGTTACCCTGTGTAGACTAGTTACACATCCAGTACTTGAGATAGTTGACACTGATGGTGACTTGTTCGTCCTGTCACCTAGCGTTCATGTACCTGAGAGGATTAGGGAACTTCAGAGTGTGTTATCGGGTTGTAGGGTCAGGATACTGACAGATAAGCTATGTGTAAGACTGTGCCTAAATGTGCAGGAGGTGTGGAGAAGCATTGTTGTTAAGCCTGTTGTTGTACATGACGTGTCTGAGAGAATATGCAAGAGGTGCCTATTGCTGTCCTATCCTTCTGATTATTGTGAGGTGCTGTGTAGTTCTTCTCGTGTTGTTATTGTTGTGTAGTTTCTTCTGTTGCCAATATGTTGTTCATGAGGTCTATACTCGAGTCGTAGATGATGTTTTTGGCACGTGTAACATCGATTATTGGTATTCTCCTCCTGTAGTTATGCACAAGAGCTGTAACTAGCTTGACTAGGTCAAGCATCCTTGTCCTAAAGCTAATTAGTGCACTCGTAACATCATCACCATAGTCCTCACCAATTACATTACTCTCACATTCCTTGACGTACTCTCTGATGGTGTCAATGATGAGCTTCCTGAGGTGCCTATTGTATACCGCGTATCTTGCTAACCTATTCACGAACCTGACAAACAACGTGACTAGACGCATTACCCTACTCAGAAGCGCCTCAGAGTCAACTACGACAAAGGTCATTAGTGAGGATACGTTTTGGTCACGTTCAAACCATGCAACATACCTACCCGAGAAGTTTAGCACATCCTCAAGATAGTCAACATCACCAACCGTAGTCCTAGCGAGATCGGCTACGTATCTCCTAGACCACTCCTTCTCAAAGTAGGTGTATGGAACAGGAACATCATCATCAACAATCTCTCTCCTAAACCTAACATAGACAACACTTACCTTGTCTTGTCTGTTTTCTGTCTTGTCACTGTTTTTGTATTGTTTTTCTATTTTATCTTCTCTCTTCATTATTTTCTACACGGCTTGTAGATCCCTTATTTACGTTTCCTACTTCCTTCTTCAGTTTTCTCCATAGTGCATACGAGTAGTCTCCCCTCAGGATTAGGCTGAGCTGTTCAATGTCGCAATACTTTAGTGCTAGCTCAAGTTTGGTGTGTGTTACCTGATCGATTATTGGTACCTTACCCATCAGGTAGATGAATAGTGCTGTCAGTACTTCCCTAATCTTGTTACATGAAGCAATGATGTTGTACAGCATCTGCTTGATCGTTTTCTCAATATCGATCTGCTTCTCAGGTTCCAGTAATCCACGTTTGGTAAGTTCTCTTACTAGTTCGTGTGCTAGTTTTGCTAGGTGTATTGACTGTGATTCAATAGTCATGATCTCGTCGATGTACTCTCTGAGTTTTGGTAGTGTTATTGGTAGGATGTTTACTCTGAACCTTCTCAGTATTGTGACACTATTCTTGTCGAAGTCTAGGTCTGTCTTTGCAACAATGTAGAATACTGAATGTACCTCGGGTAGGCATATTGTTGGTTCTTGCTTGAGGTTGCTTGGTGGTGTTCCGATTATTTCCACGATCTTGTTGCAGATCTTTTCTAGTGTTGGGTCGTAGTACATGTCTAGCCTAATTTTCCTACACATGTTCTCTTCGTATGCTCTGACTAGCTGTGTGAAGATTGATTCAAGTGCCTTGTCTATCTGCCTGATCTTTGCGGGCTCTACCCTAAGTTCATCTACTGCTCTTGACCCCTTCTGCTTAATGTGAAAACTAGGCAAGTGAACATAGTACAGGACGTTCCTAAGCTCAGTCTCTTGCTTTCCCTTCTTCTCAAGTTCCTGTCTTAGCCTACGGTTCTCCTCGAGTAGCTTAGCAATGATCTTTGG
>Ga0256843_1001242_pt1 | contig 20447 bp, 25 predicted proteins | sample AlvinellametaG_FD_191572 | JGI IMG/M metagenome (GOLD analysis project Ga0256843, IMG submission 191572) | Pompeii worm associated microbial communities from hydrothermal vent at the East Pacific Rise, Pacific Ocean - Alvinella | ecosystem: Host-associated > Annelida > Integument > Unclassified ... | reverse complement strand
AAAGAAGGCATACTGCCCTGCTGGAGTTGTTGAAGGAAATCCAATTATGGAGATAGCTAAGTACTTCCTTGATTATCCTTTAACTATAAAGAGGCCTGAAAAATTTGGTGGAGATTTGATTGTTAATGATTATGAAGAACTCGAAAGTTTGTTTGTTGGTAAAAAATTGCATCCTGTTGATTTGAAAAATGCTGTGGCAGAAGAGATTATAAAGATCTTAGAACCAATTAGGGAGAAATTGTAAATCTTTGTATGATTTTATTTTTTGTATAATTCATTAGACGATTATTATATCACTATATTTTTTCTTTTTTTCTTTCTCCTTTATTTCTTTTAGGGAGTTGGGATCTGATTCTGCAACTATTATATCTCCGAACTCTTTATATTCATTTTTTTTATTTTTATTGATGTGTTCGTTTATTCGACGTTTTTCTTCAACTTTGAGATTATTTTTGTTAATAATATCTTTATTAATAACTTGGTCTTTTATTGTTGTTTGTGTTTGATTTTTCTGTTTTTGCTCTTGATTTGGAAGGGTTTTATATCTAATTTTAACAATAAGTTCTCCTTCCCCTTCATCTTTATCAAATGGCAGGTTTATCTTTGCATTGTCGTTAGATAAAACTTCTAATGAAACATTTTTGTCTCCTAAATAAATATCAACATAAGAGATTAAAACATCTTTTGGATTTTGGATTGAGAGGACTATCTTTTCTTCCATAGTTATCTACCTAACTGCTTTTATTATGATTATTGGATTTTTTGCAAGAAACATATGCCCAGAAGGGATTTTTTTAGCATAAGAAATAGAAACATTAACGGCATCAACATTATAGCCCTTATTTTCTAATTCCTTTATTATTTTAACCGCATTCTCTAAGACAATTGTGTTAGCAACAATGTGATTTATTTTCTTTTTATCTAAAATTTCAATTATCTTTTCAATATTTTTTGTCCCTCCTATAAAAGCTTTATTAAACTCTAATTTATCTAAAACATCTTCTGCTCTCCCTTTTATAACATGGCAATTTTTAATATTAAATTTGGCTAAATTTTGTTGAGTTAGTTCAATTGCCTCATCTAAATAATCAATTGCATAAACGAATTTGCATCTTTTTGCTATCTCAACTGTCATTCCTCCACTTCCACAACCAATATCAACAACAACATCATCTTTATTTAAGTTTAATTTTCCAATACTCACAGCTCTAATCTCCTCTTTTGTTATTGGAACTCCTTCTCTTCTTATAAAGTTTTCATCTGGAATCATAACTAACACCCAACGTATTTCATTTTATTTTCATTTTATTATTTTTATTTTATTGATAAACATAATTGATAGTGTAAATATATTGATAATATGCTAATATTGAGTTTTAGATTAAGTTTTATGAAGGGAACGTATAAATACAAAATGTCAATTAAAATAAATAAAAATAAAAAAATAAAAGAAGAAGTAATAACAAAGAAAGATAAAAAAGAAAAGATAAGCAGGAGAGGAGGCAAGATATGTATTCAATAAGATTATTTAAAATTATGGGAATTCCGATCGAATTGCATATAACGTTTATTTTATTTTTGATCATTATAGTTGCATTTTCAATCATTTATGACAGTATCTTTTGGGCTATACTTTTTATCTTATTATTTGTGTCTGTTGTTTTACACGAGTTGGGGCATAGTTATGTAGCCAAGAAGTATGGGGTGAAGATAGAGAAGATCTTGCTACTACCTATTGGTGGAGTTGCAATGATGGATAAAATTCCAAAAGAAGGGGAGTTAAAGATAGGAATAGCTGGCCCATTGGTAAGTTTTGCTATTGGAATCAGTTTGCTGGTTATTTCAAGATTTTTTGATGTGAATGTTGATGGGTATCCTCTCCTATACACGTTAAGTTTATTAAACCTTATACTTGGGGGTTTTAATTTAATTCCTGCTTTTCCTATGGATGGGGGAAGGATATTAAGGGCTATATTATCAAAAAAATACGGATATTTAAAGTCAACGAAAATTGCAGTAAATATTGGAAAGATTTTGGCATTGATAATGCTTTTACTTGGACTTTTATCTATGAACGTGATGTTGATCTTGGTTAGTTTGTTTGTGTATTTTGGAGCTGAGCAGGAGGGTAAGGTTGTGGAGGTTGATGAAGTGTTTAAGAATATCAAGGCGAAGGATATTATGACTCCAAATCCAATATGTGTAAGTCCAGATATGAGCATAGAAGAGTTTTTGGATTTCATGCTTAAACATAAATATTTTGGTTATCCTGTGGTTGAGGATGGAAAGTTAGTTGGATGCATTGGAATAAATAACATTCATAAGAAAGATGGAATTGTTAGGGATTATATGGAAGATCCGGTTTTGGTTGATGAAGATGAGGATATAAAGGAGGTATTAAAAAAGATGAACCAAGTTGATAGAGTATTTGTTGTAAAAAATGGAAAACTGGAGGGAATAATTTCTAAAACAGATATTTTGAGGGCAATGAATATTTTGGAGTTAAAAGAAGAGTTGGAAAATTGATCAACAAATAATAAAGATAAATTAAATGATAAAGTTAAATAAAGAATAGAATAAAAATAAAAGATTTCATATTTTTAGTTTTAATTTTTTATCTTATATTTTGATTTTATATTTTGATTAGTTATTCTTCTTTTTTCTGTGGTTGTTTCCATTCCATATATCCGCATTTTCCACAAGAAAATCTGTTTAAGTGCTCAGCCATAAAAACACCTGGGCCACATTTTGGACACATCTTTTTTAATCTAATGACTTTATCTCCTTCTATTTTGTAATATTTGTATTTTGCAGTTTTTTTACCTTTCGTCATTATTCTCCCTCCTCAGCTACTGTTTCTTCCTCTATTTTATTTTTTCTTAGAATGTGTTCTCTTTCAACTAATTTTAACATCTCTTCGTTGTCATATAACTTAGCGTAGCCCCTTGCTCTTTGCATTCCTGCTTCTTCAACGATCTTCTCAACTATTAATAGATCTTTATTTGCATTCAATATAGCAGCCAACTTTAATTTAACTTCTTTGAATGTTGGTGTCGGGCCATCGTGGTCTACTATAAACCTATACTCTGTTCTTTTTAACAACGGATTGTATCTGTCTGACAATATTTTTATCTCCATTTTTATCCCTCTCTTCCATTTTTTGAATTTTTTTAATATGTTGTCAATTTCTTGTTTTAATGTTTTGTCTATTTTTAAAACAACTATTCCTTCGTTAGGTTGTCCGTATAGAACGTAATCTCCTTCTGGATAGTATTTTATTACGATCAGTGCGAGTAAATCCTCTTCACCATCAACTAATATCGCATTGTTCTTATCATTTATTGTGGATAGATATTTAATACTTTCTATTGCTTCATTGGATATACATCCAGCAGGGTTTTTTATTTTAATAACCTTCTTAAATTTATGGTTTATTTTAACGGGAATGTTTCTTTGAGTTTTTAAATCAAAAATTGAGAGCTTTGGAATTATTCCGTTTTCAATTACTGTTTTTGTAACGATGTCTCCAACGGTAATGATGTCTCCATCTATGTGAGGAAGTGTTTTATATACTTTTCCAAAGGGTTTTTTTAGTAGATCTCTTAACTCTTCTGGGAGGATTAGCATGATGATTCCTCTTATTCTTTAACGCTTAGTGCATATTTCCCCTTGATTTCTATTCCTGCTTTTTTTGCAATTTCGGATTTTTGAGGGTTTAATACAATTAAAAGCCCGATCCAATTTTCACTTGTTGGAGAGTGGCATATGGGACATATTTCATCATTTGTTAAATATTTACATTTTAAACAAGCTCTCATAGGATCACCTTAATCGCTTTCCTTTTTTTCTTTCCGAGTTTTTTCCTCTTCTATCCATTCTAATTTTCCTAAGTATGGCTGTCTCATAGTTAAAGCGATCTTGCTACCTCTCTTTCTTTCTGCTTTTAAACTGATCGCAACGATTCTTGCTCTAACATAATCCCCAATTTCTAAAACTTTTCCGGTCTCTTTTCCAATTATTGCTTCTCTTCTTGGGTCATAAGATACATAGTCATCCATTATTTGTGAAACGTGGACTAAACCATCCAATGGCCCTAATCTTACGAAACTTCCGAATTCTACAACATCTACAACTTCCCCTTCGACGAGTTCATACATCTCAGGTAAATAAACAAGTGTTTCAAATATTACGGGATGGTATGCCGATCCATCTCCATGAACTACCTTTCCGTCCCCAATATCTTTAATATCAACAATAGATAAGACAAATCCAATATCTTTATCTAACCTTCCTTCGTATTTTTCCATTAGTATTTTTTTAATCGTGTCTTTTAGGTCTTTTCCGAACTCTTCTGGAGGAACCTTAACTACATCAGCAATCTCTAATATTTTATACATTATAAATCACCACCCTGTTGATCCTGATAAAATTGTATCGTATGTTGTTATTATATTAAAAAAGAGGACGTCGTTTAATTATAGAATTATTAATAAAAATCATAATAAAACAAGATATTGTAAGAAATATTATAAGATTATAAAAAGGATACGTTAATAATTGTCGTAGAAGGGGTATTTATATTTAACTATTTTTTGTTATAGGGTGTGAAGATTTTTTATTTATTTGGTTGAGTATATCTTAAATTGTTATAAAAATAAAAACGAAAAGTATATATAGGAGAAAAAATTATTGTAGAGAGTGCTTGCAAGATTTGAGAGGGCCCGTAGCCTAGCCTGGATAGGGCACCGGCCTTCTAAGCCGGGGGTCGGGGGTTCAAATCCCCTCGGGTCCGCCATTTTTAAATTTTAGTTTTTCTATTTTTTATTACTTGCTCCGGTGGTGTAGTCCGGCCAATCATGCGGGCCTTTCGAGCCCGCGACCCGGGTTCAAATCCCGGCCGGAGCATCATATTTTAAAATAATTTATCAATATATCAATATATTGAAGTATTATATTTCTGTTTTTGATTAGATCCTATTATGTGTTTTATTTTATTATTTTATTTTATTATTTTTTGCTATTTATATATATTTTTATATATATTTTACTTTTTTTATTTTATTCCTCGCAAGTAATTAGATCATCTAACGTGTTTATATTTTTAAATATTTTTTTATTTTTATCTAGTGTTTTGGAGTCAATATATTTCGGATTTAAATGAGAGATGAAATACCTAATTGATAGATTTTTCTGTTCCATGATTATTTTATTTAAAATTGGCATAGAATCTCGACTATATAATGCAAATAACGGCTCAATGTATCCGTTTTCATGTCTTGGGATTATACATAAATTGTTATTTCTCTCAGCAAATTTTATATTGGATATTAGAGTTTTAACTGCCTTTTTAGTTATATAGGGGCAATCACAAGGCAGAACTAAAAACCATTTAGCATTTAAAACTCTCATTCCACATAAGATCCCCATTAACGGCCCCATATTCTCGACTAAATCAAATGAAATTGAGCATCCGTATGTTAACATATGCTTTTTTTCTAATTCAATATCCACAGAGTTTTTAGCAAATACAGTTGTGAATGGAATTTTCAAACTCTTTAAAATATCTGATGGATAGTTAATAAGATACTTTCCTTTAAATATTCTAAATGGTTTCTTTCCACCTATTCTTTCTCCTTTACCTCCTGATAGTATTATTCCCGAAATGATAAACATCACCTAATTTATGATTTATTAAAATTTACAATAAATTACTCTAAAAAGTTCCTTTTTAAGTAGCTGAGTGCAATATTATTAAAATATATTATCAAAATTAAGCAACATTAAATTAGATTAAAATTAAATTAGGTGATATATAAAATATAATGGATTTAATCGATCCTCTGACAAAAACACTATATCCTGATATAAATTTAAAGACGGTGATAGAGATGATTACAGTTAAAGTTAAAAATCTAACAAAAAAATACGATAACTTTAAAGCATTAGATAATGTTTCATTTGAAGCTAAAAAAGGAGAAATCTTAGGAATTGTTGGAAAAAGTGGAGCAGGAAAATCAACACTAATAAGGATTTTAAGGGGTAGTTTGGACTATGATGAAGGAGAAGTTGAGATATTAGGTAGAAAAAATAATTTTAAAGAAATTACAGCCATACACTTGCAGAGAAACTTTGCACTGTGGGCAGAGCCAGTTATAAACAACATAATTAGAAAACTCTATGCAGTGAGGAATAATGCCGATGAACAACTGCCACTTGAAGAGGAGTGGAAGGATTATGAAGAGAGGGCAATGGAGATTTTAAAATTAGTTGGTTTGGAGCATAAAAAAGATGCATTTGCTAATATATTAAGCGGAGGGGAGAAGCAGAGATTGATCTTAGGAAGGCAGATAGCTAAGATCTATGAGAAAGGAGAGGGTGTTTTATTATTGGATGAACCAGCAACAATGGCCTGTCCTTCATCAAAGCAGAAGTTATTAGATGTTATTAAAAATATTAGAGATAAGTTGGGAATAACAGTTATAATAACCTCCCATTTACCAGAAATCCACAGATATTTATGTGATAGGTTGATCTTGTTAGAGGATGGAAGGGTTAAGATGGATGGGGATGTTGAAAGTGTCTTAAATGAATTTTTAAAAGAGATGAAACCTCCATATAAAAGAACTCCAAACATAAAAGATAATCCAATAATAAAATTAAAAAACGTATCTAAGAGGTATTATGTTGTTAAAGGAGGGGAAACATTAAATTTAAAAGATATATCATTTGAAGTTAAAGAGGGAGAGATCTTATCAATTATTGGGCCGAGTGGGGTTGGAAAAACAGTTATTATGCGACTAATGGCGGGTTTGGAGTTGCCGGATAAAGGAAAAATAGAGGTTGATGGTGTCGATATAACTAACTATGGGTGGGAGAGAATAAATCTCAGAAAAAAGATAGGGATTATGCATCAGGAGTTTTCTCTTCCATATTACCAAACAGTTGAAAATTTATTAAAGTATAGATTAGGACTTAAAGGAGAAAAAGCCATTGCTCATGCTAAAACAAAGGCAGAAGAGCTTGGTTTATCTCCAAAAGTTGTGGATGCAATATATCAACTGATAGATGTTCCAGAGTCAGAAAGGATCTCTAAGTTGCAGAAGATGGGCTTGACTGAGGATGTTATATATAAACTCTTTCCTCCTATCGTTGAGAACTTTAATCCAGTGGAAATATTGGAGGCATTAGATTTAGGTAAAGATGTTTTGAATAAAAAAGTTGGAGAATTGAGTGGAGGACAGAAGGTTAGGGTAGCTATGGCTTTACAGTTAATAACAAAACCAAAAATCCTATTCTTGGATGAACCGTTTGGAGATCTGGATCCAATTACTTTAAGGGATGTTGCTAACTATTTAAAGAGAATAAATGAGAAATTTGGAACTACGATAGTTTTAGTATCACATTGTGTAGATTTTATTAAGGAGATTAGTGATAGGGCTATTTTATTGGATAAAAATAAGGTTGTCATGGAAGGAGATCCAAATGAGGTATGTGAGGAGTTTGTAAGAAGGAGTGAAGCAAAGTTTATGAAAGAGAACTTTTAAAATTTTTATATTTTTTATGGAGTTTATTTATTTTTATTATTTTATTTATGATTTGAATTTTAGCATAAAATTTATAAGATTTGAGATAAATTAGGTTATTAAATTGATTTGATAAAATTGTCAACTGTCTTTTAAATGGTGGTAGAGGATGGATGATTTTAATGATATAATTGAAAAAATGATAAAAGGGGAAATAAAACCTTATCAACTGGATAAACTATTTGGTGCTAAGATTGCAACTGAACTTAGAAGGAAGTTTATAGAAAAAAAAGTTGGTGTAGAGTTTGAGCATATTGCCAATTATACCATAGATGAAGAGATGGCCATGAAAAAGAACATAGAAAATATGATTGGAGCTATTCAAATTCCTTTAGGTTTTGCAGGTCCTTTAAAAATAAATGGGGAGCACGCAAAAGGGGACTTTTATATTCCTCTCGCAACTACTGAGGGAGCTTTGGTAGCTTCTGTGAATAGGGGTTGTTCAATAATAACAAAATGTGGGGGAGCTAATGTTAGAGTTATTGATGATAAGATGACAAGAGCCCCTTGCCTGAAAACAAAAAGTGTTGTAGACGCAATAAAAGTTAAAGATTGGATCTTGGAGAATTTTGAAAGGATAAAAGAGGTTGCTGAATCAACCACAAGGCATGGAAAGTTGATAAGGATAGATCCTATTTTGATCGTTGGAAGAAATATCTATCCAAGATTTGTATTTAAAACAGGAGATGCTATGGGTATGAATATGGTTACTATTGCCACAGAGAAGGCATGTGAGTTTATTGAAAGCGAGTTAAAAAGAGATGGGGTGTTTGTTAAAACGGTTGCTGTTAGTGGAAATGCATGTGTTGATAAGAAACCAAGTGGAATGAATTTGATAAACGGAAGGGGAAAAACGGTTGTCGCAGAAATTTATTTAAATGAAAAAGAAGTTAATAAATATTTAAAAACAACTCCTGAGGCAATAGCTGAGGTTAATCGTTTGAAAAATTATATTGGATCTGCTGTAAGTAATAGCATGGGCTTTAACGCTCATTATGCCAATATTGTTGGGGCCATTTTTTTAGCCACTGGGCAAGATGAAGCACACATAGTTGAAGGAAGTTTGGGTATAACTATGGCAGAGGTTGAGAATGAAGGGCTGTATTTTTCAATAACTCTTCCAGATCTACCTTTGGGAACGGTTGGTGGAGGAACTCGTGTGGAGACGCAGAGAGAGTGTTTAGAGATGCTTGGATGTTATGGGGATGGTAAGGCGTTGAAGTTTGCGGAGATTGTTGGAGGAGCAGTATTGGCTGGAGAGTTATCCCTGCTTGGAGCTCTCGCTTCTGGACATTTAGGAAAAGCACATCAAGAACTTGGTAGATAGGGGATGAAGGGAGCTTATTCGATGATGGTAGCAATTGATTCATTAAAAGAGGTATTTGATATAAAAGAGATTTTAATGAGTCCTATAAGAAATAAAAAGGTAGTTTTATTTGTTAGTGCAGTTTTTATTTTCTCTTTGGCTATTTCATATGTGTTGATTGCAAATGTGAATTATTTCTCTTATTTGGGAAATATGGTGTTTGAGGCATTCCAAGAGAGGGTAGAGGACTTAAAAATCTCCATAAATGAGTCCTCCCTCTATATAATTTTAGCAATCTGGAAGAACAACTTAACCGTGTGCTTTTTGAATTATATAATTGGTTTTTTATCTCTCTTTGTTATTGTAGTAAATTCTTATATTTTATCTTATGTTCTCTATAAATTTGGCTTAAAAACTTTCATATTTTTGGTTTTACCCCACGGGGTTATTGAGATCCCTGCTTTGATTCTTTCCGCCTCTGGAGGGATATTATTAAATATTGGAATTATCAATTTCTTGATAAATATAAAGTTTGGAGAGAGCAGGGAGGTTTTATACTACATAAAAGAGTCGTTAAAACTTCTTCTGCTGTCTATAATTCTATTTCTGATTGCTGGAATTGTTGAAGGAACTATAACATTTAAGATAGCAAAGTTGATGTTTTCATGAATAAAACAATAGAAAATAAAGAAAAATAAAAAATTAAACAAAAAAAGAAAAATAGGAAAATATATTTCGTTTATCCTCTTGGTTCTTTTGCTTTTGGTCTTAAACCTCTATAACCGCATTTTCTACATTTTGTAGCTCTCCAAGGGTTTCTCGCATTACATCTCATACATATCTTCTTCATAAACATTCTCTTCATGGCTTCTTCGAATGGCATTTTCTCACCTTCAATCTGTTTGAGTTAGAATGTTCAATAAAATCGTTTTGTATTTCGATAATTTCTGCCGAGTTTTTGGCATTAGAGTATCTTTCTAATAATTCATAATTAACCTTTATAAATGTTTCTGTCCATTTAAAGCATGATGTTAAATTTAGTGCATCTTCTTTAAAATTGGTGATATAGAGAGAACCGATAAATGCCTCGATTGTAGATAACATGCAGGGTTTTCCATAGTTTACTGGATTACATGCAATTAAAAACGGAAGAGATCTCTGATTTTTGAATTTGAACTTTTTAAACATGTTTTCTGCTTCTTTCCATGAGCAATCTAAGGCCGTTATACCAAATTTTTCCACTAAGGATCTATCCTCTGGAGATAATGCTTTTTCTGCATAAGGGTTTAATATTATTGAGTTTTTTGGTATTTTGTATGGTGTTTTTAACAATATTGCTTTGTTCATTCTTGCCATTTTTAAAGATGTGCATTTCTTTGGATTACATTGATTTGCATGATATATAAAAAGTTTTGGCATTTTAACCCTCATAAACTTTATGTTCTTGCATTTACCTATTTTTTGTTCTTATCATTTTTTGTCTTGTCTATTTTTAATTTATTTTTAATTTTTATTTTTATAGAACCATATACTTCGTAAATAAAGTGATTTTAAATAGTATGCAAAAAATTTTTATAATAATAATATATAATAGATTTGGTAATTTTGAGTTGATCAGTTTTATTTTTATTTAAATTTAAGTGTTTAATCTATACATTTTATTCAAATATTTGGAATATTTTGAATATCTTATATTGGTGGAGTGAGATAATGAATAAAAATAGGAAAATTAAATATGCAATAATCTTAGTATCGTTTCTCATTTCAATAACGTGTTATGCCTATTTTTTTCCAGAGATTCAATTTTCAAAAAATAGCAAAGATACGTTAACCGTTTATGCATGTGGTGGCTCTACTGAAATGTTAAACAAGGTCGATCAACTCTTTGAAAAGAAATACCACTGCAAGATCAACCTAATTTCCAGTAATACAGTTGAGTATCTAAATCTTTTAACACACGTAAAGAAGGGGGATGTTGTAATATCACGATCCACTGAAACGCCAGAATATTTAAGAGATTTAGGGGCGGTTGACAATTACAGCATAGCTTACTTCACTACTTGGGACATTGTTGTCAGAAGAGGAAATCCAAAGCATATAAAAACGATCAACGACCTGCTGAAACCTGATATAAAGGTTTTAACAGCATCTGGAGCGTCTATAAACGAATACGGAATATTTAATCAAAAAAGTTGGAGTTTTGTTTCTGAGTTATATGATAAATCATATAAGGACTTTAATTGCAGAAGAGCTATGTTAAAATACTTTTTAGATGGATATGGGGATGCCTGCATTGTTGAAGATAGATTAATACACGATCTCCACGTGGAAGATGATGTTTCAACGATAAAAATTCCTTGGAAGTTTTATTATCTTCAATCAAGTGTTTTCACAATATCGGTATTGAAGTATTCTAAGCATAAGGAGTTGGATGAGAAGTATATTGATTTTATCCTCAACAATGATACTGTAAAGGAGATAATGAAGAGTTATGGATACATTCCTGCTAATACAGAAGAAGGAAAATATATTTTAAGGAGATATTATGAATCCCAATAGTAATAACGCTAAAACTGCGGAAAAAAGTATGAAAGTTGGTATAAAGTCAGTGGTTAGGAGTTATTTATTTTTATTGATAAAGTGGACGTTTTTCTTTTTAGTAGTTCCCGGAATTTTTGTGTCTATATTATTCTGCCCCTATGTTATTCCATTTATTTATTGTGATGTCTGTCCAGTTTATTTTTGTCCAATGAAAATTTTTAGAATTCCTTTTTTGATAGTTGCCTTTTTTTATGTATTATTATCTAAAAAGAGATTCTATACTATCTGTCCAGCAGGAACTCTTCAGGATGTTATAATTGGCATCAATAAAAAAACATTGAATAGAATTAAATTGCTAAATGTTGTTCAGAGAAATATGTTGAAGGTTGTTAGGTATATGTTTCTTGCCTTGGCTCTTATTCTTGTATTGATTTTCAACGATCCGAGGTATATAGATCCTTATCATACATTTTCGATAGAGGGATTGATGTATGAGAATATATTTTATTACATTAGAGTAGCGATAATATTATCAATATTTATCTTTGCATTTTTTATTCCACGATTTTGGTGTAAAATATGTCCTTTTGGAGCATTAATTTCTCTAATTTATTTAATATATGATAAAATTCATGGATTTATTCGACGTTTAAGATCTACATAGTTTTAATAATATAGTTTTAATAATTTAATTATTTAATTGGGTAATTAGTTAATAGGTTGATATGATTTTTTTATATTTTTCTATTTTCATTTTTTATTTTGGCTAAATTGGTCTTTAAATTAGTTTTTAATTTTTTGAATATAATATATGGTAGATATATATAGGATTATGTAAAAGAAAGAGTTCTTATTGATTTATGATTGATTTATAATTGGGTTATATATTTATTATCAATTTATATTTATTATATTATCATCATACTCTTTGCTATTTATCCAACTACCATTTATTGATAAAAACTTAATTGTGGTGGATCATGATCTCAGAGGAAATTTTTAGAATTTTAAGAAAGCAGAGGTATCAGATAGATAATCATACTGCTGTGAAGTTGTGCGGATGGGTTAGAAAAAAAATGTTGGAGGATAAAAATTGTTATAAATCAAAATTTTACGGAATAGAGACGCATAGGTGTATTCAATGCACTCCTTCAGTTATCTGGTGTCAGCAAAATTGTATATTCTGTTGGAGGGTGTTGCCACAAGACCTTAATCTTGGCCTAAAAGATGCTAATTTAAAAGAGCCAAACTGGGAAGAGCCGAAGGTTGTGTTTGAAAAGATAATTAATATGCATAAAAGGATAATTATGGGATATAAAGGGGTTTTGGATAGGGTGGGAGAACAAAAGTTTGAAGAAGCGTTAAATCCGAAACATGTTGCGATTTCTCTATCTGGAGAGCCAACATTGTATCCTTATCTTGATGAGTTAATAAAAATATTCCATAAAAGGGGATTTACAACATTTGTTGTTTCAAACGGTATTTTAACTGAGGTTGTTGAAAAGATAGATCCTACACAACTTTATATATCCTTAGATGCCTATGATTTAGAAAGTTATAGGAGAATATGTGGAGGAAAGAGGGAGTATTGGGAGTCGATACTAAATACCTTAGATATTTTAAATGAGAAAAAAAGGACATGCATAAGAACTACTTTGATTAGAGGATTTAATGACGACATTTTAAAGTTTGTTGAGTTGTATGAGAGGGCTAATGCCCATTTTATTGAGTTAAAGTCATATATGCACGTTGGATATTCTCAAAAGAGATTAAAAAAGGATAACATGTTAGAACATAGTGAAATAATAAAGTTGGCAAAGGAATTAGACAAAAATAGTGATTATGTATTTATAGATGATAGTGAAGAGAGTAGAGTTGCACTTTTACAAAACAAAAATAGAAGGATCGATCCAAAAATAAAGGTTTGATTTTGAACCGTTATTCTTATTAAATATTTATTAAATTTATTAAATAGAGATTAAAAGATATTGGGTGTAATAATATTTAGTTTGTTTAGTTTTAATTTGATTTTATATTTAATTGGTTTAATTTTATAACGAAATTTGGAGGGAGATAGAGATGGCTAAGGTTAAAAAGATAGAGATAAATGAAACATTTTGTAAGGGATGTGATATATGCATTTTAGTTTGCCCGAGAGGGGTATTTGAAAAATCTAAAAAACTGAATAAGAAGGGAGTTTACCCGCCAATTCCTGTAAAGCCGGAAAATTGCACATTTTGTAATCTTTGCATTTTACAGTGTCCAGATCAGGCAATATCGATAGATGTGGAGTAAGAATCCAATTAAATTTAATTAATTTTTCTAATATGGCATACCTAAACTTTTTAATAAGTAATAATAAAAATAATAAATAATCATAATCAAAAACGTAATCAAAAAACGCAAAAAATAGTTTATGAACAAATAGCTGAAAATATTAATGAGGGGTATTGATAACAAAAACTGTTAAGAGATGGGACGATGATTCAAATAACGGTAATTCAGATAGATAATTACGGACCTTGGACAGTTACACCAAATCCAAGAAGAGAGAGTGATTTACAGGCATTACAGAGTAGATTATATGCTGATTTAAATCTGATGTTTGGATCACACAAGGGACTTGTTTTTTACACAAGATTTGACAATTTAATTGCTATAACTAACGGGATAGATCTTCTAACCCATAAGAGAATACAAGAGAGTATAAGAAATCGTTATCCTTTTACTGTTAGTATGGTTATTGCCTCTGCTGAAACACCTTACGAAGCCCAAAAATTAGCTACCAAAACACTTCAGGAATATGGAAGTGCTCAGGATGAAAATAGGAGAGAAGTTTTAGATGTGGCTAATGAATTGGTTATGGATGGGTATGTTCAAATAGCTCACATAGATATAAATAACATCACTGGGACTTTGACAGATATTGTAAGTGCATATGACACTTATGTGAACGTTAATAGGGTTAAGTTGGCATTAATGGAAGAGTTATTAAATTACAATGCCTTAATGTTTTTTATTGGAGGAGATAACTTTATGTCTCCTTCTAATGGCATGAGTGAAGAGGATTTTATAGATATATTTAATAAAATAAATGAAAAATACGGAATCGAGTTGAAGGCAGGAATAGGAATTGGAAAAACTGCCGAGGATGCTTCAAATTTGGCAGATCTTGGATTAGAAAAAATAAGAGGAAAGGTTGTTAATAAAAACGTATGCACTTTAAGGCAGGATGATTTTTTAGAGTCAAAAATGGGTGTTGGAAAGATATATCATCCACAGGTTTAAGGGGTTAAAGATGGCTGATAAAATTAATAAAATTTTAGAAATGAACAAGTCAAAAAAAGTTGTTTTAGCCCCTATGGCAGGAATCACAGATGGAGAGTTTTGTAAACAGTTTAAAAACATGTTTGCCATTGCAACGTTGGGAGGGTATAATATAGATCTTACGACATATGAGGCGGGGTTAAAAATAGAGCAAAGAGGAAGAAAAGAATTTTTAATAGATTTAAATAATTTTAATGAATATATTGTAGATCAAATAAAAAAAGCGAGAGAGAGTAATTCATTAGTATCTGTTAATGTTAGATTTTTTGATATTGAGGAGGCATATGAAAGGTTGGAGGTCATTGCAAAGCATGCAGATGTTATAGAGGTTAATTGTCATTGTAGGCAGAGGGAGATAACTTCTTTGGGGCTGGGTCAGGAGTTGATGCGAGATGTTAAAAGATTGGAGAGGTTTTTAAATGAGATGAATTTGTTAGATGTTCCAATATTTTTAAAGATTCGTCTAAATTATATTCCAATAGATAAACTAATTAAGAATTTAGATGTAGTTAAAGATTATTTTACTGGTTTACATGTTGATTGTTTCTATCCTGGAAGACCTTATGCTGATCTCTCTTCATTAGAAATACTCTCAGATCACTTCAAAGATAAAGTAATAATTGGAAATAATTCGGTTGATTCATTAGAAAAGGCCTTAGAGATGTTAAAATATGCTGATTTTGTATCTGTTGCAAGGGCTGTTTTAAATGGGAAAATTGACTGGATAAAAGAGTTTAACAAGATGTTTTAAGTTTTAGGTTTTATTTTTTGATTTTTGCTGTTTAAGTTTTTTGAATTCAGAAGCTAACGTGTTGAACATTTCTTTGTTATCTAAGTTTTCAAAGATGGTTATTATATCATAGATTATCTTTTTACAGAGGGACTTTGAAAAGTTATCTAAGACATCTTCAATTGGCTTATTTTTATTCTTCAATATATTTTTTGCCTTTTCAAGTTCTTTTTTTCTTATATTTTCAATATACTGCCCAAGTTCTCGCACTGCATTTTCAAATTCCATTCTATCGAGAAGTTCTTTTAGTTGATCTATCTCTTCACTTATGATCATCTCCACTTTTGGAATCTCTTTCAATCTCTTTTTTAAGTTTTCCTCTGCAACTAACTTTAAATCGTCTATTGTAAATAAAAACACATCGGGGAGTTCTCTAATATCGTCAGTTGTGTCTCTCGGATTTGCAATATCAATAATAACTGTTTTTCCTGCATTTTTTAATCGTTCTTTGTTTAGTATTGGATGTGGGGCCCCTGTGGCTGATATAACTATATCTGCATATCTTAATGCTTCTTCCAACTTATCAAATTTTATAGCCATTCCTCCGAGTTCTTTTGCTAATTTTTCGGCTTTTTCATATGTTCTGTTTGCAACTATTATTGCCTTTATATTTTTTTCCTTTAATGCCTTTATCACTAAATTTGCCATTTCTCCAGCTCCAATTAGCAAAACATTTTTTCCGTCGAGACCAAAAACTCTTTCAGCCAATTCTACAGACGCTGATCCAATAGATACTCCTCCCTCGTTTATTTTTGTTTCTAATCTGGCACGCTGTCCTGTATGTATTGCCTTTAAGATGATCTTTTCTAATCTTTTTGATAATTTTCCTTTTTCTTTCGCTTTTAGATATGCATTTTTTAGCTGTCCAAGGATCTGGTCTTCTCCTACGATCATTGATTCTAATCCCGAAGCGACCCTAAAAAGATGTTCTATCGCTTTTTCTCCAGATATTATTTCGAACTTTTCTAAGTTTATTCTCATCTCTTCAATTTTTTTTTCGTCTAATTTTTCAGTATCAAATATCATCTCAACTCTATTGCAGGTTTGTAATAAAATGGCATCATCGAAATTTTCATAAAATTTTTCTTCATCTATCCTGAGCTTTTCTAACTCAGAGACGTTATATTTTTTATAATCTGCTTTTAATATTGTTATCATTATCTCCCTTCTAATAAATATTTTTAATTTTAATATGTCCAACATTTAGGGGAAAATAATCGTAATAATTTGTTTTTAATGACATCTCTTAGAGATTAAATAATTTCCTAACAACAAAGCATCAAAATCTGCTTTTAAAAAGCTATTTATTGCATCCTTTTCAGTGCAAACTATTGGCTCTCCATGCAAATTAAATGAAGTATTTAAAACTACTGGAATATTGATTGAGTCATAAATATATCTTATCATTTCGTAGTATGTTTTGTTTGATTCTTTTTTTAAGGTTTGGGGTCTTGTTGTTTTATCCACATGTATAACTCCTTCGATTTCTTTTATCTTATCCTCTTTAACTCTAAATATTTGAGTCATAAATGGGGAGTATCTTGGATTTATTAAATAATCGTCTAAAAATTCATAGAGTATTGTTGGAGCAAATGGCATAAACCAACTTCTTTTTAGTTTTTTATTAATTTTTTCTTTATTTTCTTTTGTTGGTAGAGATATGATGCTTCTATTTCCCAGAGCTCTTGGACCAAATTCCATTTTTCCTCTTGATAGGCAAACGATTTTATTATCTAAGATCAAGCTTCCAATTACTTCAGGAATGTCCTTTTCTTCAACGAAATCTATCTTATAATTTTTATAATTTTTAAGTTTATTTTTTAATGCCTCTAAATTTTTTTCTACTTTTTCATTCTCTATCTCATATCCAAAGTATGTATTTTTAATATTTATTTTATCTATCCTTTTATCTGCTAAACTTGCTCCTAAGCAAAGGCCTTCATCTCCCATAAAAGGTGGAACAAATAAATTATATCTTTCAGCTATCTTTGAGTTTAATTTAACGTTTTGAGCTACTCCTCCAACAAATACAACATTTTCTAAGTTATATTCTTTGGATAGGTTATCAATTGCCTTTAAAACAACATCCTCCAAAGTTCTCTGAGCAAATTTTGATATTCTAACCTTATCTTCAAAAGAAATATCTTTTTTATTCCCAAGTATATATCTTTTTAATGTTTTGGTAGCTTCTCTTCCTACAACACCCAAATAGTTCTTAAATGATTTCAACTCTTTTATATAATCGATTACTGTTAAATTTATATCATCCTCTCCTTCGTAAGAAGATAACGACATAACTTTGCCTTCATCTTCCATTGGTTTAAAACCCAAGAGTTCAGTTATTGATGCATAAAAATCCCCAACAGAGTCGATTAAATCACTTTGGGCTATAATTTCCAAGTTATTTTTATTTGCTACGGATGCCAAAAAAGATAATCCATCCCCTCCTCCATCTATTGAGATAACCAACGCCTCTTTAAAATTAGAGAGTTTAAATAAATATGAATGGGAGATATGATGATAAACATAGAGAAATTTTTTATTTATTCTGTTTTGGAGGTTTTTTAAGTTTTTTATTCTTTTTCCTTTTCTAAAAACACCTCCAATAGAAACATAATTAATATTCTCGTTGATGTTAATATTATTTAAAATATAATCTACTGATTTTTCTGGAAAACCCCTCTGATTTTTCTTTCTTGTAAATCTCTCTTCACTCATTGCAAATAAGATTTTATCTTTATCTATAAGGGAAGAACTTGCATTGTGCCCATCACAAATTCCCAAGATCATGTAAAACACCAAAAATTAATCAATTAATGATTTTCCATACTCTTTATATAGCTCTTTTATCAATAAAATTTCTGGATGATTGTTATCTATATCTATTAAATCCTCAAAATAATTTATTAAAGTTTCCAAAGATTCAAATAAATTTTCATTATTATTACACACAATACAAAGATAATCACATAAGCCAATAATTCCCACTCTCCAAGGAAAAACAGCCCCTCTCGATTTTTTGCTAATACCTCTTCTTACTTTAAATTTTTCTAAAATAGTATTGCAACATTTATAATCAAAAGTTGTAAAATAATCTGCATTAATTAATATTGCTAATAGATATGACCTAAACTCCCCAACGTTATTATCTCTACCTGAAAATTTAAATAATTCTTTATTTTTTTCATAGATATTTTTTAACTCGTTATAAATTAGATTATTTTTAGATATTAAATCTAAAATCTCCATTTCTTTATTGAGAGATGCTATTTCAAAAAATTTATTTTCAATTAGTTCATTAAGAAATTCTAAAAAACTGCTTATGCCAAATCTGAACATTAAAGAGTCATTGATGATTTCATCTTTATTATTTAAATGTTTCTTCATTTCTTTTTCGAAAGTTTCTTCTTCGATAAAATATTTAACACTAATTAAATTTCCCTTGTCCCTATCACAAGCAATTAATATTAATATCGGACATAATACACCCGTATCTAAGACAAATTTTAATTCTTTCTTATCCAAAAAATCACCTTATTTTATAAATATTTTTTCTGCTTCTTTTTCGTCTATCTCTCCTTCTGCCAATTTTATTGCTGTTTCAATTTTTTTATTTTTCATTTCTAATTTAATTAACCCATTAACAAAAATCTCATGTATAATATCTTTTAATTTTACTTTATTTTTTCTATGTTCTGGATTCCTAAGCTTTAAATTCGTTAAAATTATGTCAATTGCTTTATCTTTAACTTTTTCTCTTAAATCTTCGGGATATTTATCGAATATATATCCTATCTTGTAGTTATTAAGATACTCTTCAACGTTCTTTTTAGTATAGGCCAATTGTGGATTTTTATATTCTAATTCTTCAAATATGGTTATTGTATCGTTATATTCAGACGTTGTTTTAATATTTATTTCAATTTTATTATATGTTTTATTTTCACATAATAACTTCATACTGCCACCTTTATTTAATTTCTAATTTTTCTTTAATCTTTTCAATATCTTCTTTGATACCTTCAAATTTTAAAATATGGGGTTCTCCTTTCTCATTTATTGTTATTATTTTAATTGTGTATGATTTCAAACTGATTCCGTCCTTCTCTTTTATTGTCTCAATAACCTCAATGTCGTCAAATATCGGATTTATCTGAGTTAATATTAATAAATGTCTTTTTCTTAGTTCTTCAGAATATAACTTTTTAATAACATATTTCTCCATGTCATTTTCAGGGTCTTTATTATCTATAATTTTTTTACTAAGGATTTCTAATATTTCCTTACCTATTTTTTCCATGTCTTCTTTTGGTATCTGGAATTTTGTTATTTCCTCTTCAATATCTTTGTGGGTAATCATTCCAATTCCGTTTTTACCAACCTTTATTTTAAATTTATCAGTATCTTTGTATTTTGCCAAAGTGTCAACAATTTTTTTAAACTTTTGTTCATCCATAGTATCACCGATAAGTGTCTGAATTCATAGTTGCATGGTTTAGATCATATACTTAGCATATGTGTAGTGTTATTATAAGTGTTATTTGAGTTTTTAGAGATTAAATTTTTATTTTTTAATTATTTTTTATAAGGGATAGGATATATTTATTATGATACTTACAATCTTGTTTCTGGTGATGAGGATGGATCTTTTTAATTTTTATCTTTATGGTTTTGTATCTCTTTTTATCACAATAGATCCGATTGGTTTAATTCCGATAGTTCATTCCCTAATTTATCCATATCCAGAAGAGCAGAGATTTAAGATCATTAAAAAGGCCATAATCTCCTCTACGATAGTGTTGTTGTTATTTGCGATATTTGGAAATTATATATTTGGTTATTTTGGAATAACGATAGATGCGTTTAGGGTTGCAGGGGGGTTGTTGCTTTTTAAAATATC
>Ga0256843_1001241_pt1 | contig 20452 bp, 26 predicted proteins | sample AlvinellametaG_FD_191572 | JGI IMG/M metagenome (GOLD analysis project Ga0256843, IMG submission 191572) | Pompeii worm associated microbial communities from hydrothermal vent at the East Pacific Rise, Pacific Ocean - Alvinella | ecosystem: Host-associated > Annelida > Integument > Unclassified ... | reverse complement strand
TTTCTGTTTTTCAGGATTGTTGTGTGTCAACTGAAGAAAATGGGGTGGGTAATGGGATTCGAACCCACGGCCCCCAGAGCCACAATCTGGTGCTCTAACCAACTGAGCTATACCCACCATCAGTTTCAGGAGACAGGAGCCTGGTCGGAGTGAAAGGATTCGAACCTTCGACCCCCTGCTCCCAAAGCAGGTGCGCTACCAGGCTGCGCTACACTCCGTTTCCTGAAAAAGGAGTGCAATTCTAACCAAAGCTTCCTTGAAAGTCAATGAAGGATCACTCTTTGATCGGCAGAAATTTTCCACAGCCCTTCTCCGGCGTACCGCCAAAGCTTTTGATCTCCCGGGCTTTGCCCTCTTTGGCAATCTTCGCGCGATTGCATTCACTGTGTTTGATACAGCTTTCGTTGCGGCATCCTACATCTTCGGGAACAGCCATGACCTACCTCTCTTCTGATAAAATTTGAGCCGGGATTATAGCATAGGGAGATTCATGGCGCTGGCACTGTCGATCGGGGGGATCTATTTTTTTATTTTTTTGGGTTTTTGGGGGAAACGGCATTTCGGGGCGCGTTTGGATGAGAAGACTCTGGTCCTGCTCTCCATCTATCTGCTTCAGCCGCTTCTGGTCTTCTGGGGATTGACCTCCCGTCCCATCAATCGGGATGTTCTGGAGGCACCGCTGATTTTTCTGGGGGTAATCGGGTTGATTCTTCTGCTGATTCTTCCTTTTGCCGCCCGCCTTTTCTCCGATCCCCGGGAACGATCCATCGTTCTCGTCGCCTCCATCGTGGGTAATACGGGAAACCTCGGGATTCCGCTGGGGATGGCGCTCTTTGGTGATGTTTCCGTGATCTATACCAGTCTCATCAATCTCTTCAATGTTTTTCTCGTCTATACCGTGGGAGTCTACTTCTATTCCCGAGGTTCCTTTTCCATCATGGAGTCGGTTCGGAATATCTTCAGGCTGCCGCCGATCTGGTTTGGCGGCGGAGCGATTCTTTTCAATCTGGCGGGCCTGGAGGTTCCCCGGGGGCTGGAATTGCCTTTGCAGATGGGAGCCTATGCCACGATGGTCCTGCAGCTGCTGATTTTCGGGATCTATCTGGCGACGGTGAAGGTTCGTCAGATCCGTTGGCCGTTGCTGGGCTTCGTCGGTACGGTGAAATTTCTCTTGATCCCTCTGCTGGCCTGGCTGCTTCTCTCTCCACTCGACCTGGAACCGCTGGTCTTCAACCTGATTCTTCTGGAACTGGTCGTTCCCATGGCGGTGATGAATGTCAATCTCGCGGCACTCTATGCGTGTCGCCCGGATCAGGTGGCTTTTCTGACCTTCGCCACGTCGGCAATTTTTCTGCTCTATCTCTTTCTGTTGATGCAGTGGGGATTTCGTATCGGATAGTGTGTGGTCCTACGACCGGTCCGGATAGGTCGGCAGTGCCTCAAGGAGTTGTCGGTGGATGTCCGGGGTTCCGGCGACGATGCCTTTGTCTCCGAAACGATAGGGTGTCCCGTCAAGATTGCTGACCTGCCCCCCGGCTTCCCGGACGAGGAGGATTCCCGCGGCGACATCCCAGGGTTTGAGATCGATCTCGTAGAAACCGCCGAAGATGCCTCGTGCGAGATAGGCGAGGTCGGTGGCGGCGGCACCCAGGCGGCGGATATCCTGGATCTGTGGCAGTAGAGTGGCGAACGCCTCGACTACCCATCGGTATTCGGGGCCGCGTTCGACCTTTGTGTAGGGGAAACCGGTGGCGATCAGGCTGTTTTGAAGGTTTTGATCACCGGAGACATGAAGTCGCTGTGCTCCCAGCCAGGCGCCTCTGCCCTGTTCGGCCCAGAAGAGTTCATCGAGTACGGGATTGTAGACGACGGCCATGAGGGGTGTTCCCTCTTCCCAGACTCCCAGAGAGATCGCCAGATGGGGAATCCCGTGGACGAAATTGGTCGTGCCGTCGATCGGATCGATGTAAACGGCCCGTTTCAGAGTGTACTCTCCCGTATAGCTCTCCTCTCCGACGAGTGTGTATCCGGGGAATGCCTCTTCGAGAGCCCTGAGGAGGAACGTTTCCGTGGCGATGTCGTACTGGGTGACGAGATCGACGACTCCCTTGTGGTGGATCTCTTTGCGGGCGTGATAGCCCTCCCGGACGAGGGTCCCCGCTTCACGGGCGATCACTTTGAGCTGTTCGATCTTGGACATCAACGGACCTTTCGGAGGAATTTCCTTTCGTTATAATGCCCCCATGAAGATTAAAAGCGTATTGGGAACGGTCTGGGTCGTAGTGTTGGTCGTCCTTATGGCGTGGCTGGGGAAGGAGGGGTACCGCTCCGCTCTGGCCTATGAGGCGACTGCGGCGCAGATGGGGCGGATGATGCAGGCACGGAACGTGGCCGAGTCGCGTTTGCGTGATCTGGCCAGTACGTTGACGTTTGGAATGGTCAAAAACCGCTGGAAAACCAAGATGACTCGTCTGCGGGAACTCCGGGAGCGACAACGGCGGCACAACCGGAACCTGGCACTGGCCTTCGGCGGTGCTGTCGTGGCGGCACTGGCGAGTTATTTTTTTCTCTCTCCACGGCTCTATACGGCGCTGCTCTCTCTGGGAGCGCTGGTTGCGCTGATCAACGGGCTGATCACGCCGATCTTGATGATCGTCGTACATAAAAATGTAGAATATCTGGGCGATGTAGTGCTCTCGTTTGAGTCGAGGGGGATTCTGGGGTCGGTCGCGAAGCTGTTTGAGGGGGGCAATACACCGGTGGCGATGGTGATCCTGCTCTTTTCGGTTCTTTTGCCGGCGGCCAAGACTCTTTCGCTGCTCTTCGTCTCCCTCTTCGAATATCGCCCGTTTGCCGCGACGATGGTTCGTTTTTTCAAAGTGCTCGGGAAGTGGTCAATGCTGGATGTCTTCGTGGTGGCATTGCTGGTGGTCTATCTGGGGACGGGAGAGAGCGGCGTCAGCCGCAGTGAGATCGAGATCGGTGTCTACTTTTTTGCTGCCTATGTCTTCCTCTCCATGGCGGCCAGTCTGGCAGCGGAGAGAATGCTTGAGAGAGTGAAGAGTTAAGAATTAAGAGTGAAGAGTTGGGGCGTGCATTGCTCCTCAATGCTTCTATTCAGATAAAAAAATGGAACGGATTTCCCCCACTCACCAATCCACCAATAACCGTTCAAAGGACGCCTATATCACCATCTCTACGTCGTTGTGGTCCTGGAAGGCTTTGAAGAGCCGGTCACGTTCCTCCCTGGATTCGACGTGGCAGCTGGCGTTGTAGCTGTGGTACTTGCCGGTCCGTGAGGCGTTGCCGGGGGAGCAGAGATGCTCTTTGTCTCCCATGACCTCCTTGACGGCGGCGTGGAGTTTCTCTTTGTCTTTGCCAATGAGCTTGAACCCCCAGTCCCGGGGATAACTCAGTTCGGCCTGTTCAATCTTTTCGTTGAAAGTCGCCACTTTTGCCTCCTGTTTTGGATTCGAGTCGGATATCACGGATGACCATCCCCTTGTCGATCGCCTTGAGCATATCGTAGATGGTCAGCAGGCCCACGCTGACGCCGGTGAGCGCCTCCATCTCCACGCCGGTTTTCCCCGTCAGCTTCGCCGTGACACTGAGGCGAAATCCGGGGAGATCCGGCAGCTCCTCAATGTCGGTTTTGACGGAGCTGAGCATCAGCGGATGGCACATGGGGATAAGGTCGGGCGTGCGCTTGGCGCCCTGGATGGCGGCGATGACGGCCGTCTGGAGAACCGGTCCCTTCTTGACGGTGTTGGCCACCACTGCTTCGTAGGCCTCGGGGGTCACTTCGATCACGCCGCTGGCGGTGGCGGTACGGACGGTTTCGTCCTTGGCACTCACATCGACCATTTTGGGTTTGTCCTGTTCATCCAGGTGGGTTAGATTCATCCCTCACTCCTCATTAATCATTATTTCTTATAGCCTTTTATAGAGAAAAAGATTATATCACAAAAGGATGACGAAAAAACGAAGAAATGACGTAGAAAACTAAGTATTTAAGAATTATTTCATCATTGAGCGGTTAAACTGTCGCCGAGGGTAAAAAGGAGTTTGTTGTGACCTATGCACTGATCAGACAACTCTCCGGTGATGAATCACTGCTTCGACAGCGGGCGTCGATTGTCAGCTATGCGGAGCGGAACCGGTTGACCCTTGAGAGTGAAACGATAGAGTTTGAACGGGCGGAACGTCCGCTGAAAGAGCGACGCTCTTTCCAGAGCTTTCTCCACTCCCTGGCGGAAGGTGACCAGGTGGTCATCGACCGTGTGGAGGTCCTCGGCAAGAGGATGGAGGAGGCGATCGTGGTGATCAACTGCATGTTGAGCCGCGGGGTGACGCTCCATATCGCTCAGAATAATCTGGTGGTAGAGAAGGAGACGGGTCTGGCCCGGATCCTGCCGCTGATCATCCGTCTGGGGGAGAACCCGCCCGCCAGGGAACGGGACAGCCGGGTCGGCCGTCCCAAAGGGCGGCGCTCCGCTTCAAAGTTCGACGTGTATCTGCCGCAGATCATGGCCTCGCTCAAGGAGGACAAGAGCGTCAGCGCCATCGCCAGAGAACTGGGAATCAGCCGCAGTTCGCTCAAAGACTATATCGAATCACGCCATCTCAAAGAGATATTGGATGATTCATGGCTGGAGAGAGCCAAAAAAGACCACCGAATCGAGGAGGCGCCAGAGCCTGAAATGGCCTGTACGCTGGATGAACATCACGAGATCAAACACCACTGAAAAGGAAAAGACGATGCAAGAGGCAACGCTCAATGCCGGCGAAACCCCCAAGCCGAAAAAGAAAAACAAGGCCAAAGAGTATCTGAAAGGATGGGTCCCCTACCGGATCAAACGCTACTGGACCTTTGCGGCGATTACGATTGTCGCCCTGGTCCTTCCCTGGATCAAAATCAACGGAAACCACTTTTTCCTGTTGAACTTCGATCACAAACAGCTTCACTTTTTCTTTGTCCGTTTCGATATGCAGGAGCTCTACCTGATGCCTTTCCTGCTGATGCTGCTCTTCCTGGGGATCTTCGCGATGACCTCGGTCGGCGGTCGGGTCTGGTGCGGCTGGGCCTGTCCCCAGACGATTTTCCGCGTCATCTATCGGGATCTCTTCGAAACCAAACTGTTGCACCTGCGCAAGCGGATCAACAACAAGCAGATCGAACCCGATATGAGCAAACCGGAAAATGTGGCCAAAAAGGCAATCGCGATTTTGCTCTGGTCGATTCTGGCCTTTGTCGCGGCGGCGGATTTTCTCTGGTATTTCGTTCCGCCCGAGGATTTCTTCCGCTATATCGCCGATCCGGCCAACCATACCATCCTGATGGGCTTCTGGATCGGGATCGCACTCTTCCTGATTGCGGATGTGGTCTTCATCAAGGAGAACTTCTGTGTCTATATCTGCCCCTACAGCCGGGTTCAGTCGGTCCTCTATGATGATGATACGCTGATGGCGGTCTACGATCCCGTCCGCGGAGGACATATCTACGAGGGGGACGGCTACGAGCGCCATAAGGTGGTCAACTCGGTCAAAGAGCTCCACGAGAAGGAACCCAACGCGGAGTGTACGGCCTGCGAGAGCTGTGTCAAGGTCTGTCCGACCCATATCGATATCCGCAAAGGTTTGCAGCTGGAGTGCATCAACTGTCTGGAATGCGTCGACGCCTGTACCAAGGTGATGGGGGCACTGGGCAAGCCGTCCTTGGTTCGCTGGTCCAGTGAACGTGAAGCGGTTCTGCACGAAGGGAAAACCCGGATCTTCCGCCCGAAGGTCATCGCCTACTTTACTGTCTTGGCGATTGTCCTGGTGGCGCTCTTCGTCATGGGAAGCAAGAAAGAGCATATGCTGCTCAACGTCAACAAAACGACGCGGCTCTACAAGGTCCGGCCCGGCGGTATCGTAGAGAATGACTATGTCTTCCTCTTTCAGAATACCGACAACAAGCCGCACAAATATACCTTCGAGGTCAAGGACCATCCCGAGATCAAGATTATCCGGCCCAAAGGGGCTTTCCATCTGGGGGCGGGGATGAAGAAAAAGAAGGTCGTTGTCCTGGAGACCAGTAAAGTCCTGGCCAAAAATATGGGCAAGGATACGCCGATTCCCATTACGATCCATGCCTATGCTGTCGATGAGCCCAAGAAGATTTCGGTTCTGAGAAAATCGGTCTTTGTCTATCCCCGTTACGGTGAAGTGGAAAAGGCGAAGAAAGAGAAGTAGAAGCCGAGATCTGCTTCTTTTTACCCCTTCGGCCCGGTGTGGTCGGAGGGGTTTTTTTAGTTAAAAATAGATATACTTATAATAAATATAAATTTTACAAATAAAAGGAGTGGTAAAATGTCAAATGGAAAAGCGAGTGTTTTGATCCTCGGCGGGGGATTCGCCGGGGTCGAGGCCGCGATCTTCCTGCGCAAAGAGGGCTTTCCCGTGACGCTGGTGAGCGATCGGGATTACTTCTATATCTATCCGACATCGATCTGGATTCCTACAGGAGAGGCGAAATTCGAAGAGATCTGTGTTCCGTTGAAAGATTTGCAGAAGGCTCATGGATTCGAGCTGGTGATCGACGAGATCACGGAGATCGTCTCCCGAGAGCACAAAGCGATCGGGAAGAAGGGAGAGTATATCGGAGACTATCTGGTTATCGCCATCGGCAGCGGCAAAGTCAAACATGCCGGGAACGAGCACTTCCTCTCGATCTGCGGCAAACCCGAAGAGTCGTTGCAGATCAAGGAGCGGATTGACGCGCTGATCCAAAAGGGCGGCGGCAAGATCGCCATGGGATTTGGCGGCAATCCCAAAGATCCCAGCAACGTTCGGGGCGGTCCGGCCTTTGAAGTGCTCTTCAATGTTCACAACCAACTCAAAAAGCTCGGGATTCGAAAGAACTTCGAGCTCACCTTCTTCGCACCGATGGAATCCCCCGGGGCCCGGATGGGTGAGCAGGCGCTGAAGATGATGGATATCTTCTTCAACAAACTCGATATCAAGAAGCATTTCGGTAAAAAGATCAAGCGCTTCGAAGCGGATGGGATCGTTTTTGAGGATGACAGTAAACTGGAGAGTGATTTTACGATGTTCATCCCCGCCGGGGATGGACATCCGGTCTTTGCCAACTCCGATCTGCCGCTCAATGAGGCCGGACTGATCAAAATCAATGACTACTGCGAAGTGATGCATGACTTTGACGAAACGCCCGAGAAATACAATGTCTTTGCTATCGGGGACTCCGCGGCGATTGACGGGCCGGACTGGCGCGCCAAACAGGGACACATTGCCGAAGTCATGGCCCGGAATGTCGCCTTCAACATCAAAGCGATGGAAGAGGAGAGTGAAGAGCGCAAGGGATATCTGGAGCACCTCAATATCCTCTGTGTGATGGACAGCGGGGACGGTGCGGCGTTTGTCTATCGGAATAACAAGGGCGGCAAGATGATCCCCATGCCGGTGGTCGGCCATTGGCTCAAGAAGGGATGGGGGTGGTACTGCCGCAACTCCAAACTCGGAAAGATCCCCCGGATTCCCGGCATGTAAAAAGTGCTACCTTTTGTAGCACTTGATCTGGATCAATTTTTTTCTATTCAATTCTGACTAAATCTCTCCACTTTAATGCTATGATGGGATCAGTTATTACCGATGCGGTAATAGAAATTCAAAATCAAAACATAAAAAAGGATGCAATCATGGCAACTGTAACTCTCAAAGGTAACGAGTGTAATCTGACCGGAAACGAGATCAATGTCGGAGACAACGCTCCCGAAGTCACGGTAGTAAAATCTGACGATCTGAGTGAAGTCACCGTTGGTGGAGCCAAGGAGAAGGCACAACTGATCATCGTCGTCCCCTCTCTGGATACGCCCGTTTGTGCGATGGAGACCACCAAGTTCAACAATCAGGCAGCCGGTATCGACGGTCTGGAAGTCACGGTCGTTTCCATGGACCTTCCTTTCGCCGCCAAGCGCTTCTGCTCGACCGAAGGGATCGAGAATCTGACCGTCACTTCCGACTTCCGTGACAAGGATTTCGGTAAAGCCTACGGGATGCTCATCGCCGACGGCCCTCTGGCCGGTGTTCTGGCGCGGGGAATCTTCGTTGTCGGCAAGGACGGTAAGGTCGCCTATAAGCAGCTGGTTCCCGAAATCACCGAAGAACCCGACTACGAGGAAGCTCTCGAAGCCGCCAAAGCTGCGGTCTGATTTTCTCCGCTCCGGTCTTTCGGCCGGAATGGCCTCATTTTTTTTTCGATATCAACACAAAACCTCCCACCTCCCATCTTATGCTACAATCCTTTTCAAAAAGAAGGAAGATTTATGCGTCTTTTTCCATTTGTCAGCAGTGTGGCTGCCGTCGCTTTTCTCGTCAGCGGTTGTAGTCTTTTCGCTCCCCATGAGAAACGTGAAGTAGGAAAATATCCGCTCAACAACTGTGTCAGCGGCGGTAAAGAACTCAAGGGGGTTCGTGTAGATCGAATCCTTGTGCGCAAGTCCGGGCATAAAATGTACCTCTATCACAACAACAAAGTCATCGAGACAATGCCGGTCTCTCTGGGGAAAAACGCTTCCAGGGGGCCCAAGATCAAACAGGGGGATTTCCGGACGCCGACCGGTAAATACCATATCATCGGCAAGCGCTGTCATCCCGTCAAATATCGGGCACTCTACCTGGACTACCCCAATGCACAGGACAAGGCTCGTGCCGCCAAACTCGGGGTCAAGCCCGGCAACTACATCACGATCCATGCCCAACCCTACTGGAATCGCGACGGGCATGGAGACGCCTATACCCTGCGCCATGACTGGACCAACGGGTGTATCGCCGTGACCAACAAAGATATGGATTATCTCTGGCAGCATGTCCCCATCGGCACCCCCATTGAGATTCAGGACTGATTCCGCGTGCGCTATACGCCCAAACAGATTGAGAAGTATCAGCGCCAGAAATACATCGCCCATCTGGAAAAGATCGGCAAAAACCTCTTTCGGATGTTTCGGGACCCCGGAATGGGGGCTGAAAAGTTTCTCCGTCGTTTCGACGATCTGATGGAACGTCTTGATGCCCTCGAGAGTATCCGTCTCGACAGCGAATATCTTCGGGAGAGCGAAGCCCACTATCGTACCCTTCATAAAAAACTCCACGAAAACGATTTTGACGACCGTATATTCGACGAGATGCGCGAGAACGGCATGAGTGAACTCAATCGTCTCCAAAAGATGAAAAACCGCAGCAGTTACAAAAAAGAGAAGCATCGCGAACGATTGCAGCGGGACGGCTGGGAGTAGAGTCGGTTCCTGGGGCTGCGTTTCCGTGACGAGTCCGGTGATTCATACCGGAAGCCCCAAATATGACTGCATGATTGATCATTCTTATGTTTAGAGAAAATAGAAAAAGAGGAATGATGAGGATGGTGGACCCTACCGGGATCGAACCGGTGACCTCCACGCTGCCAGCGTGGCGCTCTCCCAGCTGAGCTAAGGGCCCTTCCGAAGAAGTGACGGCATTATAGCCGAGGGAAGTTTAAAGCAACTTGAAAATCTCTTCTCCTCAGGGTTTGAGGATGAAATATTTCTGAGCTTCCGCCTTGGAAGCGAAGGGCGCTGCTTCGATCGTTTCGTCGCCTACTCTGACATCATAGTGTTCACCGGGAAGGCTTTTGCCGTAGGTTAGTGCGATCCGGGCAGCGAGCTCCCGGTCTGCGGGACTTGCCGCCCGGTGAAGCAGGGAGTAGGGGCCGACTACGGGGAGGCGGATCGGGATGTAGTCGGGGTTGACGAGCTTCAGCAGGGCTTCGTTGTCCTCCTTGTGGCGGCCGACGACGAGTTTGGTTCCGTCCGGGAGGCGGAAGTGGCGTCCATACTTGAGCAGATCGATATCCTCGACGCCAAACTCTTCATGGGCGATAAAATCCCGGATCTTCGCCGCATAGCTGGGCTCGGTGAGCAGACAGCCGCCTCCGGGACTTTCATAATCTTCCCAACCGTACTCTGCCGCCATGGCCAGCTGCCGTTCCCGGCCCCGGCCGTTGATATCCAGGAGCTTTTCCCGATCAACCCAGCCCGCAATTTCCGGTTTGGTCGGTTCGAGCAGTTTGGCCGAGAGGGGGCGCAGGATCAGGCGATCCTCATTGTCTCCTGCCAGTTTCTGCACCTGTTTCAACGCGTCGGGGCGCTGACTCATCGGGCGCTGACCCACCACTTCACCGGTTACGAGGAAGGAAGCTCCCAATTCCGGCATCATCGCCCGGGCGATTTTGAACATATAGCCGTGGCAGTCGATACAGGGATTGAAATTTTTGCCGTAGCCGTAGACGGGATCGAAGAGAATCTCCCGGATATACTCTTCGCGGACATCGATCAGACGGAAATCGGCCCCGGCCAGCTCTGCCCGGCGCCGGAGCTGCTCACTGACGTCCCCCCGGCTGCCGAAGCCGATATAGATATGCAGGGCGGTGACGTCGATGCCCTGATCGGTCATCAGCTTGACCGCCAGCATACTGTCCAGACCGCCGCTAAAGAGAGATATCGCTCGCATAGGGTACCGGCTCTCCTTTCCGTAGTCGCGGAAGTATATCGGTTTTGATCTTCCGGATCAAATAGCTTTTGCGGCTGTAGGGTAGTGTACTGTCCCGGGTAAGCTCCTGAAGTTTCCGGCGGTAGTAGAGCTCCATCTGGGTGCAGAGTGCCCGGCGAAAGCTTTGATCGTCGAGAGGACGGATCCGTTCATCCAGGGCGACCCGCAGGAGCTCAGGATGTTCGCGATTGCCCGAGAGAAGGGCTTCGTAGGCTTCCCGATATTGGCCGGCCATCTCGGGGATGAGGAGATCAACCGTTTCGTCGATGAGGCGATCCTGCTCCAGCAATGTCCGCAGGATCGCCTGCCAGGCGGGATCCTCTTTGCGCTCGGCGAAACGCTGCCGGGGCGGTTGCCTTCCATCTTCTCTCTGCCGGAAGAGGGCGGGAGAGATACCCAGGAGCGAGGCGGCCTGGGGGAGGACGCTTTCGCGGACGATGGGGCTGAGGGCGTTGAGGTAGCTTCGGGTCTCGGCGAAGGCACGCTCCTTTTCCCGGGGATCATCGAGGCGATAGGCGGCGGCGATCTTTTCCAGCACGAAGGGGATCAGCGGCGTCCCGTGATGCAGGAGTTTCTCCAGGGCGTCAAGCGTACCCCGGTGGACCATGTCAGCCGGATCCTGTCCCCCGGGAAAGAGAACGACCGAACCGTCGAAACCGTGACTGCTCAGAAGCCGGGCAGCCTTGAGGGCGGCGGCTACACCCGCCTGGTCCCCGTCATAGGCGAGGATGATTCGGGGATCTCCTTTGCGCAGGAGCGGAAGATGCTCTTCGGTCAGGGCGGTGCCCAGGGTTGCCACGGCGGTGGTGAAACCGGCCTGATGCAGCAGGATCACATCGAGGTATCCCTCGCAGACGATCAGTTCTTTTTTCCGATAGATACTCTCTTTGGCCCGATGATAGCCGTAGAGGAGACGGGATTTGTTGAAGAGGCGGGTCTGGGGGGAGTTGATGTATTTGGCCGGATGGTCACCCAGAGTCCGGCCGCCGAAGCCGACCAGTCCTCCGGCGGGAGAGTAGATGGGGAAGGTGACGCGCCGGTTGAGTCGGGCGTAGTAGTCGCCGCGCTCTCCCCGGGCGATGATTCCCGCTTCGACGGCTTTGGGCAGGGGAATGCTCCGGGATCGGAGGAACGCCATTACCCTGTTGCCTTCGGGGACATAACCGATCGCGAAATTTTCGATTGACGCCTGGGTGATCCCCCGCGTCTTGAGATAGTTGAGCGCCTGGGGTTCCCGGTCCAGATTTTCACTGTACCACTGCTGCATCAGCTCCAGTACCCGTCTGGCCTCCGCATAGTCCCCTTCGCCGCTTCCCCGGGTATAGCGCAGTGAGAAATTGTACATCGAGGCCAGTTTCTCGATCGCCTCGGGGTAGCTGAGCTTCTCGTACTCCATGACAAACTTGATCGCGTCGCCACCGACCCCGCAGCCGAAACAGTGATAGATCTGTTTGGCGGGACTGACGTTGAAGCTGGGGGTCTTCTCCCCGTGAAAGGGGCAGTTGCATTTGTAGTTGGCCCCGGCTTTTTTCAACTCCAGGTAGTTGCCGATGACGTCGACAATATCAATGGTCTGTTTAAGGGCTTCAATGGAGCTGGGATCAATCATGAGAGGATTATAGTCTATTTTGGTCGATGGCCGTTAGTCGATTGTGGGGATTGGGCATTATCGGCTTGACGATTTTTATCGATCCATAAAATTTTTGTTTCCTGTCTCTCTCCGCTCCGCTATAATAGCAGTCAAGATAAACTCCGGAGCGATGTTTGAACAGTTTTCTGCCCAGCTATCACGATCCCATTTTCAGTATCATCCTGATCGTACTGATCGCCATGGCGATCGCTCTGGTGACGCATGCCTGGGGCGTCTATCGGAAGGAGAGGCTGCGCAAAAGTCTCTACTCGTTCCTGGACAAGTTCGACAGCACCACCTGTAGTCTGGAAGAGGAGGAAGTCCCTTACGAAGAGGGAATGGCCAAGCCGCTGCTGCTGCTGGCCAAAGCCTTCGAACAGAGTGGCAACTACGCCAAGACCATCAGTATCTGTCTCTATCTGATCCGTCATACCCGGGACGATGAGTTACTGATCTACCTGGGCAAAGTCTATCTGCGGGCCGGCTTTTACGAGCGGGCGGAGGAGATCTTCCTGGAGATTATCCGCCGTCGTCCCCGACGGACGGATGTTCTCTATCAGCTGGAGTATCTTTATGAGACGCTGCATGCGTTTGACAAGGCCAGAGAAGCATTGGAGGCGTTGACGGCACTGGGAGAAGCGACGGAACAGATCGCGGCCCATCTTCGTTTTCTGGAGATTCGGGGGGATCGTAGCCTGAAGCCCGCCGAAAAAACCCGGGAACTTACGACGTTGCTGGAGATGAGCCCCTCGCTCTATCGTCCGGTGGTTCAGGAACTCTTTCGTCTCGATACGGATCGGGCCTGGCAGGCGGTATCGCCTCGGAGGATTTCGGAGTTGATCGATATCCTCTGGTATCTGCCCCCCGCCCAGCTCCAATTGGATATAATTGCCCGCGAACCGGCGCTGGAAGCGATCTATTATGCCCGGGGTGACCTGGAGGATGGACCGGAAGATACGGGAGAGAGCTTTGCGGTGGATATGCTCTGCGCTGCCCGGCGCGGCGGATATTTCGGCGGTGCGATGAGTTTCGCCTATCTCTGTACGGCCTGCAAGCAGAGCTTTCCGGTCTCGTTTGTCCGATGTCCGGCCTGTCTGGCCCTTGATTCCCTGAAAGTGGAGGAGCACCTTGTCCCGTCCCAGCCTCAAATCGGTGACTCTCTACTCTGACGGCTCCAGTCTGGGGAATCCCGGGCCGGGAGGATACGGCGGAATCCTGGAGTACCGGGGGAAACGCCGGGAGTACTGGGGCGGTGAACCCCATACCACCAACAACCGGATGGAGTTGCGGGGCGTCATCGAAGGGCTGAAGCTGCTCAAAGAGCCCTGCGCCGTCGAAGTGGTCACCGACAGCAGCTATGTGGCAAAGGCGATCAACGAGTGGCTGCCCGGCTGGGTGAAGCGGGATTTCAAAAAGGTGAAAAACCCCGATCTCTGGCGGGAGTATCTGGCGGTCTCGGCACCCCACCGGGTCCGTGCGACCTGGGTCCGGGGGCACGCCGGTCATCCGGAGAACGAACGATGTGACGAACTGGCCCGTGCCGAAGCGGAACGACAAAAGGAGCATGCCGATGGATAATGTTGCGGAACTGGAAAAACGCCTGGGATATACCTTTGATAACAAGCAGTTGATTATTGAGGCTTTGACCCACAAAAGCTACAAAAAGCCTTACAATAATGAGCGGCTGGAGTTTCTGGGCGATGCGGTCCTGGATCTGATCGTGGGCGAGTTTCTTTTTCATAAATTCCCCGGATCGGACGAGGGGATTCTCTCCAAGATCCGGGCGTCCCTGGTCAATGAGAGCGGCTTTGCGACTCTGGCGCGGGCGATCGATCTGGGGCGATACATCTACCTCTCTCCCGCTGAGGAGAACAATCAGGGGCGCAGCAAACCCTCTCTGCTCTCCAACGCCTTCGAGGCGGTGATCGGAGCGGTCTATCTGGAGGCGGGGCTGGAGACGAGTCGGGCCATCGTGGTGAAGCTGATCGACGAGACCTACCCCCGGATCGATCTGGATACCCTCTGCAAAGATTACAAAACCGCGCTGCAGGAGTTGACCCAGGCGACCCACGGCGTGACACCGGACTACGAACTGGTCGGCTCCAGCGGTCCCGATCACCGCAAAGAGTTTGAGGTGGCGGTGCTCCTGGGCGGGGAGACCATCGCCCGGGCCAGGGGGCGGAGCAAGAAAGCGGCCCAGCAGAAGGCGGCCGAGATCGCCCTGGCAAAACTGAGAAAGGAGCGGCGATGAATACCTTCGGTCACCGTCTGCGACTGACGACCTTCGGCGAATCCCACGGCCGGGCCATCGGCTGCATCCTCGACGGGGTACCCGCCGGGTTGACGATCGACGAGGCGTTTATCCAGGCCCAGCTGGATCGCCGCCGGCCGGGGCAGAGCGATCTGACGACGGGTCGCAAAGAGCCCGATCGGGTGGAGATCCTCTCGGGGGTTTTCGAGGGATACAGCACCGGGACGCCTATCGCCATGGTGATCTTCAATACCGATCAGAAGAGCCGGGATTACGAAAATGTCAAAAAACTTTTTCGCCCCGGTCATGCCGACTATACCTACTGGCAGAAGTACGGGATCCGGGATTATCGGGGCGGAGGTCGCTCCAGCGCCCGTGAGACCGCCGCCCGGGTCGCCGCCGGGGCGGTAGCCCAGCTGATGCTCCGGGAGTTGGGGGTCCGGGTCGAAGCGGGGATCGTGGAGATCGACGGAATCCGTGCAAAACGCCACGACTTCGAGTATGCGAAGCGGAGCCGACTCTACGCGCTGGATCCCGAAGCGGAGTCGGCTCAGGAAGAGGCTGTCCTGGCGGCCAAAGAGGCGCATGACTCTGTCGGAGGAGCCGTCCTGACCCGGGCGACGGGTGTCCCGGCGGGCTGGGGTGAGCCGCTTTATGCCAAGCTCGATGCGACGCTGGCCGAAGCGATGATGGGAATCAATGCCGCCAAGGCGGTGGAGATCGGGGAGGGGGTACGAAGCGCCCGGCTCAAAGGAAGCGAAAACAACGACCCGATCATGCCGGAGGGATTCGGCTCGAATCACAGTGGGGGAATCCTGGGCGGGATCAGCAACGGAGACGAGATCCTGGTTACCACCTGGTTCAAGCCTACGCCCAGTATCTTCAAAGAGCAGCAGAGCGTCACGACCGACGGGGAGAGTATCCGCTACAAGCTCAAAGGACGCCACGACCCCTGTGTCGCGATCCGGGGAGTCGTCGTCTGCGAAGCGATGATGGCTCTGAGTCTGGCCGATATGGCACTGTTGAATCTGGGCAGCCGTATGGAGCATCTGGCGGCAGTCTACCGGAAGTAGGCTCTTTCTGTCGGACTGACCGGTCGGAGTTTTCCTGTAAAACCTACTCTGACTCTCTCACCCGGCTCCGAACTCGAACCGCTCCCCCGTCGTCTGTATATGCCGATAGAGATGCCAGGCGCGGTAAATGGCGACCGCGATCCAGCAAAAAGAGAGGGCAAGCAGGGCGCCGGTGACGGGCCAGAGAACGGGCGTGAGTCCGGCGATCAAGGCGCTGAAGAGGGCCGCCAGATGGATCGTCAGATGGCGCATGGCGTATCGGGGATGGATCACTTCGTGCATCATCGGGGCGGTGAAGTAGCCCTGGGCGTTGAGGTGGAACCAGGTGAGGAAGGGGACGATCTTGTACGCCATGGCGAAGACGACGCTCAGAGCGAAAGCAACATATAGGGTATAGAGACTCACTTCGAGGAAGCGGGGCAGGCCGAGAAGCGCATCGGCCATCCAGAGCAGCATCGCCAGGGCGAGGGAGACCATCCCGGTACGCCAGAACCAGACGGTGGCATCGGCAAGAGGGCGCTGACGGCGGGCGAGGCGATGGAGGGTGAGCAGTGCATGTGTCAGCAGCAGTGCGGCGATCCCCCCTTCGATCCAGGGAATGGCGGGCGGGAAATTCAATGCCGCCAGAAGCTCCAGCGTCAGCAGGGCTGTCACGGCGAAGGGGAGCCAGCGGGCGTAGGCTTTGGGGTAGGGGGGGGTGACATAGAACATTTCGATCACCTGGAAGCTCACCGAGATGATCAGCAGAGCGATCCAGCCCAGGAGTCCCAGTCCCAGATGAAGCTGGCGCAGAGCCAAGAGATCTCCCCGCCCCGTTCCGCCTCCCATCAGGGCGGCGAGCCAGAGACCGACGAGGAAAAGCAGCAGCAGATTGTAGAGGGCAAAGCCCATTCCCCGGGAAGAGGCGGAGTGGTCCCGCAGCCGGTAGAGTCGAAGGAGCATCCGCAACGCCACCGGCAGCAGACCGGCGCCCAGCAGCAGGGCTGCCAGGAGGTAGAGGGGAGCCTGTGCCGTACCGAAGGCACTCAGAAGCGAAAGAGTCCCGAAAATCAGCGGCCACTGGCTGCGGATCGCCAACAGAGAGGGATGGCGGAACGCGACTCCGGCCAGGACCGGCAGCATCTGGAAGAGCGCTCCGAGCATAAAAGAGAGCATCACCCCCAGGGTAAGCAGATGCGTCAGGATCAATGCGGCAGGCGTCGCCGGGTCGAGGGCGGAGGCCCCCCGAAGCATCAGCCAGATCCCCGCCGCGATCCCGAAAAGCGACCCGGCCAGGAAAAAACGCAGTACGACGGAGATCGGAGGCGCCTGATCGAGAGAGAGTCCGTTGTTCTGAAACATGCCCGCTCCTTGAGAGAGGATTGAGTGTTGAGTGCTGAGGAACTTGACAGATCCTGTCAAGCCTGTAAACTTCTTACTTCTTACTTCTTACTTCTTACTTCTTACTTCTTACTTCTTACTTCTTACTTCTTATCTGACCTTATGCCGTCTCCCGGGCATCTTCCATCAGCGATTCCAGATCCGCATCGGCATTGGGGGTGATAAGAATATGCCACTCATCCTCGGCGGTCTGTCGGCTGAGATAGCGGAGACGATGCTCCCGGGCCAGAGCAAGCAGCGGGGCGGGCTCTTTGCGGTGAAGCATGTAGAGATATCCGCCTTCGTCCAGTTCTCTCAGGATGGCGATGGAACGCTCCAGAGGTTCGGGATGTTCCATTCTGCGGGCGTCGAGAAGGTATCGGGTCACAGGGCCACCTTCTCCATCTTTTCGACCAGTTCGCTTTTGGCGGAGGAGGGAAGGACGCGGTCACACATGGCATAGAGCATCTGTTCCTCTTTCATATTGTGCTGCTGAAGCAGGATCATCATGGATTCGGCCAGAGAGAGGTAGGCGTCTCGATCCTGTTTTTCGACGGCATCAGCCATTTTGCCGATCAGCCCCCGGACCTGCTCATGCTCAAAACGCATGACCTGGGTCGGGCCTTCGCTGGAGCCGGTCTGGGCTTCGAATGCGGGGAAGAGTTCCTCCTCTTCTTTTTTGAAGTGAGTCAGCGTTTCATTGGCGAATTCGAGAAACGTTTTCTCCGCTTCGGCCCACTCTTCGGAAGCGGCCAGTCGCTCCGCCTCGGCGAAGAGGGTGTCACAGGCACGATGTTCATGGGTCAGGTAATTGGAAATCTGCATGGAAGCTCCTTTCGGCTTGTTCAGGATTGGGCGGTTACGGGGGCGATCTTTTCCCAAAGCTCAGGCGTAGTGAGCATCGCTTCGACCCGGGCCTGCCAGAGTTCGCGGAATCGTGCTGCTTCTTCGGGAAGCGCTTCGCCGCGCAGGGTTTTCTGCATCAGAGGCATCATGTCGGGCGAAGCACCGACAACGGAGGTGTCGAGACGAAGGGTGACGGAAGTTTCGTTGTCGAGACGGGTGAAACGTAGATCCCCTTCGACGTCGGAGACACCATAGTGCAGCAGTCCCCGCCGTCCGAAGGCGGGACCGATGCCGGCGAAGCCGCCCTCATCACCTGCGCCGCAGATGTAGGCGGCGACGTTGCCGATGACGCCGGTGACCCCTTCGCTCTTGGCTTCGCGCATCTCTACGCGGATCCTGCTGCGGCTGGGCATCTCTTCCTGTCCGAAGAGATGCCCCAGCCCCCGATAAGTCATCAGGAAGGCTCCGGCAACGGTGGGACAGGAGTGGCCGGCCAGCTTGACGCAGTCAAGATAGGAGATTTCGACGATGCCCTCTTCGAAGGCCCCCAGAAATTCACCCAGCGGGTCGTAGAGTCGGAAAAGAGGTGCTTTGTCGAAAAAATCAGGTGTATGCATGGGGATCCTTCACGGAAATAAAGTAACGCAATTGTAACGCAGGGGAGAGGTCGGAAGACTGACCTGCGTCAATCGCTTCAGCATTTTATGCTAAAATTCCTTTGAAATCAGACAAAAATACTCAGGATTAAAAGGAGTCAACATGATGCAGGGAATGCCTCAACCCGCCTACTATATCTTCAAGTGCCAGCAGAGCGCTCCTCCGGGGATGCCCAAACCCAGCTGCGTCCGTCAGGACGACCCCGAGAGTCAGCAACTCTTCCAGCATCTGGCCCAGCAGCTGATGATGAAAGGGATCATCGGAACCGTCCAGCCGGTCCAGACCGGATGTCTGGGCCGCTGTCAGCAGGGGCCGGTCATGCTGGTTGAACCCGGTCACACGATGTATGTCAACCTGACCAAAGAGAAGATCGACCGGATCATCGAGGAGCACATCCTTGGCGGCAAGGTCGTCGAGGAGTACGTGATCCCCGAGGAGTTCTGGGGTGAAGCGATCTCTCCGGCGGAGATGGTGCGCTGAGGCGGACCGTTTGTCCGGATAGGCTATAATAAAAGAGAATAGAGCGGAGTGACGAAAACGTCATTCCGCTTTGAACTCTCAGAGCCGAGTGGGCGAAAAACAGGGAGAATAATCGATGCAGATTACGATGCTTCAGAGTAAAATCCATCGCGCGACAGTGACCGACGCCAACCTTAATTACGTCGGCTCCATCACGGTGGACCGGGAGTTGCTGGAAGCCTCCGGATTGCGGGTGGGACAGAAGGTGGATATCGTCAACGTCAACAACGGAGAGCGTTTTTCCACCTATATCATTCCCGGCGAGGCCGGAAAGCGGGAGATCTGTCTCAACGGCGCGGCGGCACGCAAAGTGCATGTAGGGGACAAGATCATCATCATCGCCTATGCAAGCATGGATGAAGAGGAGGCCGACCGCTATCGGCCCAGGGTTGTCATTCTCAACGATGACAATACCATCGCCCAGGCCTTCGAAGGTCTGGAATAAGGAGCCGAAAATGTTTGAAGGTCTGGATCTGAACAATATGGGAAAGATGATGGAGCAGATGCAGGCCAAGGCCCAGGAGCTCCAGGAGAAATCCAAAGAGACGATTCTCACGGCCAAAGGCGGAGGCGGGATGGTCCAGGTAAGCGCCAACGGCTTGGGAGAGATTATCGATATTACGATCGATGACTCCCTGATGGAGGACAAAACATCGCTCCAGATCCTGCTTATCAGTACCCTCAACGACGTCATGAAGATGGTGGAAGACAATAAAAAGGCCCAGGCGATGGGGATGTTCGGGGGGATGAATCCCTTCGGTGGGGGCGCATGAGCCGGCGGGAAGCGACGGCGGCACTCCTGGAGGCGCTGGAACGGGACAATCTGGTTGCCCTGCGCAAGATTCTCGCTTCGGAGGAGGTCGATCTGTCGGGAGAGGTAGAGATCGGCGGGGAGTATGATCTCGACGAGCCCGATGAGATCCCTCTGCTTTTTTATGTGATTCAGAGCGGAACCTCTCTGGAAGCTCTTGAGATGCTTGTGGAGGCGGGGATGGATCTTCACTTTGTCAACAGAGAAGGGCTCGGCGCCCTGGATATCGCGATCAAATACCGTCGTCCCGATATCGTCCGTTTCTGCAAAGAGCGGGGGATCAGCCTGTCGACAACCCGGCGAAAAAGCGGGATGACTCCGCTGATGTTGGCGGCAGCCTTCAACGATACGGAGATGGTGGAGTATCTGCTCAGTGAAGGTGCGGATCTCAACGGTGTGGATGCCCACGGAATGACAGCGCTGGACTATGCCCGGAAGATGGGGCAGACGAAAGTCAGGGAGCTTTTGGAGACGAAAGGGGCGCGGCATAAATTGTATGAGGATGAGAGTTGAGTGCTCAGTGTTGAGTGATGAGAGAAGAGATATGTTGTCGGAATCGTCCGAAATTTCTTGACAGAATTGTTAAACCGTGTCAAAATCGCTCAACGCTCAACGCTCAACGCTCAACGCTCAACGCTTATAGACCCGCCTTCCGGCGGAATCTTCTGCGCTCAATAGTAGGATGATTTATCAGGGAACATAAAAAGAGAAAACAAGGAGAAAAA
>Ga0256843_1001240_pt1 | contig 20453 bp, 16 predicted proteins | sample AlvinellametaG_FD_191572 | JGI IMG/M metagenome (GOLD analysis project Ga0256843, IMG submission 191572) | Pompeii worm associated microbial communities from hydrothermal vent at the East Pacific Rise, Pacific Ocean - Alvinella | ecosystem: Host-associated > Annelida > Integument > Unclassified ... | reverse complement strand
AAAGATGTAACTTGCAAAACGCTCATAAATAAAGCCTGCTAAGAGTGCTCCAGTAAATCCACCTAAGCCATAGGTAATTCCTGAGAAAAACTGTTGTGCTAATGCTCTATGTTTATAGAGTTGAAAGAGGTATGCAATAGCTGCTGAGTGAAAAAGTGCAAAACTAAAAGCATGAAGACTCTGTGAAAAGTAGAGAACATAAATATTCTCAACAAAAACGAAGAGAAGTAACCAACGAAAAACTGTTATGAGAATAGTAAGTTGCAGAATAAACAGCAAGTTTTTCTTTAAAAAGCCACCCTGAATATAGAGCATAACAATCTCTACTAAGACCCCAAAGCTCCAGAGGTAAATTGTCGTTTGCATATGAATGCCATTGTCTGTTGTGTAAATAGTAAAGAAGTTATAAAAAGCACCAAAACTCATCTGCATAAGCACAAGTGCACCCCATAATTTAAAATCTTTTAATGGGTTAATATCATTAAGAATCTTCTCCTCTTGACTCTTTTTTTTCTCTGTACCTCTCATTGTAAAGAGGGCACTAAGGGCACTTAAGTAGGTAAGCACAAGTAAAAAGTTAAGTGCAACTTGAGAGTCGGAAAGTACTTTTACAAGAACTAGTGCCACTAAAACAAAACCTATGGAACCAAAAAGGCGTACCCTTCCGTAATGCTCCTTGCCAATCTCTTCGAGTGCTATAAGCTCCACATAGGGAAGGACAAGACTTAAACCAACACCCAGGAAAAGGTTTGCACACAGGAGTGCATAAAAGTACTCCACAGAGAAGTAAAAGCCCGTAGCACTTGTCACCATAACCACTAAAGCAAAATAGAAAACTCGCCTATTTAACTCTAAACCCCGTAAAAAAAGTATGGGTAAAATAAAACGAACTAAGGGAGCTGCTGCAAAGATGACCCCGATTTCTTGAGCTGAATACCCTAGTGTTGAGAGGACCTTTGGCATAAAAATAACATAGACACCAATGACGGAAAAATAAAAAAAATAAAAAATTGATAATAGTAAAGACATAAACGAATTATATCTTATATAAAACACTATGCAACTATGTTATAATCTCCTACTTTAAAATAGGAGTTTACATGCTCAAAGAGATGGAAGCAGATGATTTCATAGTCTCCAAAACAGATTTAAAAGGTAGATTGACCTATGTAAATCAAATATTTATGACTATGGCTGAGTACACAGAAGAGGAGCTTCTTGGCAAACCTCACAATATTATTCGCCACCCAGATATGCCAAAGGCTGTCTTTAAGCTTTTATGGCAGATGATTCAAAATAAAGAAGAGATTTTTGCCTATGTTTGTAACAAGACAAAAAATGGAAATGAGTACTGGGTTTATGCAAACATAACTGCATCTACCGATGAACATGGGAAAATCATAGGGTACTACTCTGTAAGACGTAAACCAAACAAAGAGGCTCTCAAAGTTATTGCACCACTTTACAAAGAGATGCTTCAAGCAGAAAGAACATCTGGCATAGAGGGCGGTATGAAAGTATTGCAAACTATTTTATCTGAAAAAGGAGTAGAGTATAATGAACTTATCATCGATTTACAACAATAAACAAGCATTGACACTCCTCATTGGTCTTGTTCTTGTTCTTCTCTATACACTGTTTCATGCAGACTATTTAGCAGCAATATTTTTGTTCTCAACACTTATTCTGGCACTATTTCTCCCTAACCAGAAACAGAAAGCGGAGGATGCTCTCATTTTAGAGATGCAAAAAGTTTTACATGAAGCATCTGAGGGAAAACTTGAGTCTCGCATTACCCATATTCCACAAGATGACAAGGTTATGGCTGACTTTGCTTGGACACTTAATGACTTACTTGATCAAGTAGAAGCTTTTATGCGCGACACAACAGCTACTATAGAACAAGCTGCAATTGGGAACACATACAGACACTCTTACCCTGCTGGACTCAAAGGTATTTTTAAAACAACAGCACTTGCTCTTAACAAGGCTACGAAATCTATTGCTAGTGGGTATGAGACAAAACTTAAAGGTGAACTCTCCGATAAATTTGCAAAACTTGGTGGAGGAATTGCAGAAGGTCTAAAAGTTATTCAAGAGGATCTTAACAGCTCTGCAGAGGATTCAAAAGAGATTGTTGATGCTGCGAAAAGTACAGCAACAGAGTCTACAAACAGCTTAGAAAATGTTATAGACATTGGTGAAAGACTCAATTCTCTTGTTTCTCTCATTGCCTCTTCACATGAAGGCATAGTAAGCCTAGAGGGACGCTCTCGCGAAATTGCTGAAGTGGTAGAACTCATTAAAGACATTGCAGATCAAACAAACCTACTCGCTTTAAATGCCGCTATTGAAGCTGCACGTGCTGGAGAGCATGGCCGTGGTTTTGCAGTTGTTGCAGATGAAGTAAGAAAACTTGCAGAACGTACACAAAAGGCAACAAACGAAATTGAAATTACTATTTCAACACTCCAACAAGATGCAAATGACATGAGAATGAACTCTGATGAAATTACACAAATTGCAAATGAGTCAAACACTGTAATTCATGAATTTGAAGAGACTTTCCAAAACCTAAATGTATTAGCAAACACATCTTCAGTCTCAGCAATTAACATTCAAAACCGTCTCTTTACGACACTTGTTAAAGTAGACCATATTCTCTTCAAGTCAAATGCTTACTCAGCAGTTCTCAATGACACAACAAATGCAACATTTACAGACCATACACACTGTCGTATGGGTCAATGGTACCAAGGACTAGGTAAAGAACGCTTTGGTCATACAAAAGCCTTTAAAGAGATGGATGCACCACATAAAACTGTTCATGAGAATGTCTTTAAAAATATGCAGTTTGTTAAAGAGGGAACAACCCTCAAACATTCCAACCCAAGTATTATTCATGCAAACTTTAAAGAGATGGAAGAAGCATCTAAAACACTCTTCCAAAAACTTGATGGTATGCTTGCAGAGTTCTTAAGTAAATAAGATAGTTTACTTATTAACTCCCTATTTACTTATAATAAATATAATTACGACATCTCAATTATGTTTCCCCTTTCATAGATTGAGAATATACAAACAATTTTAAAACACTCAAGGTTCCCCCTTTTATTTCCTTGAGTGTTTTGTCCCTTTTGTGATACACTTCCCTTATGAAAATCATTTTAACCACTTTAAATTCTCGTTTTACTCATAGTGCTATAGGTCTACGTTACCTCTATGCAAATATGCAAGAGCTCCAAGATGCTACAAGTATTTTAGAGTTTAGCATTAACGATGCCATTCAGACCATTGCCGAAAAACTTCTTAGAGAAAAACCTGACCTTATTGGCATAGGTGTTTACATATGGAATGTGAGTGAAGTGGCTGAACTTATTCACATTGTGAAAAAAATATCTCCAGAGACAATCATAGTACTTGGTGGTCCAGAAGTGAGCTACCTTCCACTAAGAGTCCCTATGAAAGAGGCTGACTATATTATTCAAGGTGAGGGTGACACCGCTTTTTACGAACTCTGTAAAAAACTACTTGCCAAAGAGAGTGTAGAGAGAATTACTCCCATTACACTCCCTAAACTCAAAGAGTTAGAACTCCCCTACAAATACTACACCGACGAAGATATTCAAAACCGTTACATCTATGTTGAAATCTCTCGGGGATGTCCTTTTGAGTGTGAATTTTGTCTCTCTTCCATGGACGAGAAAGTACGTGCTTTTCATCTCGATGCTGTTTTAGAGGAGTTTGAGAAACTTTGGCAAAGAGGGGCTAGAAACTTCAAGTTTGTCGACAGAACTTTTAACCTTAACATGAAAGCAGCCAATAGAATTCTAGACTTTTTCTTAGCTAAAGAACCTCCCTATTTTGCACACTTTGAGGTTATTCCCGACCATTTCCCAGCTTCTTTAAGAGAGAAAATAAAAGAGTTTCCCCATGGTGCTCTTCAGTTAGAAATAGGTATTCAAACACTGAACACAGAGATAGCTAACAATATTTCTCGACAGCTTAATCTCCAAAAAATCGAAGAGAATATCGCCTTTTTAGAGGAGCAAACAACAGCTCACATACACCTTGACCTTATTGTTGGTCTTCCTGGAGAGTCTCTTGAGAGCTTTGGCAAAAATTTAGACAAACTCATGAGTATGAGTAGCTGTGAGATTCAAATTGGTATTTTAAAAAAGCTCTCAGGAACACACATTAAACGCCACGACACTCTCTTTGAAATGGTTTACAGTGACATTCCACCCTATGACATTTTAAAAAACAGTACACTCTCTTTTGAAGATATTCAAATTATGAAACGCTTTGCAAGATTTTGGGACCTTACCTACAATAGTGGAAACTTTACACACTCTTTAAAACTTTTATGGGAAGGGGAGTCTGTTTTTGAAAACTTCTATGCATTTTCACTCTGGATCTATGAGCAGACAGATTCTACTTGGAAAATTTCACTGCAACGTTTAGGAGAGCTTCTCTTTAACTACCTTACACAAGAGAAGTCGCTTCAAGCCCAAAGTGTAGCAGATCTCATGCTTAAAGATATGATGAAACTCAAAGGAAGAGCCGTACCACACTACCTCAAAGAGTATGCACACAACATAAATATAAAAGCAAAAGAGGGGAGTTCTGGCTTTAATAAACGCCAAAATAAGGGAGGTGCTTAAAAACCTCTAGAGTTTAAGCCCTTTGTTAAAAAGTCATTAATGTCGCGTTTATAAGCTTCATTTCTCTTCTCTAACTCTTTGTCAAAATTAATAATGAGATCTTTGTCTGTGTTTGGGTGTCTACAGATTCTAAAAACAATTTCACCATAAATGTTAAAGTCAGGGTGTGTTCTTGCACCTAATTTTGGGTGAATAGTTCCATGGTGCTTGAGGACGAGGTCGAGAGCCTCTTTAAGCTCCTCTCTTGAAGATTTTTTATTTTTAATGACCTCAAGAAGTGCTTCTAATGGACGGTAATCATCCACTCTAGGCGTACTCTTTTTCTTCTTAATAATTTTCTCTTGAATTACACTCTTTTTAGGCGAATAAAAGAAGAGCCAAATTAAAATACCTAAAATGGCAACTAGTCCTAAAAACGACTGTACCCATATACTTACATCACTCATAGTAACTCTCTCTCCCTAATCTTCTTCAGTTTTACAAATGCGGACTAAGCCACTAGTACACAAAAGGAATTAATCTCTTTGTAGACTCTGTGTATCTTCTATACTCTTCACTTTCACATTTCCATAAACGCTCTTCATAAGAGAGTTTTATAAGCAGTGTTATAACAAGAGCTCCATAAAGTGTGTACTCATAAACAGAAGGGTACATCACAACTACACCAAGCATTGCGACAAGTACAGCACTATACATTGGGTGACGAATGTAGGCATAAATACCAGATGTTACAAGAGTACACTCCTCTTTTATATCTGGACGGATGTTAAAGTTCCCTAGCTGGTTAGAGCGTAGAGCAAAAAAACCAATAACTCCACCAACAAGAGAAATACCAAGACCATACATAAAAGTAGTCGAGTGTGTTCCAAAAGGTAGTATCATTAAAAAGATGATAAAAAACTGCATAAATACTAAAATATTACTTTTCATGTGACTATTATAGCGAAAAGTAAAAAAGTATTTTAATGAAAATAATTTTCATTTCAATTAGCTGTAAAAAAATTAAGCTATAATGTCACTCTTCAACTGTTGAGAGGTGTCCGAGTGGTCGAAGGTGCAGACCTGGAACGTCTGTGTGGAGCAATCCACCGAGGGTTCGAATCCCTTCCTCTCAGCCATCATAATCCTTATTCTTAAACTCACCATCACTTTATATCTATTCAACTATTCTACATATATACAATTTACTTTACTGATTTTAATGAAAAAATATTATTTTAAGATAATCAAAAGTTTATTATTTTATAATTTAAAAAAACAAGATAGGATATAGAAAATGGGAATGTTTGATAAACTTAAAAATAAAGCTGCTGAGAAGTTAAAAGAAGTTGATGTAGCGGCAGAGGCTCTCAATGTTACAAAGAGTGTTGTTGGTGGTGCGGCTAAAATATACTTATCTGATGAACTAGTAGATAAAGTAGTTTATACAGAAGAAGAACGAAAAGAGAGAGAAGCAAAAAAACTGGCAAAAGAAGCGAAAGAAGCAAAACAGTTAGATGATGAATTTGACCAAGTGATGAATGAGATGGAAAAGTCTCATGAACAAGCAATTAAAGATATGCCAGAAGGTCCGGAGAAAGAGAAAGCAATTAAAGAAAATAAAGTAAGAAAAGGAATTTGTCCAAATTGTGATGAAAAGACTTTAGTACTTATAAATCAAGTTATTATAAAAGAGTGGGAAGAAGAGACAGCGACAAGGAATGGAACAACACATGATGAGAATGTTGCAAATATTAGATATGCTTCTGTAACCCCAAAAACACTACTTTCTAAAGAATATAAATGTAGTAACTGTGATTTCCAGATTCAAGTAGAAGAGATAACTTCAGGAACTTCTTATGCTGGAAGATGTTTAGGTGTTAATGGAGTACTTTAAGCTTCTCTTTCAGAAGTACACTATGTGCATATTTATATGTATGTAGTGTTCCTACTTATACTCCCTTCTCCATTTAAATAACTCATCTACTTTTGTAGTAGAAAGTAACACATAGAAAAAAACAATTTTAACTATTTCTCTACCCTTGCTTTATTCTTTGAGATACTCTAGTATCATTAAAAACTAAAGAGTTGTCATGAAAATATTTTTTCTCACCCTATTTATTCTATTTACGACAGCACTTAGTGCAGATAAACCTAAGTACTTAACACAACAAGAGGTAGAGTGGCTCTCTCATTTAAAAAGAGACATAACCATAGGTATAACAGAAATTCCTAACCAAGTACTACAAACGAAAAACAAAACATACCGTGGTTTTAGTATAGACCTCTTTGAGATTATAGAAAAAAAGTCAGGACTTCATTTTAAATATATCTATTATTCAACTTGGGAAGAGGTTTTAGATGCTGCTAAACGAGGTGAGGTAGATGTACTTTTTCTTGCCCAAAAAACATCTTCTCGCCTAAAGTATCTCTACTTTACAGACACAGTCTTTACACAACAAAACAAACTTATTGTCAACATAGAGCAGCAGTTTCACTCTTTAGAAGAGCTCAAAGGCCATACTGTAGCTATTACAGCAGGAAGTGCTCTTGAGGAGTATCTTCATTTTCATTATCCAAAAATTCAACTTCTTAGTACAAAAAATGAGTTAGAAGCATTACAGTTTGTTGCTGAAAAAAAAGTAGATGCAACTATTTTAGAGCTTGTAAGAGCGAGTTTTTACATCAACAAGTTTAATCTTCAAAACCTACTCATTACAACAGACATAGGGTATGACTACTACCTTAATATTGCAAGTACAAAAGAGCTTCCTGAACTCAGTATTATTCTCTCTAAAACACTACAAAACATACCAAAAAGTGAAATTGAAGCACTCAAGCTTAAATGGGGTTACATTCAAGAACAGAAACTCTTTTTTGACACACAAACCATGATTTACCTTGCCATTGCATTTGGTATTATTATTCCCTTCTCTATCTCTCTCTTTTTTATCAATCAACGTTTAAAAAGAGAGATGAGAGAGAAAGAAAAAGCTTTAGCACGAGTCACAAGACTACGTGATTCAAAGCTCAATGAGATGGGAGAGATTATGAGTATGATTGCTCATCAATGGAAACAGCCACTCAATAATCTCAACTTACTGCATCAAATGCTTCAACTCAAGTACAAAAGAGATTTACTTGATGAAAAAACTATGAACTATTTTCTTGAAAATTTCAAAAAACAGGTTCATCTCATGTCTCAAACAGTCGATGACTTTAGAGATTTTTTTAAAATTAATGAACAACAAAAAGAGTTTAATCTCAAAGGAATGGTTGAGAACCTCATAAGTGTCACTCAACCACTCTACGAAAAACATGAGATTACTATTCTTTTTCATCCTCAAAAAGGAGCCTATACACTTGTAAACTACCAGAGTATGCTTTTTCAGATTATGATTAATATTTTAAATAATGCAAAAGATGCTCTTCTTGAAAAAGAGCATCTACAACGTAAAATCTCAATTACTCTTCAAGAGAAAGATACTCACATTAGCATAGAGATTCAAGACAACGGTGGTGGAATTCCAGAAAATATTATTGATAAAGTATTTAACCCCTATTTTTCAACTAAAGAGAAAAAAAATGGAACAGGTCTTGGGCTCTATATGGCTAAAACTATTATAGAGGAGAGAATGAATGGAACTATTCGTGTAACAAATAAAAAGGATGGTGCACTTTTTGAAATTCTCCTATTTAAAAAAGCACCTATATCTTAACTACTATCCACTCTATATCACCAAACTATAATCTTTATTTTGCTATTATAAAATAAATTTTAATAAAAGGTTTTGAATGCTTAGTTTTTCATCATTTTTTCAGCTCTTAAAAGAGTCTTTTCGAGACCTTATGCCGATTGTCTTAGTCATTATGTTCTTTCAGTTAGCCATTATTCAGAGTGTTCCTGAAAACTGGTTAAGTACTGCCATAGGCTTAGCAATTGTGGGTGTTGGTCTTGCTGTTTTTCTTCTTGGACTTGAGGTAGGAATTTTCCCTGTTGGAGAGGGTCTTGCGAGTGACTTTGCTCATAAAGGCTCCACTGCCTGGATTGTTATTTTTGCATTTATGATTGGGTTTGGAACAACCGTTGCAGAGCCTGCTCTCATAGTTATTGCACAAAAAGCTGCTGCCATTAGTAGTGGTCGCATAGATGCTACAACACTTAGAATGGTTGTTGCGTTTAGTGTTGGTTTTGCCATTGTTCTCGGTGTTTGGAGAATTATTAAAGGGCACCCTATTCACTACTACATTATCTCTGGGTATGTCATGGTTATAGCGGCAACAATGTTTGCACCAAGAGAGATTGTTGGTCTGGCTTATGACCTTGGTGGTGTTACTACATCTACAGTCACTGTCCCTCTTGTAGCTGCATTAGGTATTGGACTTGCCTCTACCATTAAGGGACGTAACCCTGTTTTAGATGGTTTTGGACTTATTGCGTTTGCTTCACTAACCCCTATGATATTTGTACAGTTTTATGGAATTGTTGTTTACGAGTTCATTGATTCTGTAGATGTTATTCCACAAATTGCACCTATTGCAGAAGCGGTAGCTGCCAATAATGCAACAAATTTTGATTTTAAAATTGTTGATGTTCTGACAGGTCTTCTCGGTGTAATGATAGATGTTCTCCCAATTTTAGCGGTTATATTCTTTTTTCAGTATATTATTTTAAAGAAGCCTATTGAAAATTTAAAGAATGTTCTTATTGGTTTTGCTCTTGTCATTATTGGTTTAGATGCTTTCATAGTTGGTTTAGAGATGGGTCTCTTCTCTGTTGGTGAGACAATGGCCTTAGAGTTAACTCGCTACGACAACAATGTCATTATTTACTCTTTTGGTTTTCTTATTGGTTTTTCAACAACTATGGCAGAGCCTTCACTAACGGCTATTGCTCGTAAAGCTAAAGAGATTAGTGATGGGAAAATCAACGACTTTGTGCTGCGTTTATTTGTTGCACTTGGTGTTGCTATTGGTATTTCACTAGGTGCTTACCGTATTGTTGTGGGTGGAGAGATTGTCTACTACATTATGGCAGGGTACCTTTTTGTTATAGTCCTTACTTTTATGGCACCAAAGTACATTGTGCCTATTGCTTATGATAGTGGTGGAGTAACTACTTCAACAGTTACAGTACCTCTCGTTGCAGCACTTGGACTGGGACTTGCAACAAACATTGAAGGGCGTGACCCACTCATAGATGGTTTTGGTCTTATTGCGTTTGCTTCACTCTTTCCTATGCTAACGGTTATGCTTTACGGAATCATTACCGAAAAAATGGGTGTGAAGGGAGAGCATGAGAAGGAGCAACTCCATATGGATGAACTTCGTCATGCTATTGAAGATGTTCACAACATGAACCTCTCAACTATTAACATTCAAGGCACAGACAAACGCCACTCTTATGAGATGCCTTTTTCCGCAGTACACATCATTGTACCTTCTAAAAAAGAGGAGAAAGCACTTCTAGCGGCAAGAGATGCTGGAGCGAGAGGTGTTACCATAACAAAAGCACACGGTATGGGTCTAGAGAAAATGGAAAACTTCTTTAACAGACTCCATGAGGGCGAACATGACTCTAACCTTATGTTTATAACACAAACAAAAAATGTGGACAACATCATTAAAGCCATTGTAGATGAGCTCGATTTAACTGGAGAGGGAGCAGGTATAGCATACTCACACCCTATTTCACATCTTAAAGGGTTAACGCTAAAACTCAACGATTTATAGAAGAAAAATTAATATATAAGGGAAGTCACAATGAAATACGATTTTTCAAACACTTCACTAGAACTCAGAGAGTTTATTGACGCGTATACAGCCTGTGTAACCATCCATGATGGTGTAAATATCTCTACGATTACGGGTCTTTACGAACAGGTCTTTGAACTCCTCTCCGGAGAGTTTGAAGAGAGCGATTTTATTCATGTGTATGAGAGAATTGCTCACTACAAAATAGAGAAAGAGATTCCCTACAGCATTGTAGCAAATGAGATTCATGGGCTTAAAAATTTTATTATTAATCACATAGAAGATAACCATACTATTGACCTTGTAAAGCTTCTGAAACTTTTTCAAAAGACAAACAATGTCGTTGCACATATCTACCTTTTAGAGTACATTGAAAAACTCATAGCACAAAATAGTATGCGCATAAACTCCATAGCTGACCTTGTTGAGAAAAATATTATTTACCATTATGAGTCGCATCTTCTATGGCTAAATGATTTAGCCCTCCACATTAAAGAGCGCGACAAAGTTGACTTCCCAGAACTCAATGAACGTTCTTGTAAGTTTGGTGTTTGGCTGAATGGTGATGCGAAAGAGACTATTGCAAACAGTAACAAACACATGAGTATTGTCAATTTACATAAAAATCTGCATCTCTTTGCATCAAAAATATTTAACTTACTCGACAAAAATGAGTACCATATTCTCATTACTTACCTTGAAAAATGTGAACTTATCTCTTTAAGTATTGGAACAGAGCTCGCACTTCTTGACCAGATTCTCATTAACAAAATGGTAACGAAAGACACGCTTACTGGTGCTCTCAACCGACACAGCCTCCATAGTGTTTTTGAGAGTCAATATGACCTTGCTCTTGCAACAGGAAATCCTTTTATTTTAGCTATGTGCGACTTGGACTTTTTTAAAAATATTAATGACACATATGGTCATGTTGCTGGAGACAAACTCCTAAAATCTTTTGTAGAGTGTGTTAAAGAGAACATCCGTAATTCTGATGTCATTATTCGCTATGGAGGAGAGGAGTTTATTATTATTTTACCTACTATTCACAAAGAGAAAGGGTATGAAATTCTTGACAAAATTAGAGCTGCCTTTGCTGAGCATATTCTTCTGTTTAACGGTGAAAAGGTCTCAACAACTGTTAGTATTGGTATGATGGAAGTAGAGCCTGACAGACTCTTTAAACGCACTTTTCTCGACGAGTACATAATGATTGTCGATAAAAAGCTTTACGAAGCAAAAGAGAGCGGTCGAAACCGCGTAGAACTCTTTTAAATAAGGTCGCTATAGTCATATTTTAAAGGATCAATGTAGTATTTGCTCCCTATCATGACTATGCGTTCATCCTCTTTTTGTACAGCCTTTTTAAAGCGCTGTTTAATTTTAACAATCTTTTTCTCAGAGAGTTTCATCGGTTTTAAATACTTCTTTAATGAGATAGCACTACTTGTCTCTATTTCAGCATCTATAGTCTCTACACTAAGAGCTTCTGGCTCCTCCTGTTTTTGCGTCAACATAAACTGTGTTGAAAGGGTGTTTAAAAGACTTTTAAACTGCTCATCTTTCTCTTTGTAAATCTGCTCTATCTTCTCACGCTCTTCTATGAGCATAAGCTCTTTTTGGTCACGAAGTGTTCGTGTTTCACTCTCAAGACTCTCTACCCGTGCTTGAAGCTTCTCGTTTTGTTCTTGTAGTAGCTTGTAGTAACGTTCATCATTAGAAGGGTTACGAGATGTTGGAGTTTTTTTCAGAGTTTTTTGTGCTGCTTTTGTTGTGTCTAAAAGAACCATTTTAATGCCATCTTCAACAACAACATTTAAAGAGCCACGACGAATACGGTTATGTATAGCCTCTTTTGAAACGCCAAAGTACTCTGCAGCTTCACTTACACTTACTTTTTTCATACCATTTCCCTTCTTAACGCATATTTTCAAAGACTAAAGGAGCATCCCATTCAGCCTCTCGTACCATCTTCATAACTTTTTGAAGGTCATCAAGTTTAGCACCTTTTACACGAATGTAGTCACCCTCAATCTGGGCATTTACTTTTAACTTCATCTTTTTAATCTCTGCAGTTATTTTTTTTGCCTCTTTCGTTTCAATGTAGTCTACTACTTTAAATGTAGCTTTTCTGTTACCACCACTTGAGTCTTCAACTTTCACTTCATCAAGTACTTTTGAGGAGAGCCCCTGTTTTAAAAACTTGTTGACTACAATGTCTTTGAGTGCATCGAGCTTATTGTCAGAAGAAGCAATGAGTACTAATGTTTTAGCCTTTTCATTGTAGGTAACCTCATAAGTAGTTCCTTTAAAGTCATAACGATTTGCCACTTCACGGTCTACTAAATTTATTGCATTTTTAAAATTTTGCATATCTATTTTTGCACTAATATCAAATGAGTGTTCTTTTGCCATTCTTAAAACCTCTTAATTTTTTATGTTGTTATTATAACACAACTTATTTTGTTTGTTAGGTGTTTGTCCTAAAAAGTAGGGGAACCATCGAAGCCACCGCCAAAAGAGCCAAAACTTGGGTCCATAAAGCCAAACTCAGCAGACTTCATACGTAACTTTTCTATGTCTGCTTTACTTGAAATAGATTGAGGACACACAACACTACACTCATTACATAGAGTACAATCCCAAACTCCACTCTGCTGAATATGTGTCACTTTTTCTGCCTGGGCACCTTCACGTTTGTCACTCACATATTTCCAAACTCTTGTCAGGGCAAAAGGACCCATAAACTGATCATTAACAGCATAGACAGGACAGGCACTGTAACAAGAACCACACAAAATACAGTCACTAGCAAGTGCATTTATTTTTTCATCTTCATCACTCAATGCTACATCACTAGAACTCTTCTCTAGCCATGCTTTTGCTTGTGCATTTCTACTGTAAGCCTCATCCATATTGACCACTAAGTCTCGAATAATTGGTACATTTCTCAGAGGTTCTATTTTATCTCCATCTTCTACTTTGTAAGCACAAGCAAGTACCTCTCTCTCATTAACTCTCATAGAACAAGAGCCACAAACACTGCTACGACACCCACTACTAAAACTTAATGTAGAATCGAGTGTCGTCTTTATGTGTGTCAATGCCTCAAGTAGTGTTGGATTCTCTAAATGGACTTCATAACTCTCAAATCTATCTGCTCTTTTAATGCTAATAAACATACTCTCTCTCACTCTTAAACTATGTAGTGAGCACCACAGCTCACCTTACGTGCTAAAGCTGCTTCTACTATGAAGAGCCCCACATCTAAACTATTTCTAAACTCTATAAACTCTGCTAAATTACTGTTATAGACTTTTGACTTATCACTCACACCCATCTCACCTAACTGCTCTTTTATAACAAGGAGTTCCTCTTGTACCTCTAAGAGCTCTTTCTCTGTTCGGACAATACCAACTTTCTTGTAAAAAAGATCTCCAATAAGTGAGCGTTTTGCATAAAAATCTATGCTGTTTGGAGAGAGCAGAGCCTCATCTATGAAACTGTAAGAGCTTGAGGGCTCCTCTAATGTTTCTCGCTCTAAGGCATACTTTGCAGCATTACTCCCCGCCTCTTTTCCAAAGACTATAATCTCTAAGAGTGAGTTCCCTCCTAGTCTATTTGCCCCATGTACTCTGTGGTTTGCTGCTTCACCACAAGCAAAGAGAGCCTCTATGTTTGTTTGTGATTTATGGTCAACTTCTATACCACCCATTGTGTAGTGTGCCACAGGTTTAATAGGCATAAGCTCCTCCACAGGGTCAACATTTTCATAGAGTTTTGCTAGTTTTCGCTCTTGTGGTAGGTTCTCATCAATAAACGCAGCTCCTAGGTGACGAATGTCTAAAAATATACTTTCGCCCTTGAGCATCTCTTCATGAATAGCGCGACTCACTTCATCACGTGGTGCTAACTCGTTAGTAAAACGTTCGCCTTGGGAGTTTAACAGGTAGCCCCCTTCGCCTCTTGCCGACTCGCTAATTAAAACACTAGAGTTTTTCAAAGCCGTTGGATGAAACTGAACAAACTCCATGTCAATAAGTTTTGCCCCTGCTCTTGCAGCAACAGCAATACCATCACCCGTAGATGCTGTAGAGTTTGTTGAGTTTTTGTCATAAACGCGACTATATCCTCCAGTAGCAATAACAACAGCCTTTGCATAGTGTAACTCCACCTCTCCACTTCGTATGTTAAAGAGAGCAGCCCCGCACACCTTCTTACTCTCATCTAAAAGTAACTCGAGAAGATAACGCTCACTCAACATAGTAATGTTCTCTTTGAGACAACGGTCATAGAGTGTGTGTAGTATTTTCAACCCTGTGTAGTCTTGTGCATAACAGGCACGTGGTGCAGAAGCCCCACCTAAACGTCTCTGTGCAATTTTTGCATCTTGTGTACGTGAAAAACAGACACCAATCGAGTCTAACCACTCCACTGCGTTTGTCGCTTCACTACACATAAAACGAATAGCTTCCTCATCAGCTTGGTCGTGTGCAGACTTAAGAGTGTTTGCAATGTGTGCCTCCACACTGTCCTCTTCTACATTTCCAAATGCTGCATTAATCCCACCTTGAGCCATACATGTCTGACTTCGTGTTGGGTACTCTTTTGTAACTACACAAACATCTGCACCACTCTCTTTAGCATGTAGTGCAGCAGTCAATCCTGCACCTCCAGCCCCTATAATTAAAACATCACTTTTAAACTGCATCTTTCTCTCTTTTTATTTTTATTCTAAAGAGGGCACCTCTGGAGCTATTCTCTACTGAGATACTCCCTTGATGGTACTCACTCACAATCATTTTACACATGTAAAGCCCTAAACCTGTTCCATTTTTCTCTGACTTTGTTGAGAAGTAAGGGTCAAAAACTTTCTCTAAAATCTCCTTAGGAATTCCACCTGCATTATCCTCTATTTCTATGTAAACACTCTCTTCATCTACATAAGAAGCAATACTTATTTGAGGGTTCTCGACTCTCTTCTCTATAAGCTGCTCTTTCGCATTGTTTACTATATTTAAAATAACCTGCATAAACTCATTTTCATGAATTTTTACATAAGCATTTGCATGTAAATCAAAGCTAGTTTGAATGTCAAACGCTCTTAATGTGTCGTTGAGTAAGTTGTGCCCTTTCATAATGACTTTATCTACATTAAGAAGAACTGACTTCTTATTTGGCTTATAGAAATCACTAAAGTCTCTAATAGTTTTTGCCAAATTCTGAACATAAAGTGCTATTTTATCTAAACGTTCATCGAGAAAAATTAAAAAATCTTCTCTCTCTTTTTTGTCAGATAAATTGTACCTCTCAAGCTCAATAGTGGTCTTAAGTGTAATGTCTATAGCAGAGATGGCACTTAAGGGTTGCTTCCATTGATGTGCTATCATACTTAACATCTCTCCCATCTGTGCTAAACGCGACTGATGGAGTAGGTACATATCTTTTTTCTTTATCTCTTGCTCTTTAAGAACACTCTGAGTAATATCTTGAATAGTTCCATAAGAGACTAAAGATTTTAAAGAGTCCGAGTATTTTGTTTTCGCACGCCCTTTAACATACTTAATACGTCCATCTTTCATTAAAATTCTATGCTCAATATTATAATCTTCATTCTTCTCTAAAAAATTTCTATACTCATCTTCTACACGAACCCTATCTTCTGGGTGAATATGTTTTTTATAAATAGCATAGAGGTTTTCGCCAGAAGATGGTTCTACTTCAAAAATGTTGTATGTCTCTTTTGACCAGTTAAGTGTTCCACTCAGCCTGTTAAATGTCCAGGAGCCAAGTTTTGCAATAGATTGTGCCTCTTCTAACTCTTTTGTTATCTCATAGGCTCTATTTTCTAACTGCTTATTCACATAAAAAAGTTTCTTCTGCAGTAGCTCTAGTTCACTATTTTTTCGCTTTAAAATATAGGACTTATAGAGCATTAAAAATATAAATACAACAATAAGTAGCAGTACCTCTTTAAGGTAAGGAATACTCTCTGTTTTGGTGTAGTTTATACTTACCCATCTATTTAAAACAGGCTGGAGCTGATCATGACTAATATGCTTTGCGACTTTATTCATAATGCCATAAAGCATTGCATCATCCTTACGTATGGCTATAGAGACATCTACACTCTGCTCAAACTGTCCTGCTATTTTTAAGTTTATTTTAGAATCTTTTTGAAGTCTGTAAGCAGTACTTATCATAATGTCTATATATCCGTAGTACTCACCACTCTCTACTCCAGCATACCCCTCTTCTATACTCTCAACCTCAGTTAAATGTAAATTTGGATAGTTTGCTTTTAAGTTCTCATTAAAAGCATTTCCCTTCAAAATAGCAAATTTTTTATCTAAAACACTCTCAACACTGAGTATGTAATTCTCCTCTTTTTTCGTCACAATTACGAGTGGTTCATGGTAGTAGGGGTCTGTAAAATTTAAAAACTTTCTACGCGAGGGAGCATCTACAGCAATGGGTAAAATGTCACACTTATGCTTAAAAATATTCTGTACAGACTCCTTCCAACTCTCAGTCTCTATGAGATGAAATTTAATGGGTGAAGACTCCTCTATGAGCTCTAAAATTCCAGCACCAATACCGACAATGTTTCCATTTTCAATAGCACTATAGGGAAGTGAATCTGGCTGTGTACAGTAGTTAATATAATGCTTCTTTTTTAAGTAGGCTCTCTCTTGTGCAGTAAACTGGAGTGGTGCTTTTTTAAAGAGAAGTCTCTCAAGATTAAGTGCAGTAGTACTTACACCTAGAATTTTGTAAATATCATAAATACGCTGTATTCTATTCTCATTTAAATCTCCAAATGGTGAGTTATTATAGTAAGCGAGTTTTTTTAGCTCTTTTGCCTCATAAAGAAGTGCCTCTTTTGATTTATGCTGTGTATTATATTTTTTATATATAAGGTCTACACTCTCCTCCATATGTGAAAAAGCGTACTCCCACCCTTTAATAGTCGCTGCTATAAACTTTCTGACCTCTTGAGGATGTTCATCAGCATACTCTCTACTTGTGTAGAGAATATCACTGTAAAAGTCAAAACCCTCCTCTTTTGGATAGAGATAGTTGTACTCTATACCCTGCTCCTCTAAGACATAAGGTTCATTTGTAATATATGCAGCATAAACATCTACTTTATTATTTATAAGATCATAAAGATTGTATGAGTGAGGCACAACAATAATATCATTAAGAGAGAGGTCTTGAGACTTTAACATCGCTTCTAGAGAGACACTCTCTAAAAGATCTGTTGTCTGCATAATACTTTTTCCCTTTAAATCTTTTACCGTTTTTATATTTGAAGATTTAAGAGAAAGAAGAATGTTGGGTGAAGATTGAAATGCTGCTAGTAAAAGAGCTATTTTCTCGCCAGCACTATCATATAGAATAAGACTTGAACGACCTATAGCATAAGTTGTCTTCTGCTTTATGACATTTTCACGTGTTTTGTAAGAGACCTGCATAGGTTTAATCTCTAAGTTAAAGCCAACATCCTCATAAAAACCCTTCTCTTTTGCTATGTAATAACCTGCAAATTGAAACTGATCAAGCCAGAGAAGTGAGAGAGATATATTTTTAAGTTTTTTAGACGAAGAGTCCTCTTCTAACGCAAAAAGGGGGGAGAAAAAAAAGAGCACTATAAGAAGATATTTCATCTATTTGTCCAAATATTTTTCCTCAATTATACCATAAGGGTTAGAAAATAGTACCGTAGAAAACGCAAGCTTCCAGCAATAACCACAAACCAAAAAAACTTCAGCCGTAAAAGCCCTGCAACAATGGTTATGGGGTCTCCAACAAGGGGTAACCATGAGAGAAAGAGTGCTCCATACCCATACTTGTGTCCTATGCTGTAAGCTTTTCTCCCAAAAGAGGATGCTACAAGTTTTGTATGTGTCTTCTCATACAGTGCATACCCTAAGTAGTAGTTCAAAAAAATAGCTAAAATATTTCCAAAGGAGGCACTAAGCAGTGCATTGAGTGTGGGCATACCCTCAGAGAGTGCAAGTAAAAAGGCAGCTTCTGAGGAGAAAGGGAGAATGGTAGCCGCTAAAAAAGCACTCAAAAAGAGTGTTAATTCAGCCATAAAAATTAAAGAGTACTCTCAATGTTTTTGGCAACAGAAGCAATGAGTTTCTCACGTGCCTCAACCGATGTCCAAGCAATATGTGGTGTTATGTAGAGTCTCTCGCTATTTTTTACGTGTAAGAGCGGGTGTGTTTGTGGCATTGGCTCTTTTGTAAGCACATCAAGACCAAAACTCAACTCTCTCTCATCAATTATTTTTGCAACAGCATCTTCATCTATGATACCACCTCTTCCAAGGTTTAAAATAACAGCACCCTCTTTACACTGCTGAAGCTCTTCATACCCCAAAAGGTTCTCTGTTTTCTCATTTAAAGGTGCATGAATCGTAATGATGTCACACTTCTCTAAGAGCTCTATAAGTGTTTCGTGTTTGTAGGGCTCTTCTCGCTCTACACCACTCGTAGAGTAGTAGCTCACCTCTGCTCCAAACGCAGTTGCAATCTTTGCAACACCTCGTCCTATGCTTCCTAAACCAATAATGCCCCACTTCTTTCCTTTAACTTCAAAGAAAGGGTGAGAGACATCTGTAAAAATTGGACTCTGCGAGTAGCGACCATCTTTGACCACTTCATCGTAGTAGCGTGAATGCCCAATAAGATAAAAAAGCATAGAGAAGGTGTGTTGAATAACAGAGTCTGTAGAGTAGCCTGCTACATTTTTCACCTCAATACCAAGCTCTTTTGCTGCTTCTAGGTCGACATTGTTCATGCCCGTAGCCGCAACACAGATGAGTTTGAGTCTCTTTGCATTTTGCATAAATTCTTTTGTTAGAACTACCTTGTTTGTCACAACAACAGTAGCATCTTCTATACGAGTAGGTGTCTGCTCATAAGAGCTAGTTTGGTAGACTTCTACCTCACCTAACTCCTTAAAAACAGAGAGATCTGTCTCTCCAAATGTAAGTACATCAAGTAGGACTATTTTCATATTAGTTATCTTTTATACCTTCTATAAGCTCACGAGACTTCTCTAAAGCAGCTTCCACTTCATCAAACACAAGAGCAACGGCTAAACGACGCCCTTTATGTGCATCTGGTTTTCCAAAAACACGTACAAAAGAGTTCTCTGTGAAGAGTGATTCATCTACATCTATAACAGGAGCATTGGAGTGACTCATATTTGTTTTGTAAGCAGCAGAAGCACCATCACCATAAAAAGTAAACCCTAAAGGGAGTCCAAGAACAGCACGAAGATGTAGTGCAAATTCACTCTGTGACTGTGTAATAAGTGTTACCATTCCTGTGTCGTGTGGACGAGGTGAAACTTCTGAAAAATAGACTTCATCACCTTTAATAAAAAGCTCAACACCAAAAAGACCACGACCACCAAGACCATCAGTAATCGCCTTCGCCATCTCTTGAGACTTCTGTTTTGCCACTTCACTCATCTGCATTGGTTGCCATGAGAAGACATAGTCTCCATCTCTCTGCTCATGCCCAATAGGCTCACAAAAAACAGTCTCTTTACCATTACGAGCTGTAAGCATAGTAATCTCATAATCAAAATCAACAAAAGCTTCTACAATGAGCTCACTCGCATCACCACGAGCCTCTTTTGCAATCTCCCATGACTGAGAGACCTCCTCCTCACTACGACAGATACTCTGACCATGTCCAGAAGAGCTCATTACAGGTTTAATAACACAAGGATATCCCATGCGTTTACTCGCTTCTCTAAGACCCTCTTCTGTTGTTACAAACTCATAAGGACCAGTTTTAAGCTCTAACACCTCTGCTGCAAAAGTACGAATATTTTTTCTATTCATAGTTTTACTTACAGCATTAGCGTTTGGAATAACATTGTAACCTTTATCTTCTGCGGCAAAAAGAGCATCTATACTAATAGCTTCAATTTCAGGGAGAATGTAGTCTGGTTTTTCACGGTAAATAATCTCTAAAAGAGCATCTTTGTCTTGCATATTTACAACATAACTTCTATGTGCCACATGGTGTG
>Ga0256843_1001239_pt1 | contig 20456 bp, 16 predicted proteins | sample AlvinellametaG_FD_191572 | JGI IMG/M metagenome (GOLD analysis project Ga0256843, IMG submission 191572) | Pompeii worm associated microbial communities from hydrothermal vent at the East Pacific Rise, Pacific Ocean - Alvinella | ecosystem: Host-associated > Annelida > Integument > Unclassified ... | reverse complement strand
TCCATCTATTTTTTTATATTTTAGAGTATTGTTTGCCATTGCATTTGGATATATATTGGAAAACCAAGAGTGATATAGACTCAAAGATTTTGGATGAAATCCCCACACCCATGGAGCATCTTTTTGAGCTATTTTTATCATCTCTCTTATCTTTTGTAGTCTCTTTGGAGAGTTTTTCATGGTTTTTATCTCTTCAAATAGCTTATCAAACTTCGGGTTTTGATAGTTTGAGCTGTTTATTCCTGCTCCATTTGTATTGACTACAGCATTTCCACCATAAAGCAAAAATAGAAAATTCTCAGGGTCAGGATAGTCAGCATTCCACCCCCAAGAGAATAGTTGTGCTTTGCCTTTTCGTACCTTGTCTTGGAAACGGTTATAATCAGTTGCTCTTATGATTAGCTGTATCCCCAATCTCTCGAACTGTTTTCGTCTCCAATCCATCAACGCCCTATCATCAGGTCCTCTTGAAGTGGTATCATAATATAGAACTAGCTGTTTACCTGTTTTTTTGGATATACCATTTGGATAACCAGCTTCGGCTAAAAGTTTTTTGGCTACATCTATAGATTTTCTAACTCTCTTGCCGTTGAGCCAATCATATACTATATAGTTAGTGCCTCTTTTGCCCTTTTCGTATCCAAAAATACCAGGTGGAATTGGTGACTGAGCTGGTATCCCTCTACCGTTTCTAAATATAGAGATATACTCCTCTTCATTTTGAGCTATGCTTATGGCTTGTCTGAGTTTTTGGGCTGACTGGCTATATCCACCAACTACTGGGTCGGTCATATTAAATGCTAAATAAAAGATACTAGGCTCTATAGCCCCACTCATTCTTATCCCTTTTTTTCTCATACCATCACTAATCCCCATATCTCCAGATGATGATATAGATACCACTTGGTCAAATGCTTCAGAACTAACCCCAGAGGCATCATAATACCCCTGTAAAAATTTGTTCCATAGAGGTATAGACTCTTTTTCTAAAGAGAAGATTACCTCTTTGATAAATGGCAATCTCTCACCTTTGAAATACTCGGTATGAAAGTTTGGATTTGCCTTTAGTATCATCTCTTGGTTTGGATTATTTTTGGCTAGATAATATGCCCCTGTTCCTACGGGATAGGTATTTAGAGTTATATTTTTTTTGATTAATCCTTTTTGTTGATAAAATAGGTCAGCCTCCCACGGAATAGGTGCAAAAAAATTCATACTAAGCCAATATAAAAATTGTGGATACTTCCCTCTAATCGTAATGGATAGAGTATAATCATCAATAACATCTACACCTCTGATATGATACTCTCTCAAATCAAAAATATTTTCTCTTTTCTCTTTTGCTATTTTTGTAATCTCTTTTGAGAAATCTTTGAGTCCTACTATATACTCTGCCATATTATCAAGTATAGGTGAGTTGTATTGTCTCACTGCCATTCTCTTTATGGCATACTCATAATCACTAGCTTTCAAAGCTCTACTATCTACCTCTTTAAAATCACTAATAGTAGAAATATCTTCTAAATCTTTTGCACTCAATGAGCGATTTTTAGCTACAAATGATGGATGTTTTTGGTACTTGATATCATCTCTAAATTTCAATATATATTTAGAGTAAGCTATCTCAGTAGAGTTCTCATCTACTATATTTTTATCTCTATCCATATATACAATAGTTGGCATAAATTTTAAAGTAAGAGGTTCTAACTCGTATGGTCTTTTGAGATAACTATATTGCAGAGGTGGTTCATATATCTGAGATATAATAGCCCACTCATTAGAACTATATGAGACTACAGGGTCAAGATGTTTTGGAGGTAGAGAAAAAGATGAAAAAAGCGTATCATTTTTCTCCTCTATTTTACTGTGAGGACTATTCCAAACAGTCCCATAAATATTACTAACCAAAAGAGCCAAGATTAAAAATTTCATATAAAATTGCATGTATGTATTATATCTGAATTTATTGAAAATATATAAATATCTAAAGAGGTTAAAACATTTAAAAACACTAAAAATTAATATAAAACTACAAAAAACAAATACTAAAAGATATATTTATTAAAATTATAATCATAAATTATTGTTATGAGACTAAATGTCAATTATTTATATAATTTATGAATATTTTGATATTTTTAATTTTTATTTAAATCTATTAAACCTATAATAAAAGTACAAAAATCAATTTTACAAAGGAAAGCTATGGCAAAAATAGTAATAATGGGTGGTGGTGTATCAGGACATACAGCAGCATCATTTTTAAACAAATGGCTAGGCAAAGAACATGAAGTAATCGTGGTTACTCCTAACTCACAATGGAACTGGATTCCATCAAATATTTGGGTTGGTGTTGGTGAAATGAGCAAAGAGGATGTTGTATTTCCTTTAGCACCAGTTTATGAAAAAGTTGGTATCGATTATAGACAAGCAAAAGCTATCTCTATTCATCCAGAAGGAAAACAGGACGATGACGCTCCATATATTACAATAGAATATACAAATCAAGAAAAAGCTGGTCAAAAAGATGAGATTACTTATGATTATCTAATTAATGCAACTGGACCAAAACTTAACTTTGATGCAACTCCTGGACTTGGAAATGGTCAAGGACAAATGGGAGAGCATACAGTATCTGTTTGTACAGCAGACCATGCAATTCATGCAAACCATGAACTTGAAAAATGTATAGAAAAGATGAAAGCAGGAGAGAGACAAAAGTTCCTTATAGGTACAGGTCATGGTATGTGTACTTGTCAAGGTGCAGCGTTTGAGTATATCTTCAATATTGAACACAAACTAAAAGAGAGAGATGTAAGAGATATGGCTGATATTACATATATATCAAACGAATCTTTCCTTGGCGATTTCGGTATGGGTGGTATTCACTTTAATATGGGAGGATATGCGACTTCAAGTAAAGTTTTTGCAGAATCTCTATATACAGAAAGAGGTATGGATTGGATTATTGGAGCTCATGTAAATAAAGTTGAAGCAGGAAAAGCACACTATGAGCTTCTTGATGGTAGTACAGGTGAACAAGAGTTTGATTTTGCTATGCTTATTCCACCATTTGCAGGAGTTGGGTTAAAAGTTTATGCTAAAGATGGTTCAGATATTACAGATACCATAATAGCACCAAATGGATTTATGAAAGTTGATGCAGACTATACAGCAAAACCTTATGAAGAGTGGAGAGCTAGTGATTGGCCAAAAACTCTTCAAAACCCAACATATAAAAATATGTTTGCTATAGGTATTGCTTTTGCACCTCCACACCTAATCTCTAAACCAATGCAGTCACCAAATGGAACAGCAATCAATCCAACTCCACCAAGAACAGGTATGCCAAGTGCAATGATGGGTAAAGCAGTAGCACAAAGTATTGTTGATATGATTAAAGGAGCAGAAGAGCCAACTCACACAGCAAGTATGTCAGAGATGGGTGCTGCTTGTGTAGCGAGTGCAGGAAAAGGTCTATTTAATGGAACAGCAGCAGCTATGACTGTATATCCTATCGTACCTGATTTTGAAAAATACCCAGGTGTTGGTAGAGATATGAATGGAACATCAGGTGAACTAGGATTGGCTGCTCACTGGGTTAAACATATTTTACATCATCTATTTTTATGGAAAGCTAAGCTTAAGCCAGGTTGGACTTTAATTCCAGAATAAAAAAAATCAAATAAACTAAAAGGAGAAAAAATGGCAACAGAACATGTATCACATATTAAACCGTATAGTCCACAATTTGGAGTTATGATTCCATTAGGATTTCAAAAGTTTTTAAGAACATGCGTTATCTATCAACTGTTCAGATTTATAACTATAAATATAAGAATGACCGTTCTTATTTTAAAATCGCATCACTAATTTTATCTGCGAAATACTATGGATATCAACTATTGTTGGTATCCATCTCTTCTCTTTAGTATAAATAAATTTTATAATTATTTTTATTTAAAGTTATCCTGATAAATATAATAAAATATATACTGTTATTATTACTTTTCAAATAGGTAACATTTATAAAAAAATATTTTTTTATTATACTTTTTAACAACAATCAAACTTTTTTATAAGCGTATCTTCTATATGATATAACATAGACTTATATTAGGAGTAAATTTCTCCTAATTAGACTATAAAATATTAAAGGAGGATAGCCTATGCAGGTAGAAGTCTCAAGAAGAAGATTTCTTCAGGGTACGGTTGCAATGAGCGTAGTTGGTGGCTCAGCATTAAGTGTTACCAATTTATTTGGTAATGAGCATGAGTCTCATGGTATAACCGAATCGGTTACAACAAAAACAGGAACAGGAAAAGCTGAAAATATTCCATTTCTTTGTGGTATTTGTGTAAATAAGTGTGCAGGTTTTGCTAGAGTAGAGAATGGGATAGTTACAAAACTAAATCCTAATCCATATTTCCCAAAAAGTAGAAATATGCTTTGTGCAAGAGGAAATGCTGGTATTCAAACCATGTATGACCCAGATAGACTTAAATATCCAATGATTAGAATTGGAGAAAGAGGTGATGGTAAATATAAGAGAGTTAGTTGGGAAGAAGCTTATGAAGCCATTTTAAATGGAACTGATAAGTTTAAAGGACTTAAACAAATTCTAGATGAAGAGAAAGATAATCGTGCAACTATCGGGTATTGTAACGGTGAAGGTCTTTCAAAAGAGGGATTTGAAGTATTAGTTGGTGAAAAAATTGGAAGTCCTAATTATGTTGATGAGATTAGTATTTGTCTTGAAACAACATTAGGTGGATATTTTGCTACTATTGGAACTTATGGGGAAGCTGATTTAACTAATGCAGATTATGTTATTATCGCAGGTGCTAATAGAGCAGAAGCAATTATTACTCCAGATACTATGGATATGTTTAAAAGAACAAGAGGTAGAGGACTTAAAACTATAGTACTTGACCCTAGATTTACTAATACAGCAGCAAAAGCTGATAGATGGTATGCTATAAATCCTGGAACTGATTTAGCTTTTGTTTTGGCTATGACATATGTGGTTATGAATGAAGAACTTTATGACAAAGATTTTGTGTCAAAATATACAGTTGGATTTGATGATTATAAACAACATATCCTTTCTAAAAAATATACTCCTGAATGGGCAGAAAAAATAACAAATATTCCAGCAAAAGAGATATATAAAACTGCTAAAGAATTCATGAGTGCAAGAAGTCCTATATATTATCAAGGTAGAAGAAGTGTATTTAGTAAAAATGACTTTCAACTTCGTCGTGCAATGGCAATTTTCCAAGCATTGAGTGGAAATCTTGATAAAAAAGGTGGTATTGTTTATGGTAAAAAATTAGCTCTTCCAAAAGAAGATATAAATACACCTATGTATGCTCAAGTAAAATCTAGATTTGATGGTAAAGATATAGCTATTCCATCTCAAAAAACAGGTTCTTGGATACAGTTTAGAAATATGGTACTAGAGGGTAAAGCTCCATATCCTGTTAGAGTTATGATGATGAGAAAACATAATCCTATGGCAGGTGTCCCAAATACCAAAAAAACTGAAGAATTCCTCAAAAAAATGGATTTGAATGTTATGATAGATATACTTCCTAGCGATACTACTATGTATGCTGATGTTATTTTACCAGAGGCTTCATATCTTGAGAGAACTTCTCCAGTTGCTAGTTATGGTGGTCTTGAACCTGCTATTGTTATGAGAAAACAATCTGTTAAACCATTATTTGAAACAAAAGAGCCTGAAGTAATATTTAAAGAATTAGCTGAAAAATTATCTAAACCTCTTTGGGAGATTACTAAAAAATATGATGAAGATGTTCAAGATGATACTAAAGATATGAAACCTGAAGAGATAGAAAAATACTATAAAGAAAATGGTTTTGATTTAGCTGATGCTTGGGAGAAACCAGTATATGAAGCAAATAAAGAGAGAATAGAAAAAGCTTTTGGAGAAGAAGCTTGGAAAATTCTTGACGAAAAAGGTGTTTTCTATCCAAATATGGAGAAATATCATAAACAATTAAATCCAAATGAATATCAATATTATCCAGAAAGTAAGAAAAATTATTCTACTAAAGGTGATAAGTTAAAAGTTACTATAAATTTTAGAAATTTGGCTAAAAAAGGTGTTGACCCAATGCCAACATGGCATGATGAGTGGAATTTTAGTGTGCCAGAAGGTCAATTTAGATTGGTAACAGGAAGACATGCTCAATTTACTCAAAGTGGAACTACTAATAATATAATGTTAAGAGATTTAATACCTACAAATTATCTTTGGATAAATAGAAGAGTTGCAAAGAAAAAAGGTATAGAATTTGGAGATATGGTTGAAGTTAAAAGTAGTATAGGTGCAGTAAAATTAAAAGCATATCCTACTGAAAAAATAGCACCAAATCAAATTTTTATGCTTCATGGTTTCGGTGGAAGTAGTAAAGAGATGGAATTTGCTTATGGTAATGGTGCTAATGATGCTTTGATTATAGAAGATAAAATAGAGCCAGTATATGGTGCAGCAGTAATGCATGAAACAAATGTAGAAGTAAGAAAGGTGTAATCATGGCTAGATATGGAATGGCATTAGATTATAAAAATTGTATAAACTGTAAAGCTTGTGAAGTTGCTTGTAAAGAAGAGAATGGTGTTCTTCTTGGAGCTGATAAACATAGAATTTGGGTTGGAGTAAAAGAAGTAGAAGGACAATGGCCATTACTTGATATTGTTTCAAGTACTTTTGTTCCAAGTCAATGTCAACATTGTGAAAATGCACCATGTCAAGAAGTATGTCCTACTCATGCCACATATTATGATGAAAATCATGTAGTTAGAGTGGATAGTGATAAATGTATTTTATGTAGTTACTGTATGAATGCTTGTCCTTATGATGCTAGATATGTAGATGATAGAACAATGACTGTTGATAAGTGTACATTTTGTAGTGATACCAGATTGGCAAGAGGTGAAACTACAACAGCTTGTCAAAATACTTGTCCAACAAAAGTAAGAACATTCGGTGATCTTGATGATCCAAATAGTGAGATTAGTATATTACTTAGAACTAGAGAACATTTTTCTCTTAAATCTCATCTTGGTACTAAACCAAAATTATTCTATCTAACATAAGGGGCGTAATGATGAAAATTGGACAATTAAATATTCCACTGAAAGAAGATTTTTCATTAAAATCTATTTTAAATTTTGAAAAGACTCCTATTAATATACTATTAGCAATATCTGTAATTGCTATGTTAGCTATGTTTGCTATAGGTGTTATAATCTATCTAATCCATGGTCATCATGCTTATGGCGTAACTAGACAACACCCATGGGGACTTTTAATTGCTGTATATATTTTCTTTGTTGTTAGTTCAACTGGATTTTGTATAGTAGGTTCTCTTGGAGATGTATTTGGATTTAAAGATTATACAATGATAAGTAAAAGAGCTATTTTTGGCTCTATTGTTACTATTCTTGCAGGATTTTCTGTAATTGCATTTGAAATAGGTCATCCTATTAGAATGATGATATATAATGTAGTAAGTCCAGGTTTGCGTTCTGCTATTTGGTGGATGGGAACATTATATGGAATATATCTTACATTTATGATTATAGAGTTTTATTTCCTGCTTAATAATAATATGAAAAAAGCAAAAATTTTTGGTCTTGTTGGACTTCTTGTAGGTCTTGCAGCTCACTCTAACCTTGGAGGTGTTTTTGGATTTTTAAATGCTAGACCTATTTCAAATGGTGTCTTTTATCCAACATATTTTATTTTAACAGCATTTATTACAGGTATCTATTTATCTTTTATTGTTATGGGATTTAGATATAAAATGAATTTTGATGAAAAGACTAAGAAATTATTAGTAGGATTAGCAAAAATTCAAACATTATTGTTAGCTATTTTGATGTTTTTTGAAACATGGAAAATGATGACAGGTGTTTATGGTGGTATGCCAAATCGTGCAGAAGTTGTAGAACATATTTTACATAGTGGTAGTTTTGTCATAGGAGAAGTTCTTATGGGTATGCTAATTCCTTTTGCTGTAATGTTATATACAAAATGGAATTCAGTAAAAACTTATGTATGGACATCTGCTATTGGTATGATTGGTATTTTCTTTATGAGATATGATTTGGTTCATGATACACAATTAAAACCTCTTCAAATGTTGCAAACAAGAATGTATCAAGTATCTCCAGAATGGGTTCATTATTTTCCTAGTGCAACTGAGATTATGATTTCTCTTGGTGGTTTAGGACTTTGTATTTTATTATATTATATAGGTACAAGAGCATTTAATTTGGATGAAGAACATTAATTGCTTTTAAAATATTATAGATACCCTTTTTGGGTATCTATATCTAACTTTTATAATACTTCTGCTTTATTTTTTTTATTTTTTTTTTATGGTTTTTTGGTTAAGGTATTATTTTTTATGCTATAATTTTTTATGGAAATAATAGAAACTTCTCGAAGACGATTTTTAAAAAGTGGTGTAGCATTATGTGTTTATGCAAGTAATTTGGATGCATTAACTTGTTTGCCAACTTATTTAACACAACCTACTAGCAAATCTACAAATAATATAAAAGAGATACCTTTTTTATGTAATATGTGTAGAAATAAATGTGCAGGTATTGGGCGTGTTGAACAGAATATTCTAACCAAAATAGACCCAAATCCACTTTTTCCAAAATCAAGAAATATGATATGTCCAAAAGGTAATTCAGGTATCCAAGCACTTTATGATATTGATAGATTGAAATATCCTCTCAAGAGAGTAGGAGTTAGAGGAGATGGAAAATATCAGAGAGTTACTTGGGATGAAGCTTTTGAGTATATCAAAGATAAACTGGTAGATATACTCAAAAAAGAGAAAGATAATCGCTCAACAATAGTTAGTTGTAATGGTGAGGGATTTAACAAAGATGAATATATCAAATTTTTTAATGGGAAAATTGGAAGTAGCAATTTTTTAGATGAGGGTTCAATATGTCTCAATACCAAATTAGGAGCTACTATTTTGACTATTGGGGATATTGGAGAGATGGATATAGAGGGTAGTGACTTTGTCTTAATAGCAGGGGCAAATAGATTTGAGTCTCTAATCACTCCAGATAGTGTAGATTTGGCTAGAAAACAGAGAGAACAAAAGCTAGTAGTCCTAGACCCCAGAGCAACAGTTACAGCACTAAAAGCAGATGAGTATCTACCTATAAATCCTGGTACAGATTTGGCTTTGTGTTTGGCTATGACATATATTGCTATAGAAAATGAACTTTATGATAAATCATTTGTCAAAAAATATTTCAAAGATTTTGATAAGTATAAAAAACATATATTAGATAACAAATACACCTCAAAATGGGCAGAGACCAAAACTCATATCCCTGCTCAAAAGATAGAAAAATTGACAAAAGAGTTTTTTCAAGCTAAAAGACCTCTTTTTTATCTAGGTAGGAGAAGTGTATGGAGTAATAATGATTTTCAACTCCGTAGAGCAATGGTTCTTTTAAATGGTTTGGCAGGTAGTATAAATCGCCAAGGTGGTATTATCTTGGGGAAACCTATTAAATTACCAGAAGAGGAGATAAATAGTCCACTTTATGCTAATGCTAGAGAGAGATTTGATTTGGACGGGATTATTTATGGCTCTAAAAAAGGTGGAAGTTGGTTAAATTTTAGAGAGAAAATTGTATCAAACAAAGCACCATATCCAGTAAGGGCTATGTTTATTAGAAAACATAATCTTATGCAAAATATGCCAAATGTTTCCAAAACCAAAAAAATGTTAGAGATGATGGATTTGGTTGTAGTTTTGGATACTATGCCAACTGATACAGCAGTAATGGCAGATATTATTTTACCAGAGTGTACATATTTAGAGAGAGAAGATATGGTGGTTAGTTTTGGTAAACTAGAACCATCTTTAGCACTTCGTAATAGAGTTATTGAACCTATGTTTGAATCTAAAAGTATGCAAGATATACTCAAAGGTTTGGGAGAAAAGCTTAGCAAACCACTTTTTGATATTAGTAAAGAGTTTGATGAGGATTTGCAAGATAGTATCAAAGAGTTAGGAGAAAAACAGGCTTTTATTGAGGGTGGATATGATTTGGCTGAACTTTATCAAAAAGATGTAACTCAAAGAAATAGAGAATTAATTGAGAAAAACTTTGGTAAAGAGGCATATATAATGCTAAAAAAAGATGGAGTTTGGTATCCAAATATCAAAAAGTATCATAGAGAAATCTTTAACGGTAATTTTGAGTACTATCCAAAAGATAAGAGATACTATACTATCGATAAAAAATTTAGTGTTAATTGTTATCTAAAAAAATTGGCAAAAAATGGTGAAGATGCTATGCCAACATGGCGAGATAAATATGATTTTAAAGTCAAAAATGGGCATTTTCGAATGATAACTGGTAGGTATGTTACTGAAACTCAAAGTGCTACAACCAATAATATTATGTTGAGAGACTTTTATCAAACAAATCATATATGGATAAACAATCAAGTAGCAAAAAAACTTAATATCAAAGTGGGAGATATAGTTGAGGTAGAGAGTAGTATAGGAAAAATCAGAATAAAAGCCTATCCTACCAACAAAATTCATCCACAAGCTGTATGGTTTGCTCATGGATTTAATAGCAAAAGCTTCTATATGAGTAACTCTTATAATAATGGTGCAAATGACAATGAGATTATCGAAGATAAATTTGAAAAGATATATGGTTGTGCTACCATGCACCAAACAGATGTAACAATAAGGAAAGTTTAATGGCAAGATATGCAATGGCATTTGATTATAAACTATGTATCAATTGTAAAGCGTGTGAAGTGGCTTGTAAAGAGGAAAATGGAATACTTTTGGGTGCAGACAAACATAGACTTTGGATAAATGTCAAAGAACCTAGTGGTAATTTTTGGGATTTGGATAGAGATTATGTAGAGTATATGCCAACACAATGTAATCAATGTGAAAATCCTCCATGCCTTGAAGCTTGTCCTACCAAAGCTATATATATTGATGATAATGGGATAGTTAGACTTCACAAAGAGTTATGCGATTTAATACAACTTTGTATAAAAGCTTGTCCTTATGATGCCAGATATATAAATAATAGAGAAAATATTGTTGATAAATGTAACTTTTGTGCAGATACAAGACTTGATAGAGGTTTGACCACTACAGCTTGTCAAGTGACTTGTCCTAGCAAAGTTAGAATATTTGGGGATTTAGATGACCCAAATAGTGAAATAAGTCAAGTATTAAAGAAAAGAGATTATTTTCAATTACAGCCAGATAAAGGCACAAAACCAAAGCTTTTTTACCTAAAATAGGCTATCTGCTTAATGGATGATTATAATAATTATCCATTTTTTTTATAAAATTTATCAAATCTCACAATCATTACACAAATATGTTTTATACTGCGAATGTAAAAACAAAACAAACACAGAAAAGGAAAAATATGACAAAATTTACAAAATTAGCTTTAGCAGCACTTTTAGGTTTAGCAGTAGTTACTACAACAGCTTCAGCAGATGCAGCAAAAGGTCAAAAGATTTATTCTAAAAAACTTAAAAAAGCATGTGGTATAAATGGTGGAGATTTCGCAAAAAAACATACTCAAGATGAGTGGGAAAAAATCAATGAAGATGGTAAACTAAAAGATGAAATCAAATCAATCTGTACAGAAGCTGATGTAGATAAACTAAAAGATAAACACCTTAAAAATCTTGGTGATTTCGTAGTTGAGTTTGCAAGTGACTCAGGAAATGTACCTAGCTGTTAAGTTTATTTAACACAAAACTTCCATCTTAAGATGGAAGTCCCTCCTTCTATCCCCCATAATTAATTTTATTAACTGTTACAACTTTATACTATAATATAAATTTATTATATAATTAATATCCATTAATACTAATATCACCTTATCTCTGTTAAAATAATCTAAATTCTATAATTTAAGAGAGGAAATTTTATGAAAAAGATTTTAATATCAACTACAGCTATAGCTACTATGGCTTTAGCAGGTGGAAATTTAGGGGGTATAACTAGCTTTGAACAATCAGATACAGCTATGTCAGAGATTGAAGCATTAAAAGCTAGAATTGCTAAATTAGAAGCTAAAAAAAGTGATAGTGAACTATCAAAAGAAGTTAAAAAACTCAATAAAAAAATTAAAAATTTAAATAAAAAACTCAATAAAGTAAAAGCACATGATGCTTTTGATAATATTAAATTAAGTGCTGATTTAAGAACAGCTATGGATTCTATTGAGTATAAAATGGCTGATGGTTCAACAAGAGAAAATAAAGACTTATTTTCTAATAGATTATGGATAAATATGGCATATAATCCAAGTGATAATTTGATTTTCAATGCCCAACTAGGATACAACAAAGCTTATGGAGCTGATTATAATGGCAGAGGACAAGGGTATGATAATTTTGATTGGGTAACAAATGAAGCACTTACAGATGATACTATTAAACTAAGAAAAGCATTTTGGTTATATATGGGAAATCATTTTTTAGGAACTGATATTCCTTGGACTGCAAGTTTAGGACGAAGACCATCTACTACTGGTTTTTTAGCAAACTTTAGAGAAGATGATAAAGCTCAATCTCCACTAGGACATAATGTTGATTTAGAATTTGATGGTGGAAGCATGCTCTTAAAATTAGAAAATACAACAGGTATTTCTGGAATGTCTTTTAAAGTGTGTGCTGGTCAAGGTGCAACAAATGCAGCTCCTAGATTTTCAGATACAGGAACAGATTATGCTGGTGTAAGCAATGGATTAGAAGATACTAGATTAGTTGGATTTATTTTTACACCTTATGATGATGGAACTATTAAAGTCATGACAAATGGATTAAAAGCATTTAATCTTCCTGGTATGACAATGGGTACAACAGGAATGAATACAAATTTATCAACAAAGGGAGATGAGCTTGGTGGAGTTGTTTCTGTTTTAGTTGATGGAGTAGGAGATTTATTTGATTCTGATTCTGACTTTTTAGCAGATACTAAAGTGTTTGCAAGTTATGCTTATAGTCAAACAGACCCTGATTCAGGAAAAAGCATGCTAGGTTCAACAGATAAAGAGAGTGGTAATTCTATCTGGTTTGGAACACAAGTTCCTCTAATGGGTGGAAAACTTGGCTTAGAGTATAACAAAGGTAGTAAATATTGGAGAAGCTTTACTTATGGTGAAGATACTATGATAGGTTCTAAAATAGCAGCTAGAGGTACAGCTTTGGAGGCTTATTATACACATACTTTAACTAAAGCTTTATCTGCTCAGATTAGATATACAAAAATAGATTATGACTATACAGGAAGTAATGGTTTCTTTGGGGATGGTGGAGCACCTATTAAAATAGATGATGCTAAAGCTATGGGTTTAAATCCAGTTGATAAAGCTCAAGATATTAGAGCTTATATTAGATATAGATTTTAGATGTCAATCCCAAAAACTTTTTTAGCTATACTACTCTCTATTAGTATAGCTAACTCCTCCACACTTCTAAATATAAATAATGATTACAACAAAACTATAGAGATAGCCAAAAAAGAAAATAAACCTATATTTATTTTGTTTACCAAATCAGAGTGTCCATGGTGTAAAAAATTAAAATCAAAACTATTCTCAACTGAAGAGATATACAAAAGATTACAAGATGAATACATAGTTCTTTTTTTAGATAAAGAAAAAGACAAATATCCTCAAAAATATAAAATTCAAGCCGTTCCAACTGTATTTTTAATCAGTCCAACAGAAGAGATATATACTCAAATAATTGGATATCACAAAAAAGATATAGATTATCTAAAATGGTTCAATTATGTAAAAATAGAGAGAGAATAGAGTTATAGTATTGACTTTATTAATTAATTTCAGTAGAATTTTGACTTAAGATTAAATTAATAATTAGGAGTCAAAATATGTCATGTTTAGCCAAAAGACTAAAATGTTTTCTGTTTTTCAAAAAAAAATCCTGCCAAAAGCAACAAATAGGTATTTCTGTAATCAAATTAACTTAAAACCAATAACTATCCAACACAAGAGATGTAACAAAACAGTAAAAAATACAGCTGTAGCAGCGATATCTTTTGCTGATTTTGCTAGAGGGTGTCTCTCTTGTGTTACTAAATCTACCACATTTTCAATAGCAGAGTTGAGTAGCTCTACTATCAAAATCATCATAAAAGTAATAATCAAAACTAGTTTATACATCAACTCAAAAGGGAGTAGATATATAATAGGAAAAAATAGAACAGCAAAAAATAGCTCTATTTTAAAAGAAGATTCAGTTCTAATAGCATGAACTAAACCATCTAGTGCATATTTGGCATTTTTAAATATACTATATTTTGGTTTATTGTTCATCTATTTCACCTCTACTATAGTCCAAAAGTTATAAATACCTGTCCGTCACGAACATCAATACCTCTTACAAAGCTTGTCGCTACACCTGTTGATTTTTCAAGATTATATATAGGTTTTTTAGCAATCGTCTCTGAAACTACTACACCTATAGCATTTTGAATACCATCTGGTAGCTTTGATAAAAGTGACTCATTTTGAAACTTAATACTGTTTACCATCGGGTTTTTGAGATATAGATTTTTGGTATTGGCATCATATCTAATTCCAGAAGCTAAATTTATAGTTCCTGATATACCATTTGGTATAAACATATTTGTAAATTTAAATGATGTTCCAACTCCTAATTTATCACTACCACTTTCACCTAATATATTTGGGTCAGATATATCCAAGTTACCACTGATTATTCCATATTTTACTCTCTCAGTTACAGGAAACTTTTGAGCTAATGTTGAGTTGATTACATTTAAAGGAATAGCTACAGAGTATCCCCTACCCTGTGGGTCAACACCAACACAACCACTAAAAAGCCCTAAAAAAGTCACTACCATTAATATTTTTTTTAACATATCGTTTCTCCTAAGTTTAAGTTTTTTAAAAGCATATCAAAACTATCTATTCACTCTCATTATTTTCGCTATGCTTTTTATTATATGCCTCTATTTTTCTCAAATATGCTTCTCTTTTTCTTTGACGAACTCTAGCTCTTCTTTTGTAGTCTAGTTTAGCTTGAAGCTTATCAGGTTGCAAATAGTCAAACCTCACTAAAGTATCAACTACATCATAAAATACAGGTGCCGCAGTTTGAGAGGCAAAATATACCTTTTTTGGTTTTATTGCCAAAACCCCAATAGTATATTTGTGTCCGAATTTATCATTGGCAAAACCATAGAAACTACTATGATACTCCTCTATATATCTACCTTTGTAGGCAATATGTGCTGTACCTGTTTTGCCCCCTACTTCCAATCCATCATACTGAGCAGCTGTTCCTGTCCCTCTCTCTACTACTGAGACTAAAATATTATGAACAGCATTGGCAGTATCAGCCGAACATGCTTCAAGAGATGGTATCTCTTGGTTTACCTCATATCTTTTATAGTTATTATCAGAAAAATAGTCAACTATCTTTGGGGTTACTGCTACACCATCATTGTTAAAAGCACTATATGCCTTGACCAACTGCATAAAATTAACAAACATTCCATACCCATAAGCACTATTGGCACTATATGTTGGATAGTCTAATAGATATGGCTGTTTTATTCTACCCTCTAGCTCTTTGGATAAATCTATACCACTTTTTTGACCCAATCCAAATGCACGAAATCCATCATATAACTCCTTGCCTGATAATCTCCATGCAATTTTAGAGATACCAATATTGGATGAGTACATAACTATACCTTTTGGTGTCAAAGATTTAAAATAGCTATCATCTGTAATAGTATATTTCTCATTAACTCTATAGGTTCCACCTAATTTAATCTTTTCATTTAAATCAACAATATTATTATCAAGTGCAACAGCCAAAGTAAGAGGCTTTATAACAGAACCTGGTTCATATAGATATTCAGAGAAATTTGGATTGAGTGATTTTACATCTTTTTGAAGTATATGCTCAGGGTCAAACCTCTCTGAAGAGACTAGAGAGAGTACCTGACCTGTTTTAGAGTTCATCACCGCTACCAATATCTCCTCTGCACCTATTTGTCTTTTCATTTTATCTACAGCATTCTCTATCTCTTTTTGAAAATCCAAAGATATATTTAGATGCAAACTCATACCATCAACTCTTGGTATAACTTTGCTATCACCTGTTAGAATAACTGTACCTAAGACATCTCTTTTTCCTTTGACTAAACCATCTTGACTAGGTGATAAATAGGCATCATATGCTCTCTCTAACCCTTTTATGGCTATAGGTGATTTATATCCATTATCAGCCTGTTTTACCTGCATATATCCCACAGTTGGTGTCAATAAATCATGATGAGGAAAACATCTTTTTTCATTATCTGCGATAATATCTAAACCCAAAATTAGATGAGGCTTATTTTTATCTAGTGGTCTAAATACCTTTAGTTTATTCATTTTATTACCCAATGATTTTAAATCACTAGCTAATCTTACATCTATATTTTTACTTAGAACCACTCTCCCTTTTATCTCTTTGCCTCTGCTATTTAAAAATTTCTGCTTTATCTCATCTTTTGACATGCCACTATATATACTAAATAGATTTATAAAGAGGTCTTTTTTCTTTGGGTCTATACTGAGTGTATTAACCTCTGCACGAAATAGTTTTTGACTATAGCTGAGCATATAACCATCTGCTGATACTATAGAGCCTCTGATTGCTCTATTTTTAATAGTAGAAAATTTACTACCTGTATGTCTATCGCTATTTATAGTGAATATAATGGTAATCAAAAAGACCATCAAAAGAGAGAATATAATCAAAAATATACCCAAAAGGATACTGCTTCTATATCGTATTATTTTATTTTCTATATACTCTTCTTCCATATTTTTCCTAATTTATTAAATATTATTTTAAATTATAATTTATCTGTTATATAAGGCTACCATTTTACTATTTTTTTTACAAATTTTTGATAAAATACCACAAACTAATATAAAAAAGAAATAAAATATGATTGATAAACCTCTATTTGGTGCGACTATACTATTACTCTTGATAGGTCTTTTGATGAGTTATTCTCTATCTACCTATACAATAATACAACATGGATTTACAGATACACATTTTTTTATTAGGCAACTTATCGCTGTTCTCATTGGAATAGGACTTATGGTTGTCATCTCTAAACTTGATGCAGATTTATGGTTTAAACCAATTGGTATAATACTATTTTTACTCTCTTTGGCAATACTTTTGACTATGCCTTTACTACCAGAGAGTCTGGTTCGTAGCGTTGGTGGAGCAAAGAGATGGATAAACTTTGGTCCAGTATCTATTACTCCTGTAGAGTTTTACAAGATAGGATTTATATCATTTATCTCATGGAGTTTGGTTAGAACTAGACTTCCAAAAGGCAATATGCCAATAAAAGAGGAGATAAAAGTCTTTGTTCCTTATGTAGTGATACTAATTATATCAACTCTACTTATAGCTGTTTTTCAAAAAGATTTGGGTCAAACTGTTGTAATATCTGCTACTTTGTTAGTACTATTTATTTTAGTAGGGAGTAGTTTTCGTTTTTTCTCTATGCTATTTGGTATAGGTATAGTTGGATTGGTACTACTTATTATAACCCAACCCCATAGACTCAAAAGGATTAAAGCGTGGTTTTTATCATTTGACAACTCTGCCAATAGATTAGAAACCTATCAAATCACAAACTCACTTGATGCTATAAATCATGGTGGATTTTGGGGTCAAGGGTTAGGTAACGGACAGTATAAACTAGGCTTTTTATCAGAGGTTCATACAGACTTTGTTTTAGCTGGGATGATGGAAGAGTTGGGATTTATATCTATCTTGGTTGTAGTTTTGACTATGCTATTTATTATATTTCGTATATTTAAAATAGCTGCTAGAGTAGATAATCCTACATACTATCTATTTTGTGTAGGTGCTGCTTTGCTCTTTACATTTTCATTTTTGATTAATAGTTTTGGTATATCAGGGATTACACCTATTAAGGGGATTGCTGTACCATTTATTAGTTATGGTGGTTCTCAGATTATCGCATCATCTATTATTATAGGTCTAATATTGATGATTTCCAAAAAAGTAATACCCAAAAATAGGAGAGAAAAATGAGTATAGTAATGACAGGTGGAGGTACAGGTGGGCATCTAGCTATTATCAAAGCTGTAAAAGAGGAGTTAACAGACTCAGAGCTTATATATATAGGCTCAACAAAAGGTCAAGATAGAGCATGGTTTGAAGATGACAGAGATTTCCAAGCCAAATATTTCCTAGATACACAAGGAGTAGTCAATCAAGGAGTTTTAGGTAAATTCAAATCTATATATATGCTCCTAAAAGCCACTCTAAAAGCTAGAGCTATACTCAAAAAATCAAATGCCAAAGTGGTATTTTGTGTAGGTGGTTTTTCTGCTGCTCCTACATCATTTGCAGCAAAATCTCTCAAAATTCCTCTAATAATCCATGAACAAAATGCCTCTATAGGCTCACTAAATAGACTTCTAAGACCATATTGCGATGCTTTTATCTCATCATATGAAGAGAGTAGCCCTATAAAAGCATATCCTATCAAAAAAGAGTTCTTCCAAAAAGCAAGAGTAAGAAGAGAGATTAAAACTATCATATTCCTAGGTGGCTCCCAAGGGGCTGTAGCTATCAATAAACTAGCCATAAAGATAGCTCCTACATTAAAAGAAAAAGGTATAAAAATCATCCACCAAGCAGGAGATAGAAATATACAAGAGGTAAAAAAACAGTACCAAGATATAGGTATAGATGCTACTGTGTTTGGATTTACTGATAAGCTATCTGATTATATGGCAGAGGCTGATTTTGCTGTTGCTAGAGCTGGGGCTTCAACTCTATGGGAACTATCAGCTATTGGTTGCCCTGCTCTATTTATACCATATCCATATGCTGCAAATGACCATCAATACTACAATGCTAAATTCCTAGAAGAACAAGGAGTAGCTTGGATAATAAGAGAAAATGATATCACACCACAAAAGGTTATAGATATACTAGATGAGGATATAGAGGGTAGAAGCAAAAAGCTACAAACACTTATCCAAAAAGATGGTGCAAAAGAGATTGCCAATCTATTAAGAGAGTATCAATAGAGTATGAAAGAGTTTATTTTTGGTTTTATTTTTGCTTTTATAGTTATATTTTTATCTATTGGAGCTTTTTATCTATTTGGTAAAGAGATTTGGTATCCATATTATGAAAAATATTTCATCCAAAAAGATATAGCACCGATAGAGTGTCCCAAATGTCCCGAGCCTGAGACCAAAATCATAGAAAAAAATGTAACCATAATCAAAAAAATAGAAGAGAACCTAACATCTATCCAGAGACTCAAAAGATATCTAGCCGATAGTGATTTCATCATATATCCCAAAAAACTAACAATCATAGGAATAAAACATGAAAGAAAATTAGAGATTTGGGGAGAGCTAAACAGTAAATGGAGACATATCCATGACTATAAGTTCACAGCATTTTCTGGAAAATTGGGTCCCAAACTAGTAGAGGGAGATAGACAAATCCCAGAGGGAATTTATGGCATATCTTATCTAAATCCAAATAGTAAATTTCATCTATCCATGAAAGTCAACTACCCAAATGAATTCGATAAAAAAATGGCAAAAAGAGACAAAAGAGTCCATCTAGGTGGAGATATCATGATACATGGAAGCGATAGAACTATAGGTTGTATCCCTATTGGAGATGAGAGTATAGAGGAGTTATACTACTTGGCTCAAAAAGTAGGTATCCAAAATATCAAAGTGATACTATCTCCTGTTGATTTTAGATATATGAGTGTCAATATTAAAAATGACAGATACCCATGGCTAAAAGAGCTATATAGTGATATCAAAAAAGAGATGAAGCCTTTTATCTCAAAATAACCACATTTTAGATAAAATATTCACAATTAAAAATATGGGATTATATTATGGATATTCGACAACAATTTTTGGACTTTTTTCAGAGCAAAGGACACAAACTAGTACCTAGCTCTCCATTAGTACCAGATGATGCTACACTAATGTTTACCAATGCAGGAATGGTGCAGTTTAAAAACATATTTACAGGAGATGCACCTATCCCTAACCCACCAAGGGCTACAAGTTCTCAAACATGCCTCAGAGCTGGTGGAAAACACAATGACCTTGATAATGTAGGCTATACAGCTAGACACCATACTCTATTTGAGATGTTGGGTAACTTCTCTTTTGCTGACTACTTTAAAGAAGAAGCTATCGCTTATGCGTGGGAGTTTATCACATCCAAAGAGTATTTAGGTTTACCAATAGAAAAACTATGGGTGACAGTTCATGATAGTGATGATGAAGCCGAAGA
>Ga0256843_1001238_pt1 | contig 20465 bp, 18 predicted proteins | sample AlvinellametaG_FD_191572 | JGI IMG/M metagenome (GOLD analysis project Ga0256843, IMG submission 191572) | Pompeii worm associated microbial communities from hydrothermal vent at the East Pacific Rise, Pacific Ocean - Alvinella | ecosystem: Host-associated > Annelida > Integument > Unclassified ... | reverse complement strand
ACAAAGCATAAAGTAATCCCTTTTTTCCTTCCTCAAGAGGAAGAGGATTATATTCCAAGAGAAGAGCTCTATAAAAAGAGTGATATTACCTATGATGTAACATTTGCACATGTCAAAGATGCTTATAAAGAGGCTGGTGTGCAGTTTGTAGAGTTTAAAGCGCAGATGGTTGCACTTGTTGATATGGGTCTTTTAGAGCTTTTAGAGATGTTGCAAAAAAATGTAGATGAAAAGATCTACAAGCAGGAGCTTGAAAAAGCAAAAATGCTTATTCTCCCAAATTTTTTGGGAGAACGTTTTAAGATGATTCGTTTTAGAAAAATCTAATGTTTTAAGATATAGGATATCTTTATTTTAAACTCTTGAGGAAATTCAAATATAGTTGTATCAACCTCTATTGGAAAACTTCTCTCTATAGCCTGTGTCGCGGATCGTTTGAAGATTTTTCGACCGGATAAAATTTCAATATCTTCTACCTCTCCATTTGCAAGGATTCTAAACTGGATCTCTACTGTCCCTTCAATACAGCGTCTTCTTGCAGTATATGGATAGGATTTATTGCTGTTTATCTTTGCTACAAGTTTTTCAAGAAAATTATTTTGTTTTGCCAAGAGCAGATCTGCATCTATCTTTTTTTGTTGCAAGATACTCTCTTGTTTCTGTTGTACTTGTTCTTTTAGCGCTTCCTCTTGAGGAGAGCTCTCTTTGACTATTTTCTCTTCTGTAACTTGTTCTTCTGTAACTTTTTTAGGAACATCTAAAGGTTTAGGTTGTGGCTTTGGCTTTTGAATCGGTTTAGGCTTAGGTTTTGGTTTTGGCTTAGGTTTTGGCTTAGGTTTTGGTTTTGGTTTTGGTTTTGGTTTTGGTTTTGGTTTTGGTTTTGGTTTTTGAACTTTTTTAGGCTTATGAACCTCTTTGGGTTTTGGTTTTTCAACAACTTGGACTTCTGTTTTTTGGGTAACTATGCAAAAACTAATCTGTTTTGAACTTAATTTTTTGTATTTATGGGGACAGTAGCTTGGTTTTGCAAGTGTATAAACAAGTGCTGCAATAATGCCAAGATAAACAATGAGAGCTACAAAAAAAGAGAGGAAATATCTATTCATGAAGTTTTGCTCCTGATACAAATATATACATTATTGGCAGATAAAAGAGATTTAAAATTGTTCCCCAAAGAAGACCAAATCCCATACTCACAGCCAATGGTTGAAATGTTACAGACTCGGCAGTCGCGAAAAATATAAGTGATGCAAGACCTACGATAGTAGTTATGGATGTAATAATAATAGGACGAAGACGTCTTGCCGCAAGTATAAATATATCTGATTTTTTTGTTGCTTTATTAATAGTATCCATCATAATAATACCATCATTGACAATAACACCGGCAAGTCCAAGTGCTCCTATGAGTGAAGGCAGAGAGATATTAAGACCCATCATAAAATGTCCAACATAGACACCTAAGATAGAAAAAGGAATGACACTCATTACAATAAGGGTCTCTTTAAAGGAGTTAAAGAGGTATAAAATAGCGATAAAGATCATAATAATAGCAAGTACAGAGGCTAAAATCATATCATGCTGCATAACTCTTTTTTGTTCTCTCTCTCCTTTAAATTTAAGACGTACACCATATTTTTTCTTTATTTTATCAAGTGTAGGATTGATCTTATTGAGAGCTTCTGTTGCAGTTAAAACCGAAGCATTGACATTTGCAAAGACAAAGAATGTGGTGTCACCGTTATCTTTGACAAGTCTCTCTAGTGACTCTACTTTTTGAAAATCTGCAATATCTTTGAGTTTTACAAAGTTTTGTGTATGTTTGAGTGGAATTTCCAGATTTTTGAAACTCTCCAAATCATCTGCATAATTTATTGAACGTACTTTTATTTCCAAGAGCTCATCACCGTCAAAAACTGTACCAACCTTTTTGTTGAGATAGAGATTTGCTATATAGCTACCGATATATTTTTGTGTCATACCCAGTTTTTGTCCATAGCTGTTGATACTGAGTTTGATCTCATCTGCTCCTGTTTTTACATTATCACCAAAGTATTTGATACCTTTGAGTTGTGCAAAAGCATCTTCTATATCTCGAATGGCTTTGAGGGCACGTTTGTGATTACTGCTGATAACACCTATGCGAATATCTGCTTTTGTATGCCCCATACTACTTTCAACAACCATAAGGTTTGTAAGATGAAAACGTTTTTTGTAGTGCATCTTTTTTAAGAATTTACGTAGATCCCGAGAAATTTCTTTGGAAGATTTTTCTCGTATTCTCTCTTTTGAATCATAATAAAAACTGAGATAGGGTGTAATGAACTTATCAACAATATTTTGTGGTTTTCTTTTGTAGAGTTCAAGAGTAATATGCCCGACATAAGGGTACATCTCTGCTGATCCTGTGGCACTTCTTCTATATCCTGCTGTAGAACTTATCGCTTTTACAAAAAATTTGTCTCTGTTTTTAAGTATATCTTTTTCAAGTGTCTGAACAATTTTGAGAGACTCTTTGAGTGTTGTTGTCGGTATGGCTTTGAGCGTTATATTGATTGTGTCTGAATCAAAAGATTTAAAGAGTTGAAACCTTGAATGTTCGACGCTGTAGAATATGAGCAGCGGTACAACAATAATAAAAGTTGTCAAGAATGTTTTTTGATACTTTGAGAGTGTTGTCAGTGTTGCAAGATAGAACTTTTTTGCCCCTTCCCACGAGAGTGTTTTTGATTTGTTATTGAGTATATGTGTTGCATGGATCGGTAAGAATATAAAAGATTCCAAGAGTGACGCAATAACAAGTGCAGAAAATGCAATAGGAATAAGCTCAATAATTTCTCCGAGTCTGCCACTAAGCATCAAAAGAGGAATAAAAGAAAATATAGTCGTCAGTGAAGCAATAGTTACCGGTTTTGCAACCTCTTTTGTTCCTAAAAAGGCAGCCTCTTTTGGAGGGTATCCTCTCTCAATGTACTGTTGAATATTTTCACTTACAACAATGGCATCATCAACAATAATTCCAATGGCAATAAGAACACCGATAAGTGAGTTTATATTGATACTGTAACCGGTAAAGTAGAAGTAGATAGCTCCTATGATAAAAGAGGTAGGAATACCAAGTGCAATCACAACTGCAATTCGTTTGTTGATAAGCAGTGTTGTTAAGAGTGTAATTAAAATAACACCCAGTAAAATATTCGATATTACAACATTGAGTCTATCTTTGATGAGTGTTGATTTATCCATCTTAATATCAAAAGTGACATCTTTGATATTAAGATTGTTGATCATATTTCTTATATCTTGAGCAATTGTTATTGCATTGCCTTTTGGATTTTGTGAGATAGCAAGAGTAATGGAGTTTTTTCCATTCATACTTGCCAGAGTCGAAGAGTCAGCATATTTTTTTGTGATTGTTGCTATATCTTTTAGGCGAATCTGCTGATCATTGACATTAATAATAGTATCTTCAAGTTTTTTAGCTGCATTATGACTATTTTGTGTTGAGATAAAATACTGCTCTTTTTTATTGTCTATTTTTCCAAGAGGGTAGATATAGGAGAGTTCTGAAAAGATACGGATTACTTCATCAAGAGAGAGATTATAGGCATCTACTCTCTTCTCATCGATAAGGACTTCAAAAAAGAGATCCGAGTTTCCAAAGATAGTAACATCTGAGACATCTTTTATGGAAGTAAGCTTGCTTTTTATCTCTTTTGCCAAAGCTTTGAGTTTTGCACGAGAGATTTTGTTTGAACGGATGGAGAGATGCATAATGCTTCTTGCATGCGCAACCCCTCTGATTGTCGGTTCATGCATATCTGAAGGTAAGTTGACCTGGACAAGGGCAAGTGCATCTTCAACATCCGATGTTACTTTCTCTTTATCTGCTCCATCTTCAAGTTCAAGAATAATACTAAATCGTCCCGGAGATATTACAGAAGTTACATTACTGACACCAACAATATTTTTGACTTCATCTTCTATCTCTGAGACGGCCATATTGTTGAGTGTATCGACAGATGCTCCACTGTATGAACCTCGAATAGAGACTGAATTTGGCTCAATAACAGGGGAGATCTCTTTTGGAGTTTGGATATAGGCATAGATACCAAGTGCAAAAAGAAGAAAAAAGAGTGTATAGTTGATTTTGTAATTTTCTAAAAAAAACTTCAGTATCTTTTCAAACATATCTATCCTCTTTTTTGTTTATGATGCACTGTTTTCGTATGCATAAGACTCATGTGCCAATATTGCTGCACCGTATGATGTAGTGATCTGTGGAAATTCTGGAATGAAAATTTCACGGCTCAGTTCATTTTCTATAGCATGAACAAGTCCCTTATTTAGAGCTGGTCCGCCATCAAAATAGATATCATCCTTAATTCCTACCCGTTTGACAAGCTTAATAATTCGCTTGGCAATAGAGTAGTGAACACCTGCTACAATATCTTCAACACTGTTGTCATTTCCAAGAAGTCCGATTATCTCAGACTCTGCAAAGACGGCACAGGTACTGTTAATTGCCAGTGGAGTTCCTTCTGATTTAAAGTGATACTCTCCAAGTTCACTTACCTCAAGTTCCAGATTCATAGCAACTACATCCAAAAATTTTCCGGTTCCTGCTGCACAGCGATCATTCATGGCAAAGTTTACCACATTTCCCTCTTCATCGAGTGAAATCGCTTTAGAATCCTGCCCACCGATGTTAATGATGGTCTTAATGTTACATTTTCCCTCGGCTGCAGCACGTGCACCGATGGCATTTGCAGTAATCTCACTGATGTTTTCATCTGCTTCTTTAAAGAGTTTACGACCATAGCCTGTTGCTACGGTATAGACAACATCATCTGCATCTACTCCAAGCTCATCAAGCATTGTTTTTAAGCTCTCTTTTGCATATTTGTAAAACATACTGCCGCTTGCACTGATTCTGTGTCCTACAAGTTCTCTGTTTTCATTAACAAGAGCAACTTTAATGGCAGTTGATCCGATATCTATTCCTGCAAAATATTTCACTTGGCTTTCCTTTTTCTGTTTTTAAGAGACTCTATAAATGCCTCGATTCTTGTTGTAAGCTGTCCTAGATGACTTGGAGAGTAATCACTTTCTAGGTAAATGATAGGAATACCTTCTCTCTCCATAGCCTCCAAAATAGAGCGCTGTTCCATCTCATAAACCTGACAACCTGCAAAAGATTGGTACACTACACCATCGGCTTTATACTCACGCACAAGATCGATAAGTCGTCTCTTTCTATCTTCGTTTTTTGTAAAAATAGGGCAGGTACACCCTTTGAGGTATCTGTCAGCAATGCCATCGACCATATCATATAAAAACCACTCATCTACACTTACCATATCATTAAACATTCTGTTTGACGAACAGGTTTCATCTGCTACAATGATGGCATCAGACTCTTCGATAAGCAGAGGGATTTTCAGGTTTGGAAATATCGGAGGTGAACCGGTATAGACAACTCTCGGGCTTATCTTTCTAGCAGCATCCACACCATTTTCTACACGCTCTTCTAACTCTTTTAAAAGAGCAGTTGCCCCTTTTATCCAGTTCTCTATCTTATCAAAGAAAAAAGCATTGGTAACGAGAAACATATCAACACCTAAAATAGGGGAGTGTTGATTTTTTCTCAGTGCTGCGATCTGATGATAGAGATGCTGTGCATGACCTACAGTTAAGATGGACTCTTTAAGCTTTTTACGTGAGAGCTTTTTGTTTAAATCGATACTGAGCTCTTTTGTAAACTTTCTTACACTTCGTCGCCAGTATTCACGGCTCTCATCACTCTCTTTTGTACGTGGAAACTCCATATCCATAATAGAGTAGCCAAACTCCTCAATAATGGCACCCGATTTTGCCTTTTGATCGCAGGTCGTTGGTGAAACGACCACATCAGGCTTGTCTGTAAAGTTATCTGATGCAAAGGCTCCCACAGTTGCTTTTACAAGTGGGCAAGCCTTTGATGGGAGCAGGTCACTTCCTGTCTCATCATCAGTGTAAAAACCGTTACACAGACGAATCGGCTGAGCCCCAAGAGCATGAATGATCTCTGATGGTACTTGAATACACATTGTACCTACTTTTACTTTGTCTGTATGAAGCGGTTTATGTTTGCAGTAGAGATCTTCATAGAGATTATAGAAGTAATCCATCGCCTTTGGCGGCTCTTTGAAGTCATTTTTTAACTTCTCTAAAATCGTGATAGCTTCCATCGCCTTGTGGCGGTTCTGCTTCTCCTTGGGAGTCTCAATCTTATACTCTTTAGTCATCTTTTTTCTCCCATCTGTCTATCTCCATTCTCTTGGCAAAGCCGCCTTTTGTAGATTTGAAAATAGGGTAGTTTACCAAGTCCACATGTAGGGCATCCTCTTCAGGACAGGCTGCGACACACTTCATACAAAAGATACAGTCATCACGAAGGATATTCTTACTCTCTACATCATCGGCTATATCTTTTATCTGCATATCACAGACGTTGTAACAATCACCACATTTGGTACACTTGTCACCATCTTTTTTGAGTTTGAGCAGAGCTGCATCACTAAAGATATAGTGCATTGCACTCATAGGACAGAAAAAACAGAAAAATCTCTTTTTAATGAAAGAGCCTACAAAAAACAAAACGGTAAAGACAATCCCAAAGCTTGTTAAAAAGATAGCTGTTTTTGATGAAAAATCGATGCTCCATTGTGAGAAGTCACCGACAAACATAGGGGTGATGAGACGACCCGGACACATCTTACAAAAGCCTCCGCGCCACTCACCGTCCAAAAATCCTGCACCAATAAGCAGAGGAAAGAGAATGACGATAATCAAGAAGATATATTTTATCTTTTTGAGGTGTTTATATTGATCATTTGTATAAGTTGAGTATGGGATTTTAAGAAATTTTCTCAGTGATGTCATCCAGTCTTGCATTGTTCCAAGCGGACAGGCATAACCACACCATGCTTTGTTAAAGATGATAAACCATAAAAGAAAAACCGCAAAACTGGTAAGCACACCAAGACTTGCTGCACTAAAGAGCCTTTCCCATGGGCGGGCAAGTTGGTGTTGCAGGGGCATAAAGTAACATGTACCACCTGTTTCATGGTTGTAACCACATGAAAAGATTGGTAACTCTCTTCCTAAATCAATGGCCGCATAACTTCCATAGATAAAGAAGATAAAGAAAAAGAGCTGCACCCAGAATCGAAATTTACGCAGGTCCGCATGGTTAATGAAGTGTTTAATTTTTTCAATCATCAAAAGTCACCTCTTTAAAAGGTTTTTGTATTCGCATACGGTAGAGATAGACACCAACGCTAAGCACTACAAGTAAAACAAGTGTAATAATAAGCCCATAAGCGTAAGACTGATACTCACTGCGTGAAGGCATAAACTCTCCTGTGTAACTGGCTTTGTATTTTTGCTCATCCTCTTGATAAGAAGCTACTATGAGAAATTTTTCACGGAAACGTTTGTTGAACTTGTCCCACTCCGGAAGATAATCTTTGATAAGCTGCAGTTTTGCGATACCCTCTTTATCTGTATGGACAACTTTTTGCCATCCAAACTGTGTTGTCAGGGTAACAAGTGCATTTGAGAGCGGTTTGTCATCTTTTAAGATTTTTAAACGGAGTCTCTCACCGCTTTGCGGTCGTGAGTAGAATGTCTCATCATCACTTCTAAGACGAAGAATATTAAACGGTATCTCTTGGATGCTTTTAGCCGCCATTTTCTCTTTGTTATACTCTTCATCACTACTGTGATCGAAACGCTTAAACTCATACTTGGTCACATTGGTAGTGTTGTCTTTTTCTTGCAGATAGTAGAGTGTATAGTAGCCGCTGCGAGGCATAAAGAACTTCACACTTGTACATTTTCCCTCTTTTTTTATTGTGAGTTTTAGAGGCTTGTTATCTACATCCCGTGCAATGAACTTGCCATCTACATTTGCTACACATTGAGGATGATTGATATCTCCTGTAACAAGATAGAGCTTTCTACTTGGAACTTCACCCGGTTTGCGTCTGTGCATCATATAGTTACTATGAGAGCCTTTTTTGAGACTTGGTTTTTTTTGTGTAAAAAATAGTGTTGTATCGGGAGTTACTTTTGTTGTAGGTGCAGCTGTCTTGTGGCCTCTTTTTGAGTGTGAAGATCCCATAGCGTGAGTAGTGTGCATACCGCTGTGAGAGCGTGCTTTTCTTCCGTAAGTATCTATAATATGCGCTCTATAGATATTGACAGAGAGAAAAAAGATGACAAGAGATGCTGCAAAAGGATAGGCAAGAATCTTTTTAACTTTAGGCGCATCAATGAGCTTCATTCTTTTGTATAAAATCAGCAGGGCCCAAAGAATTGCCACCCATTTGAGTATGCCAAATATCATCAGCCAGCTCTCACCTCGTTTTGCCAGTGGAGCGATATCTACCACACCAAAACCAAATCCAAGAGCAAAACCCTCTACAATGCGGTCATATCCACGTGTAAAGAATGACTCTAAAGTATGTGCAAGTGATCCAAGAATAAAGAGCGGTGCATAAGCATAGCCCAGATCGTAAAAGAGTTTTTTAAAATCCTGTTTTAAAATTTTTGCTGCGATAAACATCCCGACAAGTGCTGCTAGAGTAGTAAAGAGCAGAGCATAGAGAAATGCAAAAAGACCTACAGCATCAACAGGACCAAAGTTTATAAATTGCTCAAAAAAGTGTGCTGTTTTTACCCATATCATCTCATCACCGACATTACTGCGTCCAATTCCATGGTGAAATGCCATAGCTATAGGGATAGAGCCTAAAATGAGAATATATGTCCAAACCTCTGCTTTGAGTACCTGAAACTTTTTAAAGAGTGTTCCTGATGGCTTTACAAACTTAAAACTCACTGCTTCACAAGCCGTACTACACTCCATACAGAGTGTACAGTCTGTCATCGAATTACGCTTGTCAAAGGTAAAAGGCTTGAGATTGTATGGACATGCCGTTGCACAGTCAAATGTTTTACACTCTGAGCAGGCACTCTGATAAGTTCCAAGCCATGTAAAAGAGAGCTTTGAGTAGGCACGGGTAAGTGTGCCGATAGGGCAGATGTATTTACAGTAGCTCATATCTCTGTAGAGAAAGTAGATAACAAAAGAGATGAGTGTCATAACTGTAAACATCATGGCTGTACCAAAAGGTGTTCTGTAGATGCCAGGGAAGATATAGTAAACGCCCCACCATCCAATTACAAGTAAAAATATACCGATGTAGCGGTTTTGCATCCACTTTGGCATCTTCTTTTTAAGACCAAATTTTGTTATATATTTTCCCATAAAGCCGTGAGGACAGATCCCGCAGAAGATTCTACCAAAGGTAGGGAGTGTAAGGACCATGAAAAATGACCAGAAAATCCCCCAAAAAAGTGCCGGTGTAAAGGTATTGTCCTTACCGGTATGGGCAAAACCAAAATAGAGTGCATAGAGGAATGTTGCAGCTACTATGACTCTAAAAGCAAAGAGAAACTTTTGGTTTTTAAAGAAAAAACCAAGTATCGGTTTTCCGTAAATATCATCTTTATCTCTTTTTATATACTCTACCAAATTTTTTTCCTTTTATCTATTTCAAGGGATTTTAAATTCCCTTATTCCCACTTTTTATAAAACTAATTTCCCGCTTAATACTGCTATGCCTACTATTATAAGCAAGAGAGCAGCTGCTCTTTCGATAAATTTTTTATAACTTGCAAACTGTATCATCAGACCTTTGATAAGGGTTGAGACGATAAATCCATAAAATATTATGGAAAAAAGTACCGCACCCATCCCAAAAAAGAGTCCAAATCCTATAGAGTTTGCTAAAGAACTACTATTTGCTGCGATTGCCAAAAGTGCCAAAATAGGGGCACAAGGATTGACAGACATTGTCGCACCAATAGTAAAAAAACCAACTTTTCCCATATTTGATTTTTCTACTAGTGGTTTTGAAACGGAACAACTATTTTTGTTTTGTATGCTTTTGTAGAGCATAAAAAACCCCATTATAATAGTTGTTGAGCCTAAAAAGATGCTAAAAATTTCGTTGTTGTTTAGCATCTGTTTAATCCATGCAGAGCTTAAATATGCAATCATGGCAATGATGGTATAGCTAAAAATTCTTCCCATACTAAAAGGAAGAATAACTCCCAAAGCCTCTTTTGTGTTTGAAGAGCTGTTGATTAGCAGTGGTGATAAAAAGGGCATACATGAGAACATACATGCAGTTGCTCCATAAGAGAGCCCTATAATAAATATGGAGAGAAATGCACTATACTCCAAATGCATAGGGACTCCTAATTCTTTTTGGTGACAATACCAAGGTTTTTAAAATTTTTCTCTTCCAAGGCATCAAGTAGAACAACAAAGTTTTCAAATCGTGCTTTTTTATCACAGTTTATATGAATCGGTGTATCATTTTTATAGTTGGATAATTTTACAACTATCTCCTCTTTTGTTACTTTTACTTTGTCAAAGAGTATCTCCCCATCTGCTTTGATAGTAATGATGAGTGTTTTTTTATTATCTTGTTTTGTCGCATTTTTGGCATCTGGTAAATCTACCGGAATAACTCCTTTGGCTACAAATGAGGCTGTTGTCAGAACTATGACAAGAAGCACAAGCATAATGTCTATAAAAGGAACAACATTTATAGAATCAAATTTCTTAACTTGCATGGTTTTTCTTTTGATAAATATCCCATTTCGCACCGATAACTTCAATTTTACGAGCTAAATGGTTGTAAAATACAATGGAAGGAATGGCAACGACAAGTCCCATTGCTGTTGCTTTGAGTGCCAATGCAAGGGAAGTCATAATCATCTTTGCATCCATCTCTCCACTCTGTCCCATGGCATAAAAAGTGATAATAATTCCAAATACAGTTCCTAAAAGACCTATATAAGGCGCATTAGAGCCAAAAGTCGAGATGATATTAATATGGTTTGTAAGAGCAATTTCCAATTCTTCTTTTGTTTCATAATCTTCTACTTTTACTCCTCTGTAAAAGAGGAGTCTCTCGATCCAAAACCAAAGAGCCATAAAACTCATAGCTCCCAAAAGCCCGATAATACCGTAATCAATAATGTTTTTTAACAGCTCTATATTCATCATTTACCCTTAAAATTTATATTTCAATCCTACATAAAATACACGACCCGGATCCACAGTAATAGTTGCATCTTCTGCATCAAGTACATCATCATCATTTCTATCACTGAAAAGATAGACAGTTCTGTAATATTGTTTATCGAGTACATTGTCAACTTTTACAAAAAGATTTAATCTGTTTGTCGGATCGTAATCTGCTCTTAGATTTACTTTCTCATATCCCGGCATCGTAACAAGATTTGTCTCATCTGCATAGTAGTGAGACTGTGCATAGAGTTCTGCCATCAGGTTTAGCTCTTTGATTGGTTTGTAGTTAAGAATAAAATCAATTTTATGATGAGGTACACGAGGCAGTTGATTTCCTGTGATATCGTATGTCTCACTATGGGTATCTAAAGCTACAAGAAAAGGTTTGTGGGATCTGTAGTAAGCATCAAGATAGGTATATGCCAAACTAAATGAGACTTTATTACTCTGTTTGCTCTTTAAACTTAATTCAAAACCTTGATTTCTTGCATCTCCTACATTATCATAATAATCACTGTCTCCCCAGTTGTAAGTACCTGCAACTTTGGAGATGATATCTTTTGTATCTGTAATAAATGCACTCACTTCATAACTGATATCTTTGGTGATCTTTCCGCGTGAACCGATCTCATAGTTAATATATGTCTCTTTATCGAGATTTTGGTTATCTGCTTTTTGAGAAAGTGTCGGATTTCTAAATCCTGTTGATACATTGGTATAAAGAATATGATTTTTTTGAACTATGTACGTAGCACCGACTCTATAGGTAAGATTATTAAAACTTTCCGAGTCTGTGATTGTTGAATTGCTCCAATCTGTTCCGTTGTAGTCGTGAGAATCAGTACTGAGTTCATATTTGTTATAATCATATCTAAGGTTGGCAACAGCTGTAAATTTATTTGTAAAACCATATTTTGTTTCACCGTAGAGGGCATATCTGTTGTCTGTAGAGTCATCTAAAGTACTCTCACCTTGATAATAGTGTGTATATGAGTGTGTTCTGTAGTTGTAAGCAGAGTAATCTGCAGTTGTCTCATCATACTCACTGTAGTCTCTCTGCCCTAAATCTGTTCCGAGCATAAATGCCAGTTTTTTCAGAGTGTTTTTATACTCTGCTTTGACTCCATATTGTTTAATATCATCACTGCTGTCTCTTACGTATGTATCATCATTCCCATCATCATTTAAATCTTGAGGAGAAGCGATATAGTTATAGAGATCTTTGTAGTAGTAACTATTAACAATCAATGTACCCATTCTATCAAAATCTTTGTTGTAGGTAATATAGTATTTATAGATATCTGAGTAGTAATCTTTACTCCAAGCCCAGTCACCATCATCTGCACCGGTTGGGTTTTTTTCTGCTTCTGTAACACCGGTAACGCCACCACGAGTGGTCTCCTGATAACGCTTTGTAATATCAACTGAAGCTGTGATATCACTTGTATCATCTATGTAGTAGGTGAATTTTCCACTTACTGTTTTTTGATCATTTTGTGTTTGTGCCCAATAGCCATCTTCATATTTATAGCCTGCATATACATTAAGAGCATATTTCTCTTTACTTAGATAGGCTTTTGCTTCATAATTTTGGTATCCGTAACTTCCTGCTTCGGCACTGACCTCTACACTGTTTTCATTTTTATGTTTTTTTGTAGTGATGATAATAGCACCGGCTGTTGCATCTGCACCGTAAAGATATCCGGCACTCCCTTTAATAACTTTGATGGAATCAATCTCATCTATATTGATACCTCGTACTTTACCACCGACTTGCATAACAGGTACACCGTCAATAATAACAGCGACACCGGTATCTTCTCCCATAAACTCCTGTTGGTTGATACCACGAATATGGATCTCTACAACATCACTTCGGACATCGGCAGTGATTCCCGGAATAGTCTGGAGGATTTCATTAATATTTTTTGGATTGATTTTTTCAATAGTCTTTTCGTCAATACTGTTAATAGTTGAGACTTCTGTTTTTTTATCATAACTTAAATCTTCAATTGTTGAAGATTCAACTTGAATTTCTCCTAAGTCAGCTGCTGAAAGATTGATTGCAAGTGCACAAACTACAGAGAGATAAACTCTTTTCTTCATTTTTTCCCCTTCTGAAATTTTCTAAGAAGCCAAGAGTATAATAGAGAATTGTTACAAAAGTGTTAATTTTTTTTTATAAAGTAAATTTAAGAAAGAAAGAGTGAATTTATCTCAGATAAACTCACTCAAGAGAGGATTTTTAGAGGCCGTCTATCATTTTTATTAACTCTTCTGGACGGTTTGAGTTTTTAATGGCATTCTCTTTTGTAATAAGATTTTTCTGCAGGAGTTCTATGAGCTGTTGCGTTTGTGTTGTCATAAATGTCTCTTGTTGATTGAGTTGCATTTGTGAATAGATCTGGTGTACTTTATCTTCACGAATCTGATTTTGAATCGCAGGATTGGTAATGAGGATCTCCTGTGTAGCTACTTTACCGCTTCCGACACGAGGAATAAGTGTTTGAGAGATAACGGCAACAAGAGAAGTTGCAAGCTGCGCACGGATCTGTGCCTGCTCTTCTCCCGTAAAAACATCAATAATACGGTTGATAGTTCCCGGTGCGGAGTTTGTATGGAGTGTTCCAAAAACAAGGTGACCTGTCTCTGCTGCAGTTAATGCTGCACCGATAGTTTCCGCATCCCGCATCTCCCCGATAAGGATAATATCGGGATCCTGACGGAGTGCATATTTCAGTGCTGCCGCAAAAGAGGCTGTATTGCTTCCGACATCACGTTGCGAGAAGAGCGATTTTATATTTTTATGAACAAACTCAACCGGATCTTCAATAGTAATAATATGACGGCGTTCTGTCATATTGATCTCATGAAGCATAGAGGCTAGCGTTGTTGATTTACCCGAACCGGTCGGTCCTGTTACTAAAATAAGCCCTTTTTCACGTTTTACAAGCTCTTTAAAGATTGGAGGGTTCCCATACTCGTCAAGTGTAGGAATATCAATAGGAATCATACGAAAGGCACAGCCGATTCCGTGAATAGTTCTATAGTAGTTGGCACGAAAACGGCCAATATCTTTGAGCTCAAACGAGAAATCAAGTTCATTATGCTCTTCAAAGACCTTTTTCTGTTTGTCTTCAATAAGCGAGTATGCCATCTCTTCAACATCATTGGCACTCAGTATCGGCAGATTGAGCGGTCGCAGCTCTTTGTCAATTCTTATTTGCGGTTCGCTTCCTACAACAAGGTGTAGATCCGATGATTTAAAAGCGACAACACTCTTTAATAGTTTTTTTATGTCCAAACGTTTGTTTGCACTGTTTGTAGTTTCTGAAACGACTTCTTCACTCATATTTAACTCCTGTAGTTAGAGAAAATTCTCAATATATTCTTCTTCATTATAACCAACTATAAGTCGATCTGCAAACTCAATAACAGCTCTCTTTATAAGAAGATTCTCTTTGCAGAGCCATTGGGCTTTCTCTTCATCATTAAGATTTTTTTCTTTGAGTTTGAGATTTCTATAGGTGGTACTTCTTGTATTGAAAAGTTTTTTTATTGTTGTTTTTTGCAACCATTGCTGAATCTTTTCACAACCTACAGGTTCTTCCTTAAAGTCGTGAAAAGTATATTCTATATGGTTGTTTTGTAGAAATTTGACTGCTTTTTTAACACTGTCACAGTTTTTTATACCATATACATGAATCATTAAAATTTACTCAATAATCTTTGGAACAATAAAAAAGTCATCTGCACTTTTTGGTGCATGTTGAAGAATGGCTTCATGAATAGCGGGATTGGATTGAGGAGTATCTTCTCTTAAAGGTGTCGGTGTGTCACTCATGGCAAATGTTGCATCAATATCTGTTGTGTCAAGTTCACTCAGATTATCAACAAAACCGACAATTTCAGAGAGTTGTGCAACAATCTCTTCTCTCTTCTCTTCATCTATTTTTAAAAATGATAATTTTTCCAATCGACTTAAAAGTGCGTCATCTACTTGCATACTCTATCCTCTGTAATAATATAAAGGAGATTTTAGCATAGAAAGCTTATGTGTTTGATGAAACTTTAACAAACTATGCGATAATATTATGAAATTTTAAAATTACAGATGGAAAATAAGGAAAAGTTTTGAGTTTAAAAGAAAATCTAGATATGGTAAAAGATGAGCTGAATTCGGAAGAGAAGTTTTTTGAAAAAGCGGTTATGACCGAAAAATTTGTAAAAAAATATAAAAAGCCTCTTATCGGTGCCGTAGTTGCTATTGTTCTTGTTGTTGTGGCAAATATCGCTTATGATGTAAGTGAAAACAACAGAATCGAATCTGCTAACGCGACATTGGCTGTTTTGCAAAAAAATCCCAATGATACAGTGGCACTTGCAAAGCTTGAATCTTTAAGTCCGGCGCTGCATGATGTATGGCTCTATTCACAGGCTATTGCTCAGCAAAATGCTGCGGAACTTGAAAAGCTGAAAACTTCCAAAGCCTTGATTATTCATGATACTTCTGATTATGAAGCAGCAGAATTAAAAGAGGAGTTGGCTGCACTTGATCGCTATTCTGAAAAACAGAATGCAATTTATAAAGATCTCTCAGTTGTTATGAGTGCCGTGATCTTGATGCAAGAGGGAAAAATTACAGATGCACATGAGAAGCTTGCAATGATAGGTGAGACTTCTCCTCTTGCACAGCTTGCAGGTGCATTAATGCATTATGGAGTGAAATAGATTTTGAAAACGTATATATTTTTAGCATCTGTTGCACTTGTTTTTTTGAGTGCCTGTAGTACCAAAGAGGTATATGAACCAAAAAAAGTTGACGGTGATTGGGAGAAAAGAGCTCCTATGAAAGAGGCTGTTATCGATACTGCGGATAACGTAGCCCTTTTACAAAATCGAAAAGTTCTCTCTCGAAACGGAGAACTCAATGTAACAATTCCTCCAAAACAGCGTCTTATCTCTTTGAGTAACGGATATGTCATTAGTGCTTCCATTGACGGGAATGTGACAATGAGTGAGGTAAACGGAACTATTCAAAAACATATTGATCTTAAAAAGACAGTAGCGGGAGCATCATTAAAAGATAATATGCTTGCGGTTCTTTTTGCCAATGATGATATTGCACTCTATGATACAGAGAGTAAGCAACTGCTTTTTAAAGAGCAGGGTGGTAAAGTTGTTGCCAATGACTCTCGTATAGTCAATCCATACTTTTTAAATGATCTTGTCATCTTCTCTACACTTGATGGAAAAGTTATTATTGTCAATACAAAACTCAAAAAACGTTTGCGAACAGTTATTGTCTCCTCTTCTGATTACTTTAACAATATTATCTATTTCAATATTGCAGATAATAAAATTTTGGCAGCAAGTTCTTATAAACTGCTTGCAATGGCACAAAAAGAGTTACGTCACAAATATGAGATTCGTAATATTTTGTTTGACGGAAAACTTGTCTATATTACAACAAAACAGGGAGAGGTTGTTGCTTTGACACCGGAACTTCAGGTTGATTCAAAGATTAAATTTCCTTTTGCCCATTTTCTTGGTATGATTGACCATAATGGAAAGCTCTATATTCTTGAAAAAGAGGGATATATGATCGTTGTTGATAAAAAAACATTTAACTATACTGTTCATGAAGTTGATATGGATGATGGTTATGTATTTGTCGGTAAAGATATCTTCTATGTGGACAGTGAGAAAATTTCAGTAAAATAATGTCAAATGAACTTGAGGCTTTTATAGAGTATATAACAGTTACAAAAGCACTCTCAAAAAAGAGTATTGACGCCTATCGAAGCGATCTGCTCTTTTTTGAGCAGAAGTTAAAAAAACCACTTATAAAACTAGATACTTTTGCGCTTCTTGCCGCACTTGAAGCGTATGAAAACAAACGGACACTCAATCGAAAACTCTCCTCTGTCAATGCCTTTTTTGATTTTTGTTACAAATCCCAGTTTTTAGATGAGAAACTGCAGCTTCGTCTTGCAAAACTCCCCAAACTTTTACCAAAATTTCTCTCTTATGAGGAGATACAAAAGGGCTTGGAGCTTATTGACAGAAGCAGCTGGATAGGCCTTCGTGATTATGCTTTGATCCTCTTTTTGTATGCAAGCGGAGCGAGGATCAGTGAATCTTTGGAGATCTCTTTGTGTGATATAGAGGGAGAGTGGTTGCATATTCGCCATGCAAAGGGTGAAAAAGAGCGTATTGTTCCCTTGGCAGAAGCTGCAAAAGCAGCAATTGAGAACTATTTGGCAGAAGCTCCTTTTGAAAAGGAGTATCTTTGGTATAATTACAGGGGTGGAAAATTGAGTCGTATCTCTGCATATAAAATTACGCAAAAATATCTTGGAGTTTCACCTCATGTATTGCGTCATTCGTATGCTACATCGCTGATTCGCGGAGGTGCGGATTTACGTGTTGTGCAGGAGCTTTTGGGGCATGCTTCACTATTGACAACACAGATCTATACACATATTCAAAGAGAAGATTTGAAAAATACGGTAGCTGTTTACCACCCTGTTGCAAGAGAGCTGCTGTAGGCATTAAATCGAAAAATATCTATTTCAAAAAAGGGAAGGAAATAATAGAGTTATGAAAAAAATTGCACCGGTTCTTATAATAGTTGTTATTATAGGATTAATCATTGCACTCTTTTTGTCGCTTGGAACAGCACAAAAGATGGTTGTTATCAAAGAGGGAAATCTTAAAAAAGTACCATTGGAAATGGAACTCAATAAATGTCAGGACAGTTTTTGCGGTATGGTTATTACCGATCTTGCTTATGCAGCACAGGTTGTAGGACCTGATGGTAAAACATGGTTTTTTCATGATCACGGAGATTTTATTGAGTGGTTAAAGGATAAACCTTTTGCAAAAGATGCTGTTATCTGGGTTATGAGTCGTGATACACATAAGTGGATAGATGGTAGAAAAGCCTACTATACGATTAATGAAATTACACCTATGGGGTATGGTTTTGGAGCGTATGAGAAAAAAGGCAAAGGTATGATCGATTTTGATACGATGCGTTTAAAAGTTTTACGAGGGGAGACAATGAAAGATCCAAAAATTCGTAAACAGTTATTAGGGAAATAGAGGTTGTAAACCTCCATTTCCTTCTCTTCTTCTTTCTTTTAAAGTCTCTTTTTTAGTCTCTGCAACTCTTGTGTTATCTGCTTTTTAATGGTTCGTTCACTGAAAAGACGCAGTAATACTTCCAAAACAAAAGCAAAAATAAAAGTAGCTACAATATAAAATCCAAAATGTTCTATCTTCTGTGATGTATAGTAGATGGCAAATCCTGCTGCTGTAAATGTACCTGCAATAGCTAAAATTATTAAAAGTAGATTTGCTCCCGTCTCTTTGATTTTAAAGAGATGTCCGGTATGGGTAAAACCTTGAATCAAAAGTACAATAACAGCTGCAACAGAGGCTATCTCTCCAAGATTGAAAAAGAGAATCATAGGGACAATAAGCAGTGCCGATATAATCAATCCCTCCGTATTATGAAAGATATTGCGTTCATACAACTCAGGCAGATCACCATCTTTTGCCAATGTATAACTCAGCTGTGTAACTGCATAAAGGGTTGCATTGATGGCAGATGCCGTTGCAAGAAGAGCTGTTGCGGCGATGAGTTTAAAACCAATCGCACCAAAAGCCGGTTTTGCCGCTTCTGCCAAGGCATAATCTTGACTCTTTATAATTTCAGGCAGTGTCAGGTTGCCAAATACGGCAACAGTTACCGCAATATAGAGAAGTCCGACAAGAATAATCGAGAGTGTCATAGAGTGTATCATGGTCTTTTGCGGATTTTGCATATCTTCAACGCTGTTTGTAATAACACTAAAACCTTGAAATGCAAAAAAAGTAAGTCCCAAAGAGAAGAAAATATGTACCATACTTGGTGCATCACTTATGCTGAGATAGGCAGGCTTGATGTAGTAGAGCGCAGCTATTGTAAAAATACCGAGTGCCGTTAGTTTGATAATAACAATGGCAGATTCGGATTTGGCTACCAAAGAGGCACCGACAAGATTAATTACAACAAAAACGCCAAGAATCAAAAGGGCAAACATATTTGTATGAAAAGGGGTTACACCTCCATGCATATAGGTTGCGGCATAGGTACCAAAAGATTTGGCAACGGCAGCAAGTGCAACAAGTTGGGCAATATAAAAGAGAACACCTAAAGAACCGGAGAAAAATCCCTCACCGTAAGATTGAACAAGATACTCAATAATACCGCCACGGCTAGGGTAGGCAATAGCGAGTTTGCTTAAAGAGTAGCCGCACAGCAGAGCAATAAGACCTGCAATAACAAAAGAGAGCAGAACCATATTGCCTGCAATGGCACCTGCCTGACCGATAACAATGAAAATACCGGCTCCAACCATAGAGCCGATACCCAAAAATACAGCACTCCATAGACCAAATGCTTTTTTTCTGTTTTGCATTTTTTGCTCCTTTTAGGGTATTAAAGAAAATAGTATATATGCTATAATAAATAAAAAAATAAAAGGTCAACAAGTATGAAAAGTTCTATTGCTGAGAGTATCAAATCACTTCCACCACTTTCAAAAACCATTACAGATATAAACAGAGTATATGCAGATGAAGAGGCCGGAGTAGCAGAACTTGCAAAGGTAATTGAACATGATCCGATGATCGTGGCAAATCTCTTAAAAGCTGCCAACTCTCCACTGTATGGTTTTGGTAAAGAGATTACCAATGTTGCGCAGGCTGTGAGTCTTTTTGGAATGAGTATGACTCGCTCTATTGCCATTGGCAATGCTGTAAGAAAACTTTTAAATGTTGATATGCAACCCTATGGTATTACAAGTGAGAAGTTTGCAGAGATCTCCTCTATGCAGGCAACTTTAATGAACAAATGGTATCAAAAAATAGATCAGCACAAGGCAGAGAAACTCTATCTTGGAGCTTTTTTGCAAGAGACGGGAAAAATTTTAATTGCCAGTGATGTTATTAAAGAAGATGAAGAGATTAGTTTTCAGTCAGAGGTAGAGATGTCCAATAACCTTGCACAGGTTGAAAAAGCTTATGTTGATGTAACAAGTGCCGAAGTTACAGCATTTATTTTTCAATATTGGGGCTTTGATGAGGATTTTGTAGAGATGATTCGTTATGCCGACAATCCGGCTGCAGCACCAAAAGCATTAATGGAGTATGCAACAGCACTTCATATTGTTAAAACTGTACTTCCGGTAAATAAACCTTTTAGTGAACAGGCAATTAACTTCGGCTTGAGAAAAGCAAGAGATGCCGGATATGATCATGAACT
>Ga0256843_1001236_pt1 | contig 20510 bp, 16 predicted proteins | sample AlvinellametaG_FD_191572 | JGI IMG/M metagenome (GOLD analysis project Ga0256843, IMG submission 191572) | Pompeii worm associated microbial communities from hydrothermal vent at the East Pacific Rise, Pacific Ocean - Alvinella | ecosystem: Host-associated > Annelida > Integument > Unclassified ... | reverse complement strand
CGAGAAAAGCCACAAGCTGGCCGAGCAGATGTACAAGAAAGAGCAGGCCGGCGGCGACCAGGCGGCTTCCGAAGGCGCCAAGAAAGCCGACGACGACGTCATCGACGCCGAAATCGAATAATCCCTCCTGCGGATGGACCCCGGATCAGGTCCGGGGAGACATCCCCCGCTTTCACCCATTCACCCACAAGCGAAGCGAACCCGTCCACCACCCATTCACTCATTTACCCATTCACTCATCACCCCATTACCAGATTACCCCATCACCAAAAACAATCACCGGGCCTTGAAGCTCTCTTTACTTTTACAATACTCTTTCAGAAAACATTCCGTATCGCATTTGGGATTTTTCGCCGTACAGATGTAGCGGCCGAAAAGCACCATCCCCTGATGCAGGGCGTGCAGGTCGGTTTTGAACTTCTTGACCAGCGTCTCTTCGGTTTTGAGCGCGGTTTCGTCGTCGCTGAGCCCGAGCCGGTGGGCGACGCGGAAGACGTGGGTGTCGACCGCCATCAGGTTGGCGCCGGTGTATTCGATCATCACGACGTGCGCGGTCTTCTGCCCGACCCCGGCGAGGGTGACGAGCTCCTTTTCGTCCATCGGGATCTCGCCGCCGTAGACTTCCGTGACGCGCTTCGCCATCGCCACGAGGTTTTTCGCCTTGTTGTTGAAGAACGAACAGGTGTTGATAATGGATTTGACTTCTTCGACGTCGGCTTCGGCGAGGGCTTGGACGTCGGGGTATTTTTCGAAGAGGGCGGGGGTGATGACGTTGACCCGCCTGTCGGTGCACTGCGCGGAGAGCGCGACGGCGACGACGAGTTCGTAGGGGTTGCGGTAGTGCAGTTCCGTCACGGCGTCGCTGTAACGCTCCAGCAGGGCTTTTTTGATCGCTTCGATCTCTTTTCTTGTCGCTTTTTTCACTTTTTTCATGCCGGAATTGTACCCAATCGTTCTTCCATAAGAATTATCAATGTCAAAGCTTTGCTCCTGTACACTATTGGAGAAGTGAAATATCCGGGAGTATTATCATGGGATGGATACAGAGGCTGGGTTCGCTGTTTGGCGGCAGTGAACGGCGGAGGGGCAAAAAAGATGCGGTATGGGGCGAGTGTATCGCCAAATCCGTCTTCTACAGTTATCTCGACGCGCAGCGGGCGATCATCATGTTCTACAGCCTGAAAGAGGGCTGGGTCGGAGGCAATCTCGCGTTTTACGAGACGTTCGGGTTCGAAGATATCGAGGCGTTCCGCCGGCGATACCGCCGGATCGGAGATTTTTTCGGTGACGAAACGTTCGAGATTTTCGCGGACAACGACGGCCTGTGGCTGCAACAGCTCGAAAGGGACCGACTCCAGACGTCGCATGTCCGCATGACGCTGCCTGACGGAAGCGGCGCGGTTTTTGCGCTCCGGGCGAAGCAGTTCAAGAGCGGAGCGGACGGGCTCTATTTTCTGGAGATGACGGATGTGACGGACCAGATCGCCGCCCGGCGGGAACGGGAAGAAGCCGAAGCGGCAAAGTCGAAGTTCCTCAGCAACATCTCGCACGAGTTCCGGACGCCGATGAACGGGATTATGGGTTTTCTGGAACTGCTCAAACAGTCGCACCCCAGCGCGACGCAAAGCGAGTATATCCGGATGATCGACCGCTCTTCGCGACACATGATGACGACGATCGAATCGCTGCTGGACCTGGCGCAGATGCAGAGCGGGCGTCTGTCACTCGCGGTGTCGGAGTTCCGTCCCGTGGCCGAGTTCGAGGCGATGTTCGACCATTTCTATCCGGAAGCGAAACAGCGGGGAGTGCATCTGAACATCTTCATCGACCCCAAACTGCCGACGTATATCGAAGCGGATCAGCGCAAGCTGCGGCAGGTGCTCAACCAGTTGCTGGACAACGCGATCAAGTTCACCGAAGAGGGAGGACGGGTCCAGGCGGAGATCCGGGTTCTGAAAAAGCGTGAAGACGACCGTTTCGAAATCGGCTTCAGTATCAAGGACACCGGCATAGGCATCGAGCCGGCCAAACTCGCGACGATCACGCAGCCGTTCGAATCGGGCGAGCATTCCGACAACCGGCTGGGTGTGGGGCTGAGCCTGACGGTCGGATTGCTCGAGATGATGGGAAGCACGCTCAAAATCACTTCGGAGCGGCAGCGGGGATCGCATTTTTCTTTCGTACTCGAAGTGACGGGCACGACGGTTTCGAGCTTCGATCCTCTGAAAAACCGTCGGGCGCAGGTGGCACTTTTCGACGATGCGCTGGCCTCGGAAGCGAATCTGCTCAGCCGCTATCTGCAGGCGTTCGGGATTCAGGTGACGAAAGTTCACCATTCCCAGCCGCTGGAGTGCGAAGAGGAAGACCTGCTCTATATCGTCGCACCCCGGGACAACTCCGGCTGGCTGATGGAGCTGGGCGCGTCGACACGGTCGTGCCGGGTTGTGATGCTCGCCGAAGAGGACGAAGCGGTGCCCGAACGGGTCCGGCAGCTGGTGGATTACACGCTCAGAGCGCCGTTGAAGCCCGGCAGAATCTCCCGACATCTGACACAGATTTTCCACTTGCCGTCCCGCTCCGACAGGCCGCTGCCGAAAGTTTCGGACAAAGTGAAAGTGCTGATCGTCGAGGACAATATCATCAATCAGCGTCTGATCAAGCTGCTGCTGCAGGAGTACAACCTGTCGGTCACGACGGCGGACAACGGTCACGAGGCGGTCGAACTTTGCCGAAAGTATCCGTATGATATTATTTTCATGGATATCGACATGCCGGTCAAAGACGGAATCGTCGCCACACACGAGATCCGGCGTCTTTCCCGGTTCAAACGTTCGCCCGCGCCCATCATCGCCCTGACGGCCCTGGCGATGCAGGGGGATCGGGAACGGATCCTGTCGGAAGGACTGGACGACTATATCTCGAAACCGCTGGGCCGGGAAAAACTTGAGACCATTCTGGAGAAACATCTGAAAATGACGGTACAACCCTGATGCAGCCACTGATCCCACTGACAAAGAAATATACGCAGCATGCGCCGCTTTTCGAAGCGTTTGCGGAATTGCTGAACGACCCGCTGTTTATCGCCGATACGAAAGGCGAGACGGTCGGGTGCAACGACAAGGCGCTCGAAGCGACCGGTTCGGCGACGCTGGACGACCTGAAGAAACGGGGAAAACTCTCCGCGTTTTTTCTGAAGGAGAAGGGGCTGTTCGTCCCCGACCGTGAAGACTGGATGGGGCCGCTGGGCGAGGGCAGTCCGCTGGTGGCGCTCCGGGAACCGGGCGGCCGGAAGCATACCTACCGCCTGCGGGTGCAGCCGGCGGTGCTCGACGGCGAGACCCTCTACCTCGTTTTGCTTCAGGATTACGAAATGGTGCAGCGCGCCAAAAAGGCGCAGAATTATTTCGAGTCCTTCAAACAGCAGTTCCTGACCAACATCTCCCACGAATTCCGGACCCCGATGAACTCGATCATCGGCTTCGCCGGCCTGCTGGAACAGACGAGGATCGACCCGCTTCAGCGCGAATACATCGGGCACATTCAGAACAGTGCGGGGGCGATGCTCGAAAACGTCGAAAACCTGCTCGATCTGATGCAGGTCGAGAGCGGCGCGCAGAAGGTGCGGCGCGAGCCGTTCAAGGTGTACGACGAGTTCGAAGCGTTCGCCCAGTCCTTCTGCCATCTGGCGCAGGAGAAAAAGATCAGCCTTTTCTTCATGATGGACCCGCATCTGCCCGAGGCAATGATAGGCGATATCGAAAAGATCAAAAAAATCCTGCGCAACCTGATTTCCAACGCCCTGAAGTTCACGTCCGAGGGCGGACAGGTTCTGGTCGAGATCAAGGTGCGGGAGCTCGGCCGAAAAACCGTGGTGCGCTATTCCGTCACCGATACCGGAGAGGGAATCCCGAAGGAGAAGCTCCAGACGCTGCTGCGGCCGTTCGCTTCGACCCGTGAAAACCAGATCCGGGGCAAGGAAGGCTTCGGGGTCGGCCTGACGCTGGCGTTCAAACTGCTGAAAATGCTCGGCGGCGAGCTCAGCGTCGTCAGCGAAGTGGGCAAAGGCAGCCGTTTTTCTTTTACCCTGCGTCATCCGAGAGTCGCGCCGGCGCCGTTCAAGCTGATGAAGGGCAGCAAAATGGCGTTGTGGTGCGAAGACCGTCACGATATCGTCCAGCAGAAGATCCTCAAAAAGTATCTCAGGCTCTTCGGTGTCGACGCGGTCGAAGTCTCCGGCCTGACCGGCGGCGAACTGAGGGGAATGGACGCCCTGTTCATGATCAGCCGGCATTTCAGCAAACCGAAAATCGCCACCCTCAAGGAGCAGTACGAAAACCTGCAGATCGTTCCGGTGATCCGTGAAGAGAAGGAAAAAGAGTTCCTCGAAGGGGTGACGCTGATCGATGCGATCGTCACTTATCCCATTCTTCCCAAAAAACTCTATGACGCCCTCAACGTGATCTGGAAACAGGTTCCAAAAGAGCTGCTCAAGCCGCAGGAAATCCGGGAAAAAGAGGCGGAGGCCCATGCCAGAAAGATCCTCGTCGCCGAAGACAATCCGATCAACCAGAAGCTGATTACGACGATCCTGGAACAGCAGGGATACCTCGTCACGACGGCGGACAACGGCCAGATCGCGGTGGACCTGTACGAAAAGGAACAGTTCGACATCGTGCTGATGGATATCGACATGCCGGTGATGGACGGTATCAGCGCGACGCGGGTCATCAAGGAGATCGACCGCCGCGACCGCCGTCCTTTCACTCCGGTGATCGCCCTGACGGCCAGGGCCCTCGCCGGGGACCGCGAGCGGATCATCGGAGCGGGACTGGACGCGCATCTTTCCAAGCCGGTGGACCGGGAGTTCCTGCTTCTGACGCTCGACCAGTATCTGAAGATGAAAGACGAGCGCAACAAAAAGCATTCCCCGGTCGTTTGACGTTCGTTTATTAAGGGGATTTAAAATAACGCAAATTTTGCAAGACAAAGGTAACACATGAAAATAGTCGTCAAAACTCTTGTCGCGGCCGCACTGGTCAGCGTCACCGCTTCGGCGGCCGTACTGGCCACGGTCAACGGGAAAAACATCACTTCGGAAGAGGTCAACACCGTCTTGATGGAAGGGACGCAGGGACGTTTCAGCACCCTGCCGAAAGACAAGCAGGAAGAGTTGCAAAAACGCGTTATCGACGGGATGATCATGCAGGAGCTGGTTTTCGAGGCCGCCAAACGCGACGGCATTCTCAACTCGCCCGAATACAAAAAGCAGTACGCGGATATCGCCAAGCGCATCGAGAAGCAGCTGGCGGCGAAGGTCTGGCAGGAAAAGATGCTCGACGACATCAAGGTGACGGACAAGGAGATCCGGGACTATTACAATGCCCATCCCGAAGAGTTCGAGCAGAAAGAAAAGGTACACGCGCGCCATATCCTGGTCAAAAGCGAGGCGGAAGCCAAAAAAATCATCAAGGAGCTTCGCGGACTCAAGGGTGAAAAGCTCAAAGAGAAGTTCATCGAGGAAGCCAAGGCGAAATCGACCGGTCCGAGCGGTCCGAAGGGCGGAGACCTCGGATTTTTCCAGAAAGGCCAGATGGTACCGGAGTTCAACGATGCCGTTTTCGGTATGAAAGTCGGAACGATCACGACCAAACCGGTCAAAACCCAGTTCGGCTATCACATCATCTATCTCGAAGAGAAGCAGCCGAGCAAGAAGGCGACGCTGGCGGAAGCGAAGCCGTTCATCGAACAGCGCCTGAAGCAGGAGAAGTTCCAGAAAGAGATGGACGCGAAAATGAAATCTCTCAAGGACCACGCGAAGATCACCTACAAAAACTGATTTGTTTCTTCTTCCGAGCCCGGTCGAACCGTTCCGGTTTGAAGGCCGGGACTTTCACGTCAAACGCGACGATCTGATCCATCCCGATTTCAGCGGCAACAAATTCCGCAAACTCCAGACCCTGCTCGATATGCCTCCGGAAACCTTTTCGACACTCGTTTCCCACGGCGGCGTCCAGTCCAACGCCATGCTCTCCCTCGCCGCTCTTTGCCGCCACAAAGGCTGGCGTTTCGAATATCTCTGCAAAAGCGTCCCTTCCCGTCTGAAGCGGAAGCCTTCGGGCAACTACCGCCGCGCCCTGGAACTCGGAATGCTGCCGTTTGAAGCGACACCCCCGGAATATCCGCAGGCGGTCGAACGTTTCAGGGCCGCCGCGGCGAAAAGGGATTGCTGCTTTATTCCGCAGGGCGGTGCCGCGCCGACGGCACGCGCGGGCGTCGAACGGCTGGCGGAGGAGATACGCATGTGGGCGTCGGATGCGGGGGTGAAGCGGCTGAACGTCGTGACACCTTCGGGCACGGGAACGACGGCGGCCTGTCTGGCGGCCGCACTGCCGGAGTTTACGGTCGTGACGACACCCGCCGTCGGAGAATCCGGCTATCTGAAAGCGCAGATTTCGCGTCTGATACCCTTGCCGGAGAATCTGAAAATCCTCGTGACGAAAACCGCTTACCGGTTCGGGACGCCCCATCCCGACCTGTTGCGGATGTATCGGCGGCTCAAAGAGAGCGGCATCGGGTTCGATCTCCTGTACGCTCCGGTCATGTGGACGGCACTGACGGAGAATATCGGCGATCTGGGCGGGGAGATCCTGTATGTGCATTCAGGCGGCGTTTCGGGAAACGAAACGATGCTTGAACGGTATCGTTACCGGGGCCTGATATCCGGAGAGGGAGAGTGAAGCCTGCCTACCAGGCAAAATCCGCGTAGATCGGCAGATGGTCGGAGTAGCCTTTGCCGGTGTGATGCTTCGGGTAGCCGCGGCTGCGCTGCCAGCGGTACGGGGTCCCTTTTTTCGTCATCAGCCACTGCGGCATGTATCGGGTGAAACTCCCGCGCCGGTATTCCAGGCCCCTGCCGTCGACGAGCTTCGGCGAGACGATGATGGAGTCGAGCGCCTCTTTCGAACCGCGGAAAACGTGGGTCCAGCGCTCGGATTCTGGCAGTTCGAGCCAGAGGTTGCAGGCACAGTCGCGGCAGCGTTTCAGATCGTCGCAGGTGACGAAACGGCCGTCGATCATCGTTTTGAGGATATCGTCGATGCCGGTGATACCGTGCGTGTCGTTGTGTTTTCGCCTGCGGACAAACAGGTGCTTTTCGTCGTAGTCGGAGTTGAAGTCGCCGAGCAGGACGTAGTTGACGTTCCCGAGGGCGTTGAGGCGTTTTTTGAGCGCGCGGGCCGAAGCGACGCGCATGCTTTCGGGACCGGACTTGCTTTTCCAGTGGTTGACGAAAACGTAGAGGGTCTCGCCGCCGATACGCAGCTGCGTTTCGAGAATGTTGCGGTATTTATAGCCGCGGGTGACCCAGACTTCGCGTTTCGCCCGGATGCGAATACGCGAGAGCAGGGCGGCCTTGACCGTCGTGCCTTTGGCGTCGGCGATGGCCAGGTGGGGCAGGTAGAGCCCCTGCCGCTTCAGTTCGGCCTGAAGGTCGCGCAGGGCGGTGCGGGACTCGATCTCCTCCAGGCCGACAATGTCCGGCCGCATACCGGCGATGACTCTGGCGACGTTGCGCAGTTTTTTGCGGTAGTTGGTCCGGTTCCATCGCCATTTCGTGTAGGGGATGTATTCGGCGTATTCGTGGCCGTCGCGGTGCAGGTCGAACAGGTTCTCGACGTTGTAGGTGGCGATGCGCATGGTGCCTCCGGCGTGCAGCATCCCGAGGATGCCGAGGATGAAAAGCAGCGCGCGGATCATTCGATGCCGCTGAGCCGCAGCAGGGCGCCGGTGTCGGGTTCGCGCCCCATCAGTTTGTAGAACAGCACCCGCATGCTTTCGCTGCCGCCGCGCGCGAGGATGATGTCGAGGTAGTCGCGCCCGAGCTTCGTGTCGAACAGCCCCTGGTCGACGATGGCGAAGAAGGCGTCGGCGCTGAGCACCTCGGCCCATTTGTAGCTGTAGTATCCCGCCGCGTATCCGCCGCCGAAGATGTGGGCGAAGCCGTTCTGGAAACGGTTGTACGCCGGCGGTTTCAGCAGGGCGGTGCGCTCGCGCACTTCGTCGAGGACCGCCTGGACGTCGGGCCGGTCGCGCAGATGGATCTCGAAGTCGAACATTGCGAACTCCAGCTGGCGCAGCATGGCCGTCGCCGACTGGAAGTTCTTCGTCTCGACGAGCTTGTCGAGCATCGTGTCGCTGATGATCTCGCCCGTTTCACGGTGTTTGGCGAAGCGTTTGAGCACCTGCGGCTCGTAGGCGAAGTTCTCGAGGAACTGCGACGGGAATTCCACCGCGTCCCACTCGACGCCGCCGACGCCGCTGACGCCGTTCTCGTTCACGGTGCTGAGCAGGTGGTGGACGGCGTGTCCCGTTTCGTGGAAAAGGGTGACGATGTCGTCGTGCCGCAACAGCGAGGGATTTTCTTCGGAGGACGGCGGGAAATTGCAGACGATGAAGGCAGAAGCGAGCTGTTCGTTCCCCTCTTCGTCGGTGCAGTGGCTCTGCCAGTTGTGCATCCACGCGCCCCCGCGTTTGCTCGGGCGCGCTTCGAGGTCGAGATAGAGGCGGGCGCGAAGGGTGTCGTCGACGTAGAGGTCGTGCGCAGTGGCTTTTTCGTGCCAGAGTTCCACCCCCTCCGCCGGCCGGACGCTGACGCCGAAGAGGCGGTTGAGCAGCTCGAAAAGCCCTTCGACGACGGCGTTTTGCTCGAAGTAGGGACGGTAGGCCTCTTCGTCGATGTCGTAGCGCTCCTTTTTGAGCTTGTCCGAATAGTAGGCGGTGTCGTAGCTCTGCAGGTCGATGCCGGCGAACTCCCTGAGCGTTTCGAGTTCGCGTCTGCCCTGCGGCAGGGAGGCCTCCGCGAGTTCGTCGAGGAAGCGCAGCACCGTGTCGGAGTCTTTGGCCATTTTCGTCGCCAGAGAATAGTCGGCGTAGGTCTCGAATCCCAGCAGCCGGGCACTCTCCTGCCGCAGTGCCAGGATCTCGTCGATGATCTCCGCGTTCTCCGGAGCGCGGGTGACGTAGGCTCTGTAAATCGTTTCGCGGATGCTGCGGTTGGGGCCGTAGGTCATGTAGGCGATGTACGACGGCATCTGCAGGGTGAACTTCCACGCCGTTTTGCCGTCGTCGGTCGTAAACGCCGCCGCGGCCAGGTCGCTTTCGGGGATGCCTTCGACATCCTTCGGGTCGGTGATGACGTATTCGAAGGCGTTGGTGGCGTCGAGCAGGTTCTGGGTGAACCGGTTCGAGAGTTCGCTCTTGCGCAGGTTGATCTCGGCGAGCCGCGCCTTGCTCTGTTCGTCGAGATGGGCTCCGGAGAGTTCGAAGCCCTGGATGTTGAGGTCGATGACGCGCTGGCGTTCGGGGTCGAGCAGGTCGTATTCACGGTCCCTGACCTCCCTGAACGCGTTGTAGATGTCGAGGTGCTGGCCGACCCAGGTGCCGTACTCCGTCAGCAGCGGCAGGGCGGCGGTGTAGACCTCCTGCGTCTTTTCGCTGTTGTTGACGGAGTGCAGGTGCGACATCGGGGTGAAGAACTGTTCGAGGTACTCGTCCATCATTTCGAAGGGCTTGACGAAACTGTCGTAGGTCTTCTTTTCCTGCGACAGCAGTTTTGCGATCCGTTCGCGGTTGGCGTCGAGGCGCGCTTTCAGATCGTCGATGAAGGTGTCGAGGTTGACCTTGAAAGGGAGAAAGGGTTGTCGGCTCATGCGGCGGCGTCCTTTTGGATGTAGATTGATGAAATCTTACCCCGTTTTTCTGACGGGAGGGTAAAACAGGGCTTCAGAGGTGCCCTTTATGCGAAACTGCGGTAGGGGTGTGTCCGCAGGCTTGCGTTGTAGTAGCGGCGGTCGCCGGTGACCTCTTTCGTCACCCAGGGCGGAAGAACGACTTCCTCGTCCTCGCTCCGAAGCTCGACTTCCGCCATGCAGAGTCCTTCGTTCTCTCCCTCGAAGATGTCGATTTCCCAGATATGGTTTTCGTAATAAAGCCTGTAGCGCCGTTTTTCGATCAGCGGAGGGGTGCAGAGTTCTTCGAGGATGGCCGAGGCGTCTTCAAAAGGAATCTCGTACTCGAATTCGCTGCGGGTGAACCCCCGGGTTCTGCCTTTGAGAGTCAAAAAGCCCTTGTCGTTCATCGTTCTCGCGCGAACGGTGGCGTTTTCGGCGGGAATATACCCCTGCCGGACGACAATCGGCCTGGGAAGTTCCGGCAGTTTCCCGGGATCGATCAGAAATTTTCGTTCGATTTCGATTCCCACGGGAAAGTCACTTTCCGGCCGACGCCGTTTTCGCGGCGGGAAAAGATTCCAGTACCCGGTCGACCACTTTCCGGATGTATTCGATCCTTTCCCGGGGTGTTTTGAGCGAACGGAGCTCGTCGGTCGCGATCCCTCTCCAGAAAATCTTGTTGCCGCGGGGATCGAGCGCGTCGACGATGATTTTGCCTTCCGTGTATTCGTATTCACGCTGTACCGGTACCACCATCGGGGCATAGGGGCCGTAACCGTAATAGGGGTAGAGACCGACACGCTGGTAGTCGGTGACGACCTGGCGCTTTTCGGTGACGTCGGTATGGAACAGCAGATAGAAATCCGCGTCTTTTCTGTCGGTGCGGACATAACCCTTTTTCTGCATCGCCTCGACCAGGGCGGAAGCGATCCGTTCCTGCGTCAGGGTACTGACGCCGTCTTTTTCCGGATAGATGACGCTGAAGGTGTGCAGCCGGGAAAAGTCGTATTTCGGGTTGTAGTCGCTGTCGACTTCCATGGTGGAACAGCCGGCAAATATCAGAAATATCGCCGCCAGAACGGTTTTCAGTATCATGATCGGGCCTTTGGAAAAGATTTGAGCATCGTTGCGACCAGACGGCGGACGGCATCCGTTTTCACGGCCGGAGGGGCGTCGAAATCGAAGTCGTCTCCGGCCTCCGCCTCCCAGAAAACCCGTCGTTTTTTCGGATCGACCGCGACGATTCGCAGGTGAATTTCATCGTGCGTCAGCGTTTTTGCCGTTCCCATCGAGATCCCCATATTGCGGGAACCGCCGCCGAATCCGAAACCGATGCTGACGTTCGACGGGACATCGCGAAGGAGGCGCAGGCGGCAGCGCACTTCAAAATCCCCGTTTTCGGCCACACGGCGGTATCCTTTGGATTCGAACACGGCGGTGACGGCTTCTTCCGTCCGTTGCGCATCGAGGGGATCCGCGGCGGCGTTTTCTTCGATAACGCTGAAAGTATGCAGAGACGTCACAGGAAAATCCGGATCGTAGTCGGTCGAGACGCTCTTGCCGCTGCATGCGGCGAGAAAAAGGGCGGCGAAAAAGATCGTGTACAACAGGGATGCTCTCATACGGTGATTATACCGCATCAGCGTGCAAGGACGTACTCTTTCCTTCTGCGCGTGTCGTAGACGACCAGTTTGCGGGTCCCGATCTTTTTCAGCTGCATCGTCAGTTTTGCCCGGGTGGACCGCGAATGCGGGACATCCCCCTTTTTGCGGTTGGTAATTCGCGTGCAGTCGATTTCGAGCATGTCTCCCCGGATTTTCCAGCGTCCTTCTATTGTCTGTGTTTTTTGCGGTGTGGTGTGGGTGATGACCAGGAGAGAAGCGCTTTTGAAATGGAAAAGGGTTTTTTCTCCCCGGTCGCTTTTGCCTTTCCAGCGGCCTTTGAGGTTCCGGTAGGAACGGACGAAGGCGGCATGACGCTGCTTTTTTCGTTGTTCGGCTTCGTGTTTTTCCCGTTTCAGGCGGCGCTCGAAACGCGCGGCGGCGCGTCTGAGGTCGGGATCGCTCCGGAAAACGGGATGGTGTGTCTTCTTGATGGCGAAATAGGTTTTGACGTAGTGTTTCCGGATGGCTTTCAGTGTCGCGTCTTTGACGATTTTCGAAATCTGTGCGTTGACTTTTTCGAGGTACCGGAGGGTTTCGAGGTAGGCGCGCGAACGTTTTTTCGCTTCGGGGAGCAGGCGGTATTTGTCGAGCCAGAAGCCTTCCTTTTTCGCTTTTTCGGCTTTTTCGACATACGACAGGAAGAGTTCTCTGTCGCCAGCAAACGTTTTGAACCTGCTCAGTTTCCGTGTCGGCTCGACGGCGGTGTAGACCGGGGTGCCGATCGAGGAAAACGTTTTCGGTACGGCGGCGTGCAGCGCAAGCGTCAAGAAAAGAAAAAGCAGAAAACGCATCATTTGTCTCGCTCCGGTCCCCGAACCTCCAGGCGGTTCATTTTTATGGGGGTTTCACCGGAATTGTAACGGATATCATAAAAAAACGCTATGCGCTGCCCGGAAAACGGAAACGGAGGAGATTTTTCCGTGAATTTGTATTTTAAATCGTTTCCATGCAGAATGCGTTACACTGTCAGAAACGATACGAGGAGACGGTTTGAAGATCATTCGCCGAATACTGTTGCCCGCGCTGCTGTTTTTTTTCGGCGGCTGTGCCCCCAGACCGCTGCCGCCGGTGAAAGTGGCGGAAACGTCGGCGCCCGTCGATTATCAAAAAGAGGTGAAGCCCGTTCTCGACCGCCGCTGCGTCGTCTGCCACTCCTGCTACAATTCGCCCTGCCAGCTGAAACTGAGTTCGTTCGAGGGCCTTGACCGTGGGGCGACCAAGACGCCGGTGTATGACGGTTCCCGCCTCGAAGCCGCCGACCCGACCCGGCTTTTCATCGACGCGCGATCGACGCGGGAGTGGCACAATCGTCACGGTTTCTATTCGGTGACGCGCAACACCGCGCCGGAAGGTTTCAACGACTCCACGCTGATTTCGCTGCTCGACGCCAAGCGCCGGGAACCGCACAGCCTGGGAAGCTACAAACCCGAGTACGACAGACTGACCTGTCCGAAAAACCACGATGAAGTTGAAGAGTATCTCGACAAACATCCCGACCGGGGTATGCCGTACGGGTTTCCTCCGCTGCCCGACAAAGAGTTCGACACCGTCGCCCGCTGGCTGCAGCAGGGGGCGCGGGGGCCGGATGCCGAAACGGACGCGGCGCTGAAAACGCCGAGCGATACGGCACGGAGACAGATCGAAACGTGGGAAGGATTTCTGAACGATCCCGATCCCAAGCATGCGATGACGGCACGTTATCTGTACGAGCATCTTTTTCTCGCCCATATCCATTTCACGGGGACGGGACGCGAGTTTTACGAACTGGTACGCTCGTACACGCCTCCGGGCGAACCCGTCGAAATCATCCCGACCCTGCGCCCCTACGACGATCCGGGGAAAAAGGGGATGTACTACCGTTTCCGCAGGATCCATTCGACGATCGTGCACAAAACGCACATGTTGTTCGAAATGGGCCCGGAGGAACTTGCACGCATCGAAGCGAACTTCATCGGCACGCCGTGGACGGAAACGCCGCACGTCACGGATTACGACGCGGAACGTTCCGCCAATCCTTTCGCTTCGTTCGCCCAGATTCCGCCCTCCGTGCGCTACCGTTTTCTGCTGGACCATTCCGAGTACATCATCCGCACCTTTATCCGCGGTCCCGTCTGCAAGGGACAGGTGGCGCTCAACGTCATCAACGACCACTTCTGGGTGATGTTCCTCGATCCGGCGTACGACCTGAGCCTGAAATATCCCAATCTGCTCGCGTATCATGAAACCGACCTGTCGCTTCCCACGGAGGTCGGCAGCGATTTTCCCGCCTACCGGGCACTGAGCAATCTCTATATCGACCGGGCGATCGATTTTTACAAAAAACGCGAAGAGCTGTATGCGCTGATCTATACGCACGGGCTCGGTTACGAAGCGGTCTGGCCGGGCGAGGAGGCGGACGACGCACCGCTGCTGACGGTTTACCGCCATTTCGACAGCGCCTCGGTGCACAAGGGCGCGCTGGGAGACCTGCCCAAAACCCTCTGGGTGATCGACTATCCGCTGTTCGAGCGGATCTATTACGCGCTGGTCGCCGGTTTCGACGTCTACGGCAACATCGGTCATCAGGCCAACGTCCGCCGTTACATGGACCGCCTCCGGGTGGAGGGAGAGAGCTATTTTCTGGATTTCATGCCGAAAAGGGAACGGAAAAAACTCTTTTACCGCTGGAACCGGAACCTGAGTCTGCTGGTGGAGGACAAGCTCTACTACCGTCCTTCCCGCATGCCGGCCGCCGTCGACTACGCGACGGACGATCCGAAGCGGGAATTTGCGGAGCATGTGATTCTGAAACGGCTGAACCCTTCTGTCGGGATCGGGCTGGACGAAGTCAACTATTTCGAAGCGGACGCCGCGCGTCCCGGACTGCCGGAACACTACCGGACGCGCGCGGATTTCATTCAGGCGTTTCGGGCGGTGTCGAAGCCGGGGACCGCTTTCGTGAAGGTGCTCAACGGTCACAATTCCAACCTGGCCTATGTCCGGGTACGGCGCAAAGACGGGGACGACCTTTTCTTCTCCGTCGTCATCAACCGCTGGCACGACAACGTCGCGTTCATGTTCAACGAAGAGGACCGTCTGGATCCGTCGAAAGACGACGCCGATTTCATTTTCGGCTGGGTCGGCTCCTATCCCAACTTCTTTTTCGATTTTTCCGAGGAGGAAGCTCCGGATTTCTTCGACCTGCTCGCCCATTACGAAGATACGCCGTATTACCGGATGAAACTGCTGTCGATGGGTACCCCGCGCAGCGACGGGGATTTCTGGCGGGTCTACGACCGTTTTCAGGAACGGTTCGACAGGGATGCGGGGCTGAGTGCGGGGCTTTTCGACCTGAACCGTTATTACTATATGGCTTTTCCGGAGGATTTCAACGGGACGCTCGACGGCGAATAGGCGGCTTTCAGCGGCGAATGGAAAAGATGTTTATATAATAACCGTGCCTAACGAAGACGGGAGCGGAACAATGGAAAAAATCGTCTTTTTTGTCGTATTTGCCGTGGCCGCTGCCACGGGACTGCGATGGTGGCGAAACTGGACGGCGCAACGGGAACGGGCGGCGAGGGAGGCCGCGGAAGAGGCCGAAGAAGCCGAACGCCTCCGCCGGATGAAACTGAAGAAAATCCGGGAAATGGAACGCGCGGAAGAAGCCGCCAGACGGCTGAAGGAAAAGCAGGAACGGCTGCGGCGCGAGGAAGAGGAACGCAGGCGCGAAGAGGAGCGCAGGCGGCTGGAAGAGCTTCAGCGCCGCAGAGAAGAGATCGCCCGTCTGGAAGCGGAAGAGAAGCGCCAGCTCGAAGAGGCCCGCCGCCGGAAAATGCGCCGGATCGATCTCTTCATCGAAAAATATGTCCGGCCGCTGCTCGACGGGGAGGCGGAAACGTCCCGTTCCATCGACGAGGACATCGCTTTCAGGCGCCGCCTGTTCATGGAGGGGGCGGCGGAGTACCGTCAGCGCGATTACGGAAACGATTACCTTTTCCACCGGCGGGTCGGAGAATACCTGAAAGAGGAGGGAATCGAATATCGTGCTGTGACGGGGGCGGAAGGAGGTTTCGCGTTTTTCACTCCGTATCTGGAAGCTTTCGAACGCCGTCTTCTCGAATACGCGGCGGTGGAATACTTCTATGCGAAACAGGACGGGACCCTGCATTACGGCAATCTCCGGGGGAACCGGGACCTCGGCGTGGACATGATCCTCGCCGGGGAGAAGCGCTGTTCGCTGGTGACCTGTCTTCACGCGGGCGGGAGCGGCAGGAAGATCACGCTGAGCGAAATGATCGAGCGGTACGAGGCGCTGGAGATGTACCGCAGCGATTTTCTGCTGCAGACCTATCCGGAATTTGAGGGACTGGAGGTTGATTTCGTTCTTGTCGTCGGAGGAAAGGGGACGGAAGAACTCGAAGTCGACGCCTACCGTTTCGCCAAAGATCGGTTCGAGCGCGTGCTGACGATTCAGGGCATCGTCAGTTTCCTCGATTTCGGGAAGGCCCGGCCGCAGGCGCATGAAAAATACCTCGCTCCGCTGCTGCCCGAGGAGGCGGGATGATGCTCAACGCCGCCGTTGTCGTACTTTTCGGTATCGCGATGCTGGTTTTCGCGTTTTTCGAGATCCGCAGTTACCGCAGCGGTTTCCGCGACTTCAAATCGCTCATCGTCAGTCTGGGGCTGCTGGGAACGTTTGTGGGGATTCTCCTCGGCCTGTGGGATTTCGACACCCGACAGATCAGTGCCAGCGTACCAGGACTGCTCGAAGGACTGAAAACGGCTTTCGTCACTTCGGTTTTCGGCATGTTTCTCTCCATCGTGCTGGGGGCCTACGAAGCGTTCCGCCGGCCCGAAGAGGCGGCGGAAGACGCGCCGTCCGAGCCGGAAGATCTCGAGGCGTTGCGGCGTGAAGTTTCGTTGCTGGGCAGGCAGTCGCTGCAGCTTGCGGAGGAGCGGCACCGCGAAACGCTGCATCAGCTGAAAAAGGGATTCGAGGGCCTGCGGCTGGCGATGGAACACAGCGGTTCGAAGGCGGTGATCGAGGCGCTGAGAAAAACGATGGAGGATTTCAACGAGCGTCTGCTTGAGAGTTTCGGCGGGAATTTTCGGGCCCTGGATCGTTCCGTCGGGAAAATGGTGCAGTGGCAGGAGTCGTACCGCCGTGACGTGGAAGCGTTCGAGGCGGCGTTGCGCCGGACGGCGGAAGTTACCCGGGACTCGTCCGAGGAGCTGCGGGAGATATTCGAGACGGTGTCACGGGAGTATCGCGCGGCTTTCGAGACCCTGTCGGCGGAGTTGCGGCAAAACAGCGACAGGAATCTCGAAGTGATCCGGGCCTCGGCGGCGGAGGTGTACCGGAATTTCGACGAACTGCTCAAGATGCAGCAGCATCTCGAAAGCGTGGCGAAAAGCTACGAACGGATGGCGGAAGCGCACGGCCGCACCGAAGGATTGCCCGGGACACAACGCGATGAAACAGCGTGAATGGATCGGAATCGCCGACCTGATGTCGGGGCTGATGATGATTTTTCTTTTTATCGCCGTGGCCTACATGATCGAAATCCGGCGGGAGCAGCGCTATCTGGAAGAGATCGCGCTGACCTACGAGCAGACAAGGCGGGCGCTGCACGTCGATCTCGAACGGGAGTTTCGTCGTCATCTGCACGGCTGGCACGCGGAGGTGACGGAGGAAAACACGGTTGTCTTTTATGCACCGGAAGTCCTTTTTCACAGCGGCAGCAGCGAGATCACAAAAGAGTTTTCCTCGATTCTCGATTCCTTTTTCCCCCGCTATTTCCGTATCGTGGGGAAATATCGCGACGCCGTCGACGAGATCCGTATCGAGGGGCACACCTCTTCGGTCTGGGCCGGTTCGAAAAGTGAAAAGGAGCGCTACATCAACAACATGCGGCTTTCGCAGCAGCGGTCGCTGAAGGTGCTGGAGTACTGTTACGCGACAGTGGGGCCGGGAGAACGCGGACGATTCCGGAAACTCGTGCACGCCAACGGGATGGCGGATTCGCGTCCGGCTTTTTCTGCGGACGGTTCCGTCGATCCGGCACGTTCGCGCCGGGTGGAGTTCCGGACCGTCACCCGGGCGCAGGAGCGGATCGAAAAGATTCTGGAACGCATCGGCACCGGGGGCGCAGAGGCGTTGCTCCGTGACGGTTCCATAAGCAAGGAACATTGACGGCGAACAGCGGGATGGTGTTGATGAATCGGATGAAAACCGGAAGACAGGGTGGTACCACCGGCCGGACTTGAACCGGCACGCCCGAAGGCAACGGATTTTGAATCCGTCGTGTATACCAATTTCACCACGGTGGCGTGAAGCGACGGCATTGTAATGCACTCCCCCTTAAACTTCCGTAATCCGCCATGTTTTTCGCAGCTGTAAGCCCTTTTTGTTATAATCACCCAAAACAATCAGGAACTGCATTTGCGTCACGCTTTTTTCATCGCCTTTGTGGCTGTCATGGTCTATGCCGGCATTTCGACCGTTCTGGCCGATGCCTCCGTTATCGGCTCGGTCGGCGCCGCGATCGCCGAAACGAACCGTTCGCTGTTCGGTTACGTTTCGTTCGTCTACCTTTTCGTGCTGCTGTATCCTCTCTACCGCTTTTACCGGGAGCCGTACATGGATCTGGAACGAACGGAGAAGGCGCTGGCGGCCGTGCTGGTTTTCTTCGCCGTTCTCATCCTTCAGGCGATGCTGGCGGACGGACCGCTGAGAGGCTCGCTCGGCGCGCATTTCGTCGACTTTCTCCATCCGTATATCGGGATGTTCGGCCTCTGGGTGTTCTGGCTGATGACGGTGGCGATCGCCGGTGTGATTCTCGTCGATACGGGACGCCTGCCGGGGGTGCCCGGGTTCGCACGGAAAAAGGAAGATTCGACGCAGAGCGGGGCGGTCGCCGGGACGGAGGTTTTCACCGAAACGGAGGAGACGTACGAAGCGCCGGAACCGCTTCCGGTACAGAGCGAAAACGGGGAGGAAGATCCTCTCGACCGGCCTTCTTTCGAGCGGATGGACGTGTCGCTCGACGCACCGCAGGTGCGCATCGTGAAAAAGCCCGCCCTTGCCGATGACGCGCCGGAAAAAGCCGAAAACGAAACGGAGGGAAAAACGGCCGGCACGCCGGAGGAAACGCCTCCCGCGAAAGGGACGATTCTCGAAATGGCCGACACGGTCAAAAAGAAAAAGAGCGCCGTGATCGTGCAGGAACTCGACGAAAACAAAAAGTTGCTTGAACAGATCGAAAAAGGTAAAACCGAGAAGCCGAAAAATTTCAAGCTTCCGGCGATGGATTTTTTGCAGAAGCCGCCGAAGCAGGGCAACAGCATCGACGAAAAGGAACTCGACGAAAAGATCCGCGACCTGATCGCCAAACTGGCGCACTTCAAGATCGACGGCGACGTGATCCGCACCTACGCCGGGCCGGTCGTTTCGACCTTCGAGTTCAAGCCCGCCGCCAACATCAAGGTCTCGAAGATTCTCAACCTCCAGGACGATCTGGCGATGGCGCTGCGCGCCGAAACCATCCGCATCCAGGCGCCGATCCCCGGCAAGGACGTCGTGGGGATCGAGATCCCCAACCGCACGGTCGAGACAATCTACCTGCGCGAGATCTTCGAAAGCAAACTGTTCAGGGAGGCCAAATCGCCGCTGACGATCGCCCTGGGCAAGGACATCGTCGGCAAACCGTTCATCACCGACCTCAAAAAACTGCCGCACCTGCTGATCGCGGGAACGACCGGTTCGGGCAAATCGGTGGGGATCAACGCGATGATCCTGAGCCTGCTGTACAAGAACTCTCCCGATCAGCTGCGGCTGCTGATGATCGATCCGAAGATGCTGGAGTTCTCCATCTACAACGATATCCCGCACCTGCTCACGCCGGTCATCACCAAGGCCAAACAGGCGATCGCCGCGCTGAGCAACATGGTCGGCGAGATGGAACGGCGCTATCAGCTCATGAGCGAGGCGCGGGTCAAGAACATCGAGAACTACAACGAGAAGATGAAAAAGGAGGGCGGCCAGCCCTTCCCGTACATCGTCGTCATCATCGACGAGCTGGCGGATCTGATGATGACCAGCGGCAAGGACGTGGAGTACTCCATCGCCCGGCTGGCGCAGATGGCGCGGGCGTCGGGAATCCACCTGATCGTCGCCACTCAGCGGCCGTCGGTCGACGTCGTCACGGGGCTCATCAAGGCGAACCTGCCCTCACGTATCAGCTACCGCGTCGGCCAGCGGGTCGATTCGAAGATCATCCTCGACGCCCAGGGAGCGGAATCGCTGCTCGGACGCGGGGACATGCTTTTCACCCCGCCGGGTGCGACGGGGCTGATCCGCCTGCATGCGCCGTGGAGCACGGAGGAGGAGATCGAGCATATCGTCGAGTTTCTCAAGTCCCAGCGCGAGCCGCAGTACGACGAATCCTTCCTCGCCGAGAACAGCGGCGGCGCCGGCGGCACGGAAGAGGGCGGCAGCATCGAGGAGATGGACGATCTTTACGAGGAGGCGAAACAGATCGTGCTTTCCGATCGCAAGACCTCCATCAGCTACCTGCAGCGCAAACTGCAGATCGGCTACAACCGCGCCGCGCGCATCATCGAGCAGATGGAACAGCGCGGGCTGCTCTCGCCGCCGAACGCGAAAGGGAACCGGGAGATACTCGGATAAAACAGTATCCCGCGTTCCGCTCCGGGTTTTTCCCGGCCGCATCCAGCTGTTCTTGAATCTTATTTTAAGTGGCTGATGCTACCGTTCCATCATCCATCATCCATCATCCATCATCCATCATCCATCATCCGGTTTGTTCCCCTTCTTTTTTCGCTCGTACGAAAAAAGAAGCCGAACCGGGAAGAAAAAAGTACGAACGGCTGCCGCAGTTTACGGGCCTTTCGGCCGTGCACTCTTGTTCTGTTTCTATGAACTTCCAGGCCGCTTTTCAGGGTTTGTTAAACTTTTGGGTGACACCGTTTCAACATTCAACATTCAACATTCAACATTCAACATTCAACATTCAACATTCAACATTCAACATTCAACATCTGGTTTGTTCCCCTTCTTTTTTCGCTCGTACGAAAAAAGAAGCCGAACCGGGAAGAAAAAAGTACGAACGGCTGC
>Ga0256843_1001235_pt1 | contig 20511 bp, 14 predicted proteins | sample AlvinellametaG_FD_191572 | JGI IMG/M metagenome (GOLD analysis project Ga0256843, IMG submission 191572) | Pompeii worm associated microbial communities from hydrothermal vent at the East Pacific Rise, Pacific Ocean - Alvinella | ecosystem: Host-associated > Annelida > Integument > Unclassified ... | reverse complement strand
GAGCAGAGAAAATTAAAGGCATTAGAGGAAGAGAAGAGTACTCTAGAGTCAAAAATTACTGATATGTTAACCATTGCTAAGACAGCAACCCAAAAAGCTCAAGAGCAAGAGAATGAAGAGCAGAGAAAATTAACACTTTTAGAAGAAGATAAAAAAGCTTTAGAGGAAAAACTACTTAATACTATAGAGGGAAAAAAAGCTCTAGAGGCTCAACTAAAAGATGAGGCAACTAAAGAGATAGAAGGTCTTCTTTCAATAAAAGAGAGTCTTGAGAGTAATCTTTCAAATCATATCTCTACAGAGAATGCTTTGGTAGAAGAGAAAAATATATTGGAATCTAAAATTGCTAAGATGCTCAATATTGCAAAAGAGGCAACCCAGAAAGCCCAAGCAGAAAAAGAGCAAGAAGCCAAAGAGTTATTGGCACTGGAAGCAGACAAAAAACTTTTAGAGTCAAAAATAGAGAATATGCTCAATATTGCAAAAATAGCAACTCAAAAAGCTCAAGCTCAAGAGGATGAAGAGTCTAAAAAGTTAACAGCTTTGGAGAATGAGAAAAAAGCTCTAGAAGAGAAATTAGCAGAAGAGAAAGCATTAGAAGCCAAACTCAAAGAGAAAGCAACTGAAGAGGTTCAGGGCTTACTCTCAACAAAAGAGAATCTAGAGAGTAATCTTACTAAGCATATTTCTACTGAGCAGAGTCTACTTGAAGAGAAAAAGTTATTAGAGGGTAAAATTGCTAAGATGCTTAATATTGCAAAAGAGGCAACCCAGAAAGCTCAAGCAGAAAAAGATGAAGAGACTCAACGAATTAATGCTTTAGAGGAAGAGAAAAAAGCTCTAGAGAAAAAGATTGCAACGATGCTTAGTATTGCAAAAGATGCAACACAAAAAGCACAACTTCAAGAGGATGCAGAGTCCAAAAAGTTAACAAAATTAGAAGAAGATAAAAAGAACTTAGAGGAGAAGCTAACAGATACTTTGGAAGAAGAGAAAGCTTTAGAGATTCAATTAAAAGAGGAAGCAACAAAAGAGATTCAAGGGTTACTTTCAATCAAAGAGAGCTTGGAGAGTAATCTCTCTAAACATATCTCTAGTGAAACATTTTTAGCCAAAGAGAAAAAGTTGTTAGAGTCTAAGATAGAAAGAATGTTGACAATTGCTAAAAATGCAACCCAAGAGGCTCAAGCTCAAAAAGATGAAGAGAATAAAAAGTTAACAGCTCTAGAAGAAGCAAAACAAGCTTTAGAAGAGAAATTGGCACAAACATTAAAAGAGCAAGAGAATTTAAAAATTAAACTCAAAGAAGAGGCAACCAAACAGGTAGAGGGATTGCTTTCAACAAAAGAGAGTTTAGAGAGTAATCTCTCTAAACATATTTCTATAGAAGAGGCTCTTTTAGAAGAGAAGAAGACTCTAGAATTAAAAATTGCTAAGATGTTGAGCATTGCTAAAGAGGCAACAGAGAAAGCAGAAGCTCAAAAAGAGAGTGAGTCTCAAAAACTTTTAGCTCTAGAAGAGGAGAAAAAAGCTTTAGAGGCACAGATTGCAGAGAGATTAAAAGCAGAAGAGATACTTAAAAAAGAGCTTGAAATTAATAAGGAGAAGGCTCAAAAGATTGAAACTCTGTTATCTACAAAAGAGAGCTTGGAGAGTAACCTTTCTCAACATATCTCTAAAGAGCAATCTTTAATGCAAGAGAAAAAGGCATTGGAGCTTAAAATTAGCAATATGCTAAATATTGCTAAAGAGGCAACAGAGAAGGCTCAAATAGAGCATAATGAAGAGATAAAAAATATAGAGACTTTAGCCAAAGAGAAAGAGGCTCTAGAAGCAGAGATATTAAAAGCCAAAGAGGAAGCAACAGCACTACTTCAAGCTAAAGATGCAGAGGCTTCTAAAAAAGTAGAAACTCTGGCTCAAGAGAAGCAAGCATTAGAAGCAAAGGTAGCAGAGGTCTTAAAAGCTCAAGAGGAAGCGAAAGCTCAACTTGAAGCTAAAGATGCAGAGGCTTCTAAAAAAGTAGAAACTTTAGCACAAGAGAAAGAGGCATTAGAGGCAAAAATGGCTGAAGTTTTAAAAGCTCAAGAGGAAGCAAAAGCACAACTTAAAGCAAAGGATGCAGAAACTACACAAAAAGTAGAAGCCTTGGCTCAAGAGAAAGCACTGTTAGAGGCAAAAGTAGCAGAGGTTTTAAAAGCTAAAGAGGAAGCTGAATCGAAACTTCAAGAAAAAGATATTGAAGGTTCTAAAAAAGTAGAGGCTTTAGCGCAAGAGAAAGAGGCATTAGAGGCAAAAGTGGCTGAAGTTTTAAAAGCTCAAGCTGAAGCCCAAGCCCAACTTGAAGCAAAAGATGCAGAGGCTTCAAAGAAAGTAGAAGCTTTAGCAAAAGAGAAAGCCTTGTTAGAGGCAAAAGTAGCAGAGGTTTTAAAAGCCAAAGAGGAGGCCAAAGCTCAACTTGAAGCTAAAAATGCAGAAGCTTCAAAAAGAGTAGAGTTCTTAGCACAAGAGAAAGAGGCATTGGAGGCAAAAGTAGCTGAAATGTTAAAAGCTCAAGAGGTGGTAGAGGCTGAGCTTGAGGCAAAAGCAAAAGCAGAGGCTCAACGATTAGAAGCTTTGGCTCAAGAGAAACATAACCTAGAGACAAAGTTGGCAGAGATGTTAAAAGTAGTAGAGGCAACAAAAGCAGAGAATCAAGCAAAAAAAGATGCTGAACTTCAACAGATTCAAGGTCTTCTTTCAACCAAAGAGTCTTTGGAGAGTAATCTCTCGAATCATATCTCTACAGAGAAAGCTTTACTTCAAGAGAAAGAAGCTCTAAAGAGTAGAGTGGCTGAACTATTAACAGCCATTGAAACAGCAGAAGCCAAAGCAGCAGCATTAGCAAAAGCAAAAGAGGAGGCAGAAGCACTGGCACAAGCAAAAGCTGAGGCAGAACTTAAAGCTAAAGAGGAAGCAGAAAAAGCAAAAGCAGAAGCCCAGAGATTGGCTGAAGAGAAAGCAGAAAGAGAAGCCAAAGCCAAAGAAGAAGCTGAAGCAGAGAGATTAGCAAAGGAGAAAGCTGAAGCAGAAAAGGCATCGGCTGAAGCTGAACGATTGGCAGATGAAAAAGCTTTGGCAGAAGAGTTGGCAATGGCTACACTAAAATCAGAAAATAGAGTGGCAGAAGAGAAGCTTCAAGAGGTATTTCAAATGACTCATGTTGCATTTAAATTCAACAGTATGGATTTAACCGAAGAAAGTAAACGCCTTCTTAATAATGCTGCTGAAACCATGAAAAAGTATACACAGTTCAAATATCATATTAATGGTTATACAGATGATCGTGGACGTGCAGAGTATAATTTAAAACTTAGTCAACAACGTGCTGAAAAAGTAAAAGAGTATCTCATTATACAAGGTGTTGATGAAACCCTTTTAACTGCACAAGGGTTTGGAGAAGCCAATCCAATTGCTTCAAATAAAACAAAAGAGGGACGAAAACAGAATCGTCGAGTTGTATTTGAGATTATAAAATAGAGTAGAATCACCTCTATTAAGAGGTGATTCTACTAAACACCTTGTGTCGTATCAAAAACACGTATATGGAGTCGGTCACTGTAGTTAAAGCCATGTTTCATGCAAAATTCAAATACAGCTCGGTCATTGTGCCAAATATTGGAACGACTCTCGCCTACTGGCATACAGTAGACTGGAGGGTATAGGTATCTTAATTTTCGAGGAGAAGAGATGATTTCTGAAATCTCTTGATATGCTGATGTTTGGGTCAACTGCTTATCAATTGTAAATTTAAAAAAACAGTCAAAAGAGTATTTAACAATATTTAAAATGGCTTTTCTATTAACTCTCTTATATTTGGGTTCTCCAGAGTTAGAGAGTTTAATAGAGAGTGCAAACGTGACTTGGGTATAGATAGGATACTTTTTGAAGTCAATCTCTACAGTTCCATTGGTCTCAAAAGTTATACGAACTCCTTGTTGAACAAGCCACGATATAATGGCGAGAAAAGTATCCTCTTTGTAATAGATTAAAGGTTCTCCACCTGTAATAACAATGGATGGAGTATAACCAATCCGTTTAAACTCTTTCTCTAAATGTGCAATAAATTTTGCACTTTTTGTAACTTTCTCCCAAGAAGAAGAGAAGTGAGAATCTACTGCAAAATAGGTATCACATCCCATCTTCTCTGTCCCATTTACAGTATAACTTGCCCCAAACCCTTGACAAGATAGATTACATCCTCCTGTGCGAAGAAAGTAAGCGGGTTCTCCAGCATATTCCCCTTCTCCTTGAATAGAGAAGAACTGTTCAGTTAAGTAGAACATATGTATATCCTTGAAATAGAGTTTCTCTAGGAGAGATGGCTCTATTTTTTAGGCTATTATATCAAAAATGATTGGAGGTTATAGGGGTAGGGGATGGATATAAGGAACAAGAAGCTATAATTAAATCAAACTGAAAAAGAAACCATAAGAATTTTATTTTTAAGTGTCAGAGAGAAGAGAGTCGTTGATAAATAGATTAAAACCAAAATCAAATTTTTCCCGTAATGTTTTAACCCTTATGACAGGGACGACGATTGCTCAAGCCATTCCCATTGCTATTAGTCCTATTTTAACACGGATTTATACACCTGAAGATTTTGGTATGTTTGCTTTATATATGAGTATGGCTTCTATTTTATCAGTAGTAGCTACGGGACGCTATGAGTTGGCTATAATGCTTCCTAAAAAAGATGAAGATGCCATTAATATTGTAGCACTTTCACTTATTATCTCTTTTTTGGTAAGTTTTATTGCTCTTTTAATTATTTTTTTTTTTAATGATTCTTTGATAAATCTTTTGGGCAATCCAAAAATCTCTTCTTGGCTCTATTTTATTCCTTTAACCGTTTTACTTACAGGAATTTATCAGAGTTTTAACTACTGGAGTAATCGTAAAAAACACTATAAACGATTGGCTACAAGTAGAGTTATACAGAGTGGAACAACATCCTCTTCTAATTTAGCTTTTGGATTTGGTGGATTGGGTGCAGGAGGACTTATTGGAAGCACTCTTTTAGGACAAGGGATGGCTAGTTTTATATTAGGAAATAGTATTTTAAAAGAGGATAAAAATCGTTTTAGAGATATTAAAAAATTAAAAATAATTGCTTTAATGAGAAGGTATATAAAATTTCCAAAGTTTGATATACCTTCTTCTTTAATCTATACACTTTATTCCAATATGGCGATTATATTTTTTACAAAATTTTTTGAAGCATCCACTTCTGGTTTTTATTTTTTTGCTAATAGATTATTGAGGACTCCTTTTAGCTTTTTTATCTCTGCATTTTCTGATGTTTTCTATCAAAAACTCTCTAAAACAAAAGATTTTACGCTTATTTCAAAAGAGATAAATCATTTCTCTTTGAAGCTATTGAAGATAACATTTATACCCTTTCTTGTAGTTGTTTATAGTTCCTATTTTTATGTTACACCAATTTTTGGAGAGAAGTGGCAAAGTTTATATATCTATATTGAGATTTTTGCTATGCCTATTTATATAGGTTTGATTCTTGCTCCTTATGGACATGTTTTAAAAATAATAAATAGACAAGAGATTTCAATGTATCTTCATTTTATGCGTCTAGCTATTTTAAGTATATTCTTTATCTCTTATTTTTATATGGAATATACTCTATTATGGTTTTTGTTTTTATATGCTATTTTAGATTCAATACTCCATCTATTTTTGGCATGGAGTGTTGATACTATTTTGGAGAATAGAGACAAATATACTATGAATCTTGGAAGATTAGGATTGGTTTTTATTTTGGGATGTATAAATATTTCAATTATTTTATAAAAGGTTTAATATGGCTACAGAGTTAACAGATACAAAAAAATTATGGTTTCAAAAAATAAGAAAAGATAAAAAAAAATTTATTAAAAACCAATTAATTATAGATTATTGTAGAGATAAAAAAATTTTAGATGTAGGTTGTGTAGGACAAGATATTGATTATAATAATCCTGAATGGATTCATAGTAAGGTAAAAGCTGTTTCAGAGAGTTTAACAGGTGTTGATATTAATGAAGATGGTATCGTTAAACTTAATAATATGGGTTATAATATAGTACATTATAATAATTTGAATATATCTAATCGATTTGATATGATATTGATGCTTGATGTTATTGAGCATGTTGATAATCCTGTAAAATTTATTAAAGATTATGAGCCTTTTTTAAATGATAATGGAAAAATAATTATCACAACACCAAATTCTAATAGAGCTATTAATTTTATTAATATTTTATTTAAAAATGATTACTCTTTGAATTATGAACATACTTTTTGGTTCTGTCCTAAAACATTAATGGAAGTTTTTAATAGAGTAGATACTCTTAAAGTAGATAGTTTTTACTGGTTAGAAGATTATTTACCTAATAGAAATTTAAATTGGAAATATAGAATATTATATCTTTTAGATAAGATTTTAGTTAAATTACGAAGTAATTTTTCTCATAACTTTATGTTTGTTTTGGAGAAAAAAAGATGATACTAATTTTAACTCCATACTCATTTAACCCATTACATCCAAGGTTAGAATATATAGAAAAATATTTAACTAAAAATGGCTATAAGGTTAAAAAATATAATTTAAGATGTGAAAACAGAGTTATCAATAAATTAAATTGGTTATCTTTGACTTTTTTTCAAGTACCATCTTTTTTTAAATCATTTAAATATATATGGAGATATAGAAGAGAGAGCAAAATTATCTATATTCAAGATTTACAGTATCTACCTATATCAATTATGGCTAAATTATTTGGTAAAAAAGTGATATATGATACTTTAGATAATAATGTTGAACTTAACTTTTATCACTTATCAAACAGATTTAGAATTTTTAAAAGATTTACTTTCTTTAAAAGAGTTCTAACGTTTCTAGAAAAAAAATTAAGTAGATACTTTTGTGATAGAATTATTGTAAACTCTAAGGCATTAGTTGAGTATTTTAAACCCAATAAAACAAATCTTATATATTATACATCTCCTTTTGAGAATAGATTCACTATTAAAACTCATAGAGAGAAAGCTTTCTTATATTTAGGTTCATTCTCTTTAGATAAAGGTGCAGATAGCATTTTAGATTTTATAGCAGAATATAATTATAAACTTTATATTTATGGAGATACTAGCTCTAAGCTATTAAAAAAAATATCAAATATTGATAATATCATCTATAAAGAGAGAATTTCTAGTATAGATTTATTAGATGAGTTAAAAAGACTTTTTGATAACCACTCTTTAATTGGATTTAGTTTAATTAAAGATGTTCACTACAGTTATGCTACACAAGAGGCAAATAAAGATATAGATTATTTAGCAATGGGAATACCGTTAATAGGAAACCATAGAGTTCCAACAAAAGAGAAGATAGACAAAGGGTGTGGAGTTTTTATAGATGATAAAAAGAGTATAAATCAGCTCTTGAAGGATGATTTATATTATCAGACTCTTTCAAAAAACTCTATAGATTACTATAATAGATTTTATTCTCAAAATATATTTGAAAAAAAACTATTGGATGTTGTAAAAAGTGTTTAATATTAACATTCCAAACAATAATATAGCTGAGAGAAAATATATTATAGATGTACTTTTCAATGAATTTCTAGGTATTAAATATAATTTAGAGATAGGTTCAGATAATTATGAGATATTTTTACCAAATAAAAAAAAACTTATTATTAAAGATACTTTTTTTAATAACTATCCAAAAAAATTAGAGTATCTAAAGCTAGAAAATATACCAAAAAGTATTAAGGAATTAGATATATTTGCAACTTGTTTTTTTATGCTGACACGATGGGAAGAGTATGTTAATAAAAATAGAGATGCTCATAATAGATTTCCGTCAACTGAATCTCTAGCTTATAAAGAGGGATTTTTAGATAGACCTATTGTTAACGAGATTCTAGAGGATTTAAAGAGAAAACTTTTACTATTAGATAGCAGTTTAATCTTTAAAAAAAGAGAGTCTAAACTTATTTTGACTCATGATGTTGATGATATAAAATTTTGGAAAAGTAAAAAGCAGTTATTTCGAATAGTGGTTGGAGATATTTTAAAAAGAAGAGATATTAAATTGGCTCTAAATAGAGTAAAAGAGTATTATTTTGTATCAAGTGGTAAGATAAAAGACCCATTTGATACTTTTGATTGGTTAATGGAGAGAAGTGAAAAGTTAGGGCTTAAAAGTAGATTCTATTTTATGAGTGGTGGTGTCACCCCTTATGATAAGAGATATGATATAACTACGCAAAAAGAGCTAATAGAAAAGATAAAAGAAAGAGGACATATTATAGGTATTCATCCATCCTATAATGCCTATAATGATTCTGAACAGTTTCAAAGAGAGAAGGAGCTTTTAGAAAAGGTTTGTGCGTGCAAAATAGATGAGGGAAGAGAACACTATCTAAGATTTGAAGTCCCAACGACTTGGCAGATTTGGGAAGATAATGGTATGAAAATAGATAGTAGTTGTGGCTATGCTGATAAAGAGGGTTTTAGGTGTGGTACTGGGGATGAATTTTCTGTTTTTAATATCTTGACAAGAAAGAAATTAAAGCTAAAAGAGAGAGCTTTAATTTTAATGGATTGTAGTCTATTTGAATATAACAATTTTACTTATAATGAGGCAAAAGAAAAAATTAAAAAGATGCAAAAAAATAGTATTATCTTTACTTTATTATGGCATAACTCATATATAAAACATATAAAATTTTATGGAGAGATAATTGAAAAAAGTAATATTAATAGTTTTAAATAATTTTAAAAATGATAGCAGGGTTTTAAAAGAGGCAATATCTCTACAAAATGGTAATTTTAATGTTCGTGTTGTAGCACTTTATGAAGAGGGTGTGAAAGAGTATGAAGAGATAGAGGGGATTAAGGTTCATCGTATTCGACTTAAAAGTCGAGAGTGGATAAAAGTTCGAATGGTTCAAGTTTTTAAATACTTTGAACTTATCTATAGGTTATTTAAAGGGTATAGAGATATTGATATTATCCACTGTAATGATTTAGAGACACTACCTTTGGGGGTAATTTTAAAGAAGTTTAATAGAAAAATTAAAATAGTATATGATGCACATGAATATGAGACAGAGACCTATTACTCAAAAGGTATTCGTAAAAAAATAGCTCAAAAATTGGAGTTATGGCTTATAAAGTATGCCGATGAAGTTATCACTGTAAGTGGAATGATTGCTGATGAGTATGTAAAACTTTATAGTATAAAAAGACCAACTTTAGTATTAAATACTCCTATTTTACAAAATATTAAGAGAGAAAATCTCTTTAGAGAGAGATTTGATATATCTGAAAATAGCAGAATATTTCTATATCAAGGAGCATTAAATAGGGGACGAGGTATTGAGATGATTTTAGAGACTTTTAGACTATTAGACCGTAAAAGTGTGATTATTTTTATGGGATATGGAGTATTAGAGAATCATATTAAAAAGTATACCCAAGAGTATGATAATATATATCTTCATGAAGCCGTATCTCCTAGTAGACTGCTACCTTATACCAGCTCAGCAGATTTTGGAATCTCATTGATAGAGGATAGCTGTTTAAGTTATAGATATTGTCTTCCAAATAAGATGTTTGAATACATTATGGTAGGACTCCCCGTCATTGTATCAAATCTTCCAGAGATGGCAAAAGTAGTCAAAGAGTATAATATAGGTGTTGTAGCTAAAGAGCATAGTATAGATGGATTAAAAGAGGCAATTGTAGAAGCGACTAATCTTAATAGAGATTCTATAAGTCAAAACATCAAAAAGGTAAAAGAGATATATAATTGGGAAAAGCAAGAAGAGAGACTATTAGGAGTTTATAATGGATTATAGTATTACCCATCTAACCTCAGCCCACCCAAGATACGATACAAGAATTTTTTTTAAAGAGTCACGCTCCTTAGCAAAAAAGTATAGAGTTAATTTAGTAGTTGCTGATGGTTTAGGATATGAGAAAAATAGTGGTATTAATATTTATGATGTTGGTATAGAAGGGGGGCGATTTAGTCGTATTTTTAAAACAACAAAAAGAGTTTTAGAAAAAGCTATAGAGCTGGATAGTGATATTTACCATCTTCATGACCCAGAGTTAATACCCATTGGATTAAAGTTAAAGAAGCTTGGGAAAAGAGTGATTTTTGATGCACATGAGGATTTACCAAAACAGGTATTGGCAAAACATTATCTGAATAGTTTCACTAAAAGGATACTCTCTTTTATCATTAGAAAAGGAGAGGTTTTTACACTTAAAAAATTTGATGGGGTTGTAGGTGCAACACCGATGATAAGAGATAAATTTTTAGCGCATAGTATAAAATCTGTAGATATTAATAACTTTCCTATTTTAGATGAGCTTATAGATATAGAGCCATCTTTTAATAATCCAACAATCTGTTATATAGGTCTGCTTTACGAGACACGAGGAGTAAGAGAGATTGTTAATGCAATAGAAAATTTAGATGTTAAACTGATTATTGCAGGAAAGTTTTTTGATAAAGCGTATGAAGAGGAGATAAAAAGACTCAAAGGTTGGGAGAAGGTTGACTTTAGAGGTTTCGCTACTAGAGATGAGGTTAAAGAGATACTCAAAGAGTCTATAGCAGGTTTGGTTACGCTTCATCCTACTCCCAGTTATATAGAGGCATATCCTGTTAAGATGTTTGAGTATATGAGTGCAGGTATTGGAGTAATTGCTTCAGATTTTCCACTCTATAGAGCATTTATAGAGAAGAATAATTGTGGTATTTGTGTTGACCCAATGAAGAGTCAAGAGATAGAAAAAGCCATAGAGATTATGATTAAAAATTTAAAAGAGACAAAAGTTATGGGAGAAGAGGGAAAAAGAGTTATTAAAGATAAATATAATTGGAGTATAGAGGAGCAGAAACTATTTAATCTCTATAAGGATTTAATAGATGATTAGTATATCAATAGTTATTCCAATTTTGAATGAAGAGAGATATATACAAAATTGTATAGATTCCATTATAAATTCAACGATAGAAGATTTTGAGCTTATTTTAGTAGATGGTGGAAGCGAAGATAGAACGGTTGAGATTATAACAGAGTATCAAAAAAAATATCCATTTATAAAACTGCTTCATAATCCAAAAAAGTTTACTCCTATTAGTATGAATATGGGAATTATAGACTCTAAAGGAGATTATATCTTTATTATATCTGCTCATGCTGAGTATCAAAAGAGCTATTTTACTCTTCTAGTTGAAGAGATTAAACGCTTAAATGCAAATTGTGTTGGTGGAGTGTTAGAGACAGAGGTTAAAAATAGTAATAGAAAGTCCAACTCTATTAAGAAGATATTGACCCATAAATTTGGTGTGGGAAATGCAGATTTTCGAACAGGTGGAGAGCAGGTAAAAGAGGTTGATACTGTAGCTTTTGGATGTTACACAAAAGAGACATTTGAAAAATTTGGACTCTATAATGAAAAATTGGTTCGTAATCAAGATATAGAGTTAAATAAGCGTATTATTAATGGTGGTGGCAAAATTTATCTGATTCCTACTGTGAAAGCACGTTATTATGCACGAGAGAATTTTATTGATTTGGCTAAAAATAGTTTTGCCAATGGAAAATGGAATATTTTAACAGCCTACTATACCAAAACTTTTAACTCTCTGAGTCTAAGACATTTTATTCCTCTTATTTTTATTCTCTCTCTTCTCTTACCTATTTTATTTTCTATATGGAGTATAAAATTTTTGTGGTTATCTCTTTTATCATTGGTTAGTTATTTAGCTTTGGTTATAATATCAAGCTTAAAATCAAGAGATAAAGATAGTAGCTTTCTCTATTTACTGGTTGCTTTTCTAACACTACATATCTCTTATGGATTGGGTTCTTTGGTGGGCGTTTTTTCTACTATTAAAAAATATATTAAAAGGTAATAAATGAGTCAAAACAGATTTAATTTAGGTCAAGTGACAACAAATCAGATGTTGGGGTTAATGCTTTTAGCATATCTATTTTCATTTGCTATTCGTATGATTTGGGTTTGGCAATTTCAAGATAATCCCAATTTTTATTGGAACAATGAGATTATGATTAATACAAATGATGGATACTTCTTTGCTTCGGGGGTGCAACAAGCAATAGAGGGATTACATACATCTAATCCTCGGGTATTTGGAATTTTTGATTATGGTGTTATCTTTTTTACTACACTGCTTGTAAAATTCACACCAATGTCAATAGAGACAGCTATTTTATATATGCCCTCCATTGTCTCTTCACTTGTTGTTATTCCTATAATTCTAATTGCAAGACTCTATAAACAGACACTTTGGGGTTTCTTTGGGGCATTACTTGGAAGTATTACATGGAGTTATTATAATAGAACAATGACGGGATATTATGATACGGACATGTTTTCAGCAATGGCTCCGATGTTTATTCTTTTTTTCTTACTAAAAAGCACTATTGATTTTAATTTGCGTTCTGCACTCTATGCAGGTATTGCTATTATTCTTTATCCTTTTTTATATGACCAAGGTCAAGCAATAGTTTATGCTATAGGAATTATTTATGCACTTTATATGTTGTGGTTTCATAGAAATGATAATGTGACTTATGCCTCTTTAATTCTTATATTTATTGCACTTATGCCAATAGGATTTGAGAAGCCATTAAGTTATCTTATTCATTTTTTACTGTTAATAGGTATCTATTTTTTATTAAAAACTGAACGTTTACAAGAGAAAAAACTGTTAATGATTACAGCATTATCAACATTTATACTCTTTCTACTCTTGGGTAATGTTTTTGGATTAATTTTAGGAAAAGTTCTCAGTTATACAATTAAAGGTACTGAAGAGGGGACTTTACACTTTTATGCTGTTAATCAGACAGTAAGAGAGGCTGGACAGATTCCTTTTTCGACCTTTGCTAACCGTACTTCTGGTTCTATTTTTGGTGTGATTATTGCTCTAATTGGTTACGTTGTTTTGGTCTTTAGACGACCAGCTTTTATATTGGCTCTTCCTCTTATTGGAATTGGAATTTTCTCGTTATGGGGTGGGCTTCGATTTACTGTTTATGCTGTGCCTATTGCTGGAATGAGTGCAGTCTATCTCTTTTTTGTATTGGCCGAACAGCTTAAGAGTAATGGTGCAAAATATGCATTTATAACCGTTGCTACAGGATTAATGATTTATCCAAACATTACACATATTATTGATTATAGAGTTCCAACTGTATTAAATAAAGCAGAAGTAGAAGATTTGGTTAAGTTAAATACTATTGCAGATGAGAAAGATTACACCTTGACATGGTGGGATTATGGCTATCCTGTATGGTTCTATTCTGATACATCTACTTTAATTGATGGGGGTAAACATAATAACGATAACTTTATTATCTCTAAGTTAATGTTCTCTAGCTCTCCACAATTGGTAGCAAACTTGAGTCGTCTGGCTGTAGAGACTTATGCTACAGATGAGAAGCATTCGGTAGTAGCCAATAAGATATTTAAAGATAAAAATCCAAATAGAGTACTTGCAGATTTAAAAAAACCTGATTTTCCATTGCCTAAAAAGAGCAGAGAGGTCTATCTCTATCTTCCATATCGAATGTTAAATATTTTTCCAACAGTCGGTGTTTTTGGTAATTTAAATTTAAGAACAGGAAAAAAAGAGAGAAATATTCTGTTTTATCCTACTCAAGCACTACAGCAGAGTGGGAGTAAAGTGATATTTAGAAATGGAATTGTTTTTGACTCTGCTACAGGAACATTGAAAATAGGCAAAAATAGTGAGAAAGTTTACCGTTTTGACCAAGTTAAATTTGATAATAGAGCCAATTCTCAAGTTGAGTCAGCCTTGATGCATCTAGATGGGAAGTTCTGTGTTGTCAATCTACAAAATTACAACAAAGTGATTATTATGGATAGAGAGACTTATAACTCTACTTATGTACAGATGTTTATGTTGGGTAAATATGATAAAAATCTATTTGAGTTGGTTGTCTCTTCACCTTATAGTAAAATATATCGAGTAAAAAAGTAGTGTTATGACAAATTTGGGGAGATTTGTTAAAAGAGCTTTTGATATTTTTTTATCATTGATTGGTATTATCTTAACCTTTTGGATAATGTTTATAGCCTTTATTATTGCTTCTATTGAAACAAAGAGTTTTGGTCTTTTTATACAAAAAAGAGTGGGAAGAGATGGAACGCTTTTTAATGTTTTTAAGATTAAAACCATGAAACCTTTAGAGGGGATAGAGACAACAATTACCACTTCAAATGATATGCGTATCACAAAGAGTGGAAAATTTTTTAGAGATACCAAGATAGATGAACTTCCACAGCTTTTTAATGTTCTGTTTGGTTCAATGAGCTTTGTCGGACCCAGACCAGATGTAGAGGGTTATGCCGATAAACTGGAGGGTGAAGAGAGAGAGATTCTATCTGTTCGTCCTGGTATTACAGGTCCTGCCTCTATTAAATATAAAAATGAAGAAGAGATTTTAGCCAAAGTATCAAACCCTAAAGAGTACAATGATACTGTTATATGGGTAGATAAAGTTAAGATAAATAGGGATTATATTAAAAATTGGTCTTTAAAAAAAGATATATATTATATTATAAAAACAGTAATAGGATAAAAAATGGACAGACTCTTTCTCTCACCACCACATATGAGTGGAAAGGAACAACAGTATATTGCAGAAGTTTTTCAAAGTAATTATATCGCACCTCTTGGTGCGTTCGTTAATAGATTCGAAGAGTCTATCAAAGAGTATACAGGCATAAAACATGCATTGGCTCTTTCCAGTGCAACAGCTGGATTACATTTAGCCTTAAGGGTTTTAGGGATAGGAAAAGACGATTTGGTCTTGGCTTCAACTTTTACTTTTATTGGTTCAGTTAATGCAATACTTTATCAAGGAGCAGTACCTGTTTTTATTGATAGCGATGAGAGTTGGAATCTCTCTCCAGAGTTATTAAAGAAGGCAATTTCTCAGTTAGATAAAAAACCAAAGGCACTTATATTAACACACCTTTACGGAGAAGTTGCCAAGCTTGATGAGATTGTGACTATCTGTAAAGAGAATAATATCTATCTTGTTGAAGACAGTGCAGAATCTTTGGGGGCTACCTATAAGGGGCAACAGAGTGGAACTTTTGGAGATTTAGGAGTCTACTCATTTAATGGAAATAAGATTTTAACCACCTCTGGTGGGGGAATGTTGGTCTCAAATAATGAGGAGTGGATTGAGAAAGCTAAATTCTTATCTACCCAAGCAAAAGAGCCTTTTTTACACTATGAGCATAAGGAGTATGGTTATAACTATAGACTGAGTAATGTTCTCTCTGCTATTGGTGTGGCACAGATGGAAGTTTTAGATGAGAGAGTAGAACGTAAACGAGAGATTTTCAATTTTTATAAAGAGCAGTTATCCTCTATTGATGAGGTTACATTTATGCCAGAGATAAAAGATTCAATAGGTAATCGTTGGCTTACAACAATTCTTTTAGATAAGATAGAACCTTTAAAAATTATTTCACTCCTAGAGAATTTGAACATAGAGAGCCGTCCATTATGGAAGCCGATGCATATGCAAAAATTATTTCAAAAGAGTATATCTTTTGTTGATGGAACAAGTGAAGAGTTTTTCCATAGAGGTCTCTGTCTTCCTTCTCCTACAGCCAGTAGTAATACCGACTTACTTCCTGTTATTGATATAATTAAAAAGGTACATGGTTGAATTTTTTACTGAAACCAACAAATAAGAAACGAATTTTATTCTTTATTTTTTTTGATATAATCATATCTATTGCAACCATTTTTTTATCTTATCTTTTACGTTTTAACTTTTCAATTCCTATTGAGTATTTTGATGTAATGACAGTGATGATAATGGTTTTAATTCCAATTAAACTGCTCATATTTTACTTCTTTAAGCTCTATTTTGTTGCATGGCGTTATTTTGGTCTGACAGAGTACAAGCGTTTAATTATTGGACATATAGTGGTTTATACACTATTTGGAATTTTTTTCTTATTTCTACCTGAACTCTTTACTCCTTTTCCTCGTTCTGTTATCTTGATTGACCTTTTTTTATCTCTTTTTTTTATTGGTTTTTTACGCATTTCACGTCGTATTTATCTGGAGTCTTATGCTCAAAGTACTTATCATCCTACACTTATTTTTGGTGCAAATGAGAAAGCTACAGAGGTGATAAAGAGTGCAACAAGAGGGGAGATACCCTATCAACCCTTGGCACTTATCTCTTCGAAAGAGAATCTTATTGATACCTATTTCTCTAATTTAAAAGTTTATAGTCTATTGAAAATTGAAGAGATTATTGAATCTTATGAGGTTAACTCTGTTATCATCACAGAATCATTGGAACAGAAAGAACTTGATAACCTATTTACTCTTTTACATAATTTGGGTATTAAAGATATTAAAATTACACAGATGTTTAAAGATGAACAACAGCCCTGTTTTAAAGATATTTCTATAGAAGATTTATTGGCTCGTAAACCTAAAGATTTGGATATGGTCTCTATTGCCAATTTTATTGCAGGAAAAGTGGTAATGATAACAGGAGCAGGAGGAAGTATCGGTTCTGAACTTTCACGACAAGTGGCAGAATTTGGTGCAAGTAAGATAATTTTAGTTGACCACAGTGAGTATAATCTTTATCAAATATCAGAAGAGTTGGCATCTAAAAATATTGTCTCTGTACTTTTAAGTATTAAAGATAGAGAAGCTCTTGATGAGATATTTGAGCAGTATCTTCCTGATGTTCTACTTCATGCTGCTGCTTATAAACATGTTCCTTTATGCGAAGAGAATGTTAAGTCTGCTGTAGAGAATAATATTTTTGGAACAAAGAATGTTATTGATTTGTCTATTAAATATAAAGTTGAGAAGTTTGTTCTTATCTCTACAGATAAGGCTGTACGTCCTACTAATGTAATGGGGACAACTAAGAGAGTTTGTGAACTCTATGCACATGCCATTCCCTCTAATAAAACAGAGATTGTTGCTGTTCGTTTTGGAAATGTTTTGGGAAGTTCAGGTTCGGTTATTCCAAAGTTTAAAGAGCAGATTAAACAGGGAAAAAATATTACAGTAACTCATCCTGATATAACACGCTATTTTATGATGATTCCAGAGGCGTGTCAATTGGTACTTCAGGCAGGTTCTATTGCAAAAGGTGGAGAGTTGTTTATTCTGGATATGGGAGAGCCTATTAAAATTGTAGATTTAGCCCAAAGAATGATAGAACTCTCTGGAAGAGAAGATATAAAGATTGAGTTTACAGGTCTACGTCAAGGAGAGAAGCTTTATGAAGAGTTACTAATTGATGATGCAGATTTAAAGACAGAGTATGACTCTATTTTAGTTTCAGAAGATACGCCTGTTGATTATGAGTGGTTGTCTTTTCAAATAGAGCGTTTAAACGAGAAAAATCCCTTAATTGTTTTAAAAGAGATTGTTCCTGAATTTAATCATAAGGTATAAAAGTATGAAAATAGAAGAGATAGCAAAAGAGGTTTTTAGAGCAGAGTCAGAAGCAATTTTAAATTTATCTAAAAATTTAGATTCTGATTTTAAAGAGGCAGTGAAGGTCATTTTAGAAGGCAAAGGAAAACTTATTATTTCTGGTATGGGAAAATCAGGAATAATTGGTAAAAAAATCTCTGCAACCATGGCAAGTACGGGAACACCTAGTTTTTTTATACATCCTGCTGAAGCCTATCATGGTGATTTGGGAATGATAGAAAAAGAGGATATTGTTCTACTTATCTCTAATTCTGGAGAGACAGATGAGGTGTTAAAGTTAATTCCATTTTTAAAAGTACACAATAATACTATTATTGCAATGAGTGGAAAACCTGCTTCTACGTTAGCAAAGAATGCGACTTATCATCTTAATATTGCCGTTGAGAAGGAAGCATGTCCTTTACAATTAGCACCCACCTCATCTACAACAGCAACATTGGTTATGGGCGATGCCTTGGCAATTGCACTAATGAAGCAACGAAATTTTCAAGATAGAGATTTCGCACAATTTCATCCAGGAGGAAGTTTGGGAAGAAGGCTTTTAACAGGTGTAGAGGATGTGATGACAAAAGAAAATCTACCTATTGTTACTGCTCAGAATTCTATTAAAGATGTTATTCAAGTTATATCCAAAGCAAGGTTGGGCTTGGTTATTGTTATGGATAAGCGTAAAGTTTTAGGTATTATTACAGATGGTGATATAAGACGTGCCATGGAAGATTCTGAAGAGAACTTCTTTTCCTTATCGGCTTTAAATTTAATGACAAAGCATCCTAAAACTATTGATATAAAAGCAAAATTAACAGAAGCACAAGGATTAATGACAGAGTTCAAAGTAAACTCTCTTCTTGTTCTAGAAGAGAACAAGTTAGCAGGTGTCGTACAGATTTACGATTTAAGTTTATAAGTGCTTTGAAAAATTCAATATTTAAAAAAATAATTTATATAAGTGAGAAAGAAAATAATGAAGATAGCTATAGCAGGAACAGGATATGTAGGACTCTCTAATGGGGTTCTTTTAGCACAACATAATGAAGTTGTTGCATTGGATATTATTCCTGAAAAAGTAGAGATGTTAAATCAAAAAAAATCTCCAATAGAAGATGAGAAGATAGAAGAGTATTTAAAAAATAAAAAATTAAATTTTAGAGCGACACTCAATAAAGAAGAGGCATATAGTAATGCAGATTTTGTTATTATTGCTACGCCAACCGATTATAATCCAATAACAAACTATTTTGATACCTCTTTGGTCGAGATAATTATTAAAGATGTTTTAGCATTTAATCCCAATACTCCAATGATTATTAAATCAACCGTTCCTGTTGGTTTTACTAAGAGTGTGAAAGAGAAGTTTAATACAGAGAATATTATCTTCTCTCCAGAGTTTTTACGTGAAGGAAAAGCACTTCAGGATAACCTCTATCCTTCAAGAATTATTGTAGGAGAGCAGTCGAAACGTGCAGAGATTTTTGCAAATCTATTGGCAGAAGGTGCGATTAAAAAAGATATAGATATTCTCTTTACAGACTCAACCGAAGCTGAGGCGATTAAACTCTTCTCGAATACCTATTTGGCAATGCGTGTTGCCTTTTTTAATGAGTTAGACTCTTATGCTCAGACACATGGATTGAATAGTAGACAGATTATAGAAGGAGTGGGGCTTGACCCACGAATTGGAAGCCACTATAATAATCCATCATTTGGTTATGGAGGTTACTGTCTTCCTAAAGATACCAAGCAGTTAAGAGCCAATTATAAAAATGTACCTAATTCCATTATTGGAGCAATTGTTGATGCAAACAGTACACGAAAAGATTTTATAGCCGATTCAATTCTTGCAAAGCATCCCAAAATTGTAGGAATTTATAGATTAGTAATGAAGAGTGGTTCAGATAACTTTAGAGCCAGTGCTATACAAGGCATAATGAAACGCATAAAAGCAAAAGGGATAGAGGTTATTGTCTATGAGCCTGTTTTAGAAGAGGAGCTTTTCTTTAACTCTAGAGTGATAAAAGATTTAGATGAGTTTAAATCTATTTCAGATGTCATTGTGGCAAACAGGCTTTCAGATAATATTATGGATGTTCAAGAGAAAGTCTATACAAGAGATATATTTAACAGTGATAGTTAGGAGAAAATAGTGAAAATTTTAGTAACAGGTGGAGCAGGATATATCGGTTCGCACACGGTAGTTTTATTGATTGAAGCAGGGTATGAAGTTGTTATTTTTGATAACTTCTCTAACGCTTCCAAAGAGGGGATTAAACGGGTTGAAAAACTGGTTCATCAATCTATAGAGGTAATAGAGGGGGATATTCGTTCTAGAAGTAATTTACAAAAGGTATTTGACAACCATACCATTGATGCAGTGATACATTTTGCAGGATTAAAAGCTGTAGGTGAATCGGTGGAACACCCTTTAAAATATTATGATAATAATGTAAATGGCACAGTAGTTTTGTGTGAAGTAATGGCTAAAAATGGTTGTAAATCTATCGTATTTAGCTCTTCGGCAACAGTCTATGGAGACCCTGCTATTACACCTATTTTAGAAAACTTTCCACTCTCTGCAACAAACCCTTATGGACGTTCTAAATTAATGATAGAAGAGATATTAAGAGATTTATATGTCTCAGACAGTGAGTGGAAAGTTGTACTTTTACGTTACTTTAATCCTGTAGGTGCGCACAAATCAGGAACAATAGGCGAAGACCCCAATGGTATTCCAAATAACTTAATGCCTTTTATTGCTCAAACAGCTGTAGGAAAACGAGAATTTCTATCTGTCTTCGGTGATGACTATGATACAATTGATGGTACAGGTGTTAGAGATTATATTCATGTGGTTGACTTGGCACAAGGTCATCTTAATGCACTGGATAGAATTAAAA
>Ga0256843_1001234_pt1 | contig 20517 bp, 19 predicted proteins | sample AlvinellametaG_FD_191572 | JGI IMG/M metagenome (GOLD analysis project Ga0256843, IMG submission 191572) | Pompeii worm associated microbial communities from hydrothermal vent at the East Pacific Rise, Pacific Ocean - Alvinella | ecosystem: Host-associated > Annelida > Integument > Unclassified ... | reverse complement strand
CAAAATGACAAATATTAATAAAAAAGTAGGTTCAAAGATTGTCTCTTTTGATAAAAAAGGAATAAACTTTGAAGATGGAACAAAGCTTGAATCAGACCTTGTTATGTATATTCCAGCAGGAACTGGACACCATGTACTAAAAGATTCTGGACTTCCTCTAAGTGAAGCTGGATTTGTCGTTACAAATGAATATAATGAGATAGAAGGGTTTGAGGGTATTTATGCTATTGGAGATAGTGCTTCTCTAATGGGTCCAGACTGGAGAGCAAAGCAGGGACATGTAGCTGAAGTTATGGCAAAAAATGTAGCATATAATATTTTCCAAAAAATGCAAAAAATCAAGTCAAAAAGAAGCTATATAGAACATTTAAATATTTTATGTGTTATGGATACTGGTGATGGTGCTGCTTTTGTATATAGAAGCAATAGTAAAGCGTTAATGATACCAATGCCAATTATTGGACATTGGATGAAAAAAGGTTGGGGTTGGTATTGTAAAAACTCTAAATTGGATAAAATCCCAAGAATCCCAGGAATGTAAAAAATAAAAGGAGAACTATGAAACAGACAATAATTATGGAAAAATATCCTGTCTTTGAGATAGATATTAAAAAGAGCGAAACAACTTTTCAGAGTATAGATGAGATTATAGAGTATCTAAAAGGTAAAATAGAAGAGCATCCAGTAGCTACATATATAGCTACATTTGACCATTATGCACACACAAGTAGCCTAGAAGAGGGATTTATTGCACCAGAGATATTAAATGCGAAAAATATAGTTTGTTGTTTTGGAAAAAAATTGCCAAAACCAAATTTGATTGCTGTAAGACCTCGTTCTATCGGTATAGCTGAATTGGCTGATGAATTTGTAATCGGATTTCTGGAAGCTCCAAACCCAATGGCTACTGAAGCTATGGAGAGTTGGGTTAAAGGTATAGTCAATAAATAGCCACTCTAAATATCACATTTTCTCTACTTTTCTCACAACCTAAAATATTAGGTTGTGACTACTTTTTTTTAAAATCTAAATAAATTTCTATCTTTTCACTCTATATATTTGATAAAATAAGCATGTTGATAATAATATAATTTTATTTTTATGTGATAAAATTAGTTTTATTTTTTAAGGATTCATAATGAAAAAGAGAATATTTTATATTTTAGTGCTTATAAATCTCACAGCATGTACTACAAAAGAGGAGTTTGTATTGTTTAATCAATCAGGGGCGCTCAAAGAGACTCCAGATGGCAAAATAGCAAAACAGACAGTTATAACCAGAGTAGATAATGGAAAATTTGAATATAAAATTCAACCACATGATAGAATCTCTCTTCATACTTATAAACATCCAGAGCTTAGTACCACAGCAAGTCAGGTTGGCTCTACAAATGGACTTGGTGCAGGTATTTTGGTAGATTCAAATGGAATGATTAGATTACCTTTGATTGATGAGGTTAAAATAGCAGGACTTACACAGCCTCAAGCCCAAAAAAAGATAGAAAATTTACTTAGAGAATATCTAAATCATCCAAATGTTCAGCTAGAAGTTCTCAATAAGAGAGCTTTTGTTTTAGGAGAGGTAAATCATCCCGGCCCAGTTGAGCTTAATAATGAGCAGATGCCACTATTACAGCTTTTGTCTATTGCTGGAGATTTGACAAATGGAGCTAATAGACAATCTATTATGATTATGAAAAATAGAGGAGACCAGATTGAGACAAAAATAGTAAGTCTTACTGATGCTAACTCTATACAGGTGGCTAATCAGATGATTAGACCAAATGATATAGTTTATGTTATTCCAAAAGATATGAAGGTATTTAATAACAAAATTGATGAAATTAATCCTATATTTCAACTTATATCAAATGCTCTAACTCCATTTTTGACAATTAGAGTATTAACAAATTAATATTAACATTTTTTAATGTATTTTTAATAATTTTGTTTTATAATAACTTAGCTAATAACTATAAAGGAAGTACTTTATGAAAATGTTTAAGAAGATAACTATATCATTTCTTTCAGTTTCTCTCTTTCTTTTGGGGTCAACAGATGACTCTTTGAGAAAGAAGGCAAAAGATAATGGTTTAGTTCCTATTCCAAATAATCAAGTGGAGCTTTTGAGGGTGATAGACCCAGAGGGTACTCTCACATCAAAGAGAGTAGAACTGGGAAAGAAGCTCTATTTTGACCCGAGGTTATCAAAGAGTAGTTTAATATCTTGTAATTGGTGTCATAATTTGGCTTTGGGTGGAGTGGATGGAGTTCCAAAAGCTATCGGTCATCAGTGGGCAGGAAACCCAAGACATTTGAACTCTCCAACTGTATATAATGCTGTATTTGCAAAGAGGCAATTTTGGGATGGTAGAAGTCCAAGTCTAGAAGACCAAGCCCAAGGTCCAATACAGGCAGGAGTAGAAATGGCAGCTTCTCAAAAGCTAGTAGAGGAGAGAATAAACTCTATACCTGAATATATAAAAATGTTCAAAGATGCATATGGCAAAAAGGTAAAAGTAGATTTCAAAAAGATAGCTTCAACTATTGGTATTTTTGAGCGTACTTTGGTGACTCCTTCTAGATATGATGATTTTTTAAATGGGAAAAATGGTGTTTTGAGTGCCGAAGAGAAAGAGGGGCTTGAGCTATTTATAGACAAAGGGTGTGTAACTTGTCACAATGGAATTGCCCTAGGTGGAGATATGAAACCTTTTGAGTTACGCTCAAAATATTCCCATAGAGAGGTTGGAAATTTTCAAGGTGATGCCAATCATATGATAAAAGTTCCAACACTTAGAAATATTACAGAGACAGCACCATATTTTCATAATGGTATGATATGGTCACTCAAGGATGCAGTCAAAGAGATGAGTCATGTGCAAGTAGGTTATAAAATAGATAAAAATAGCCAAAAAGACAAAAATGGTAAATTTGCATTGGAGATTATGCCAATCACACTATCAGATAAAGAGATAGATAAAATAGTAACTTTTTTTAATGCACTAGAGGGTAGAAAACCAAAAATAGTATATCCTCAGCTACCAAAAAGTACTGAAAAGACTCCAAAACCTCAACCAACAAAAGAGATTTAGGAGAGAGGGTGAAACCAAAGGAGGCTATTATATTTGCTGGAGGAAAAAGCTCTAGAATGGGCAAGGATAAATCCTTGCTTCCATTTGGCAATTTTTCTTCTCTAGCAGAGTATCAATACAAAAAACTCTCTGAAATATTTGACAAAGTTTATATTTCATCAAAATCAGATAAATTTTCTTTTGAAGTGGATATTATAAAAGATAGATATGATATATCTTCACCTTTGGTTGGATTGGTTTCTATATTTGAGAGTTTAGATATTGATGAGGTTTTTATATTGAGTGTGGATGCTCCATTTGTAGATAAAAATATAATTAGAAAACTATATAGTAGGCTTAGAGAAGAGGATGATGTGGTTATTGCCAAATCTCCAAATGGAATAGAGCCTTTATGTGGAATTTATAAAAGAACTATTCTACCAACTGCCAAGCTTTTTTTGGAACAGAATAATCATAAGTTAAAAGAGCTTTTGAAAAAAGTAAATATCCAAGAGGTTTATTTTGAAAATAGAGATAGCTTTATAAACCTAAATTATCCCCATGAGTATCAAAAAGCCCAAAAAAAGGCATAATTTTTTCCAACCTCTATTTAAGTAAAAATTCAAGAAAAGTCCGATATAATGGCTTTTAGAAATGATATTTAACATTTTGTTGTTAATTTTATATTTGGTTGGAAAAAATTTGATAAAAGCCCTGATTTAAGGGAACTCTTTAAAATTTTAATATTATCAAATGCCTATTTTTCCAGCATTGAACCGACACAAGAGTTGTATTGAAACTTTTTCATCTTCCATCTGCTTTTGAGGAGGATAAATTGAACCGACACAAGAGTTGTATTGAAACGTGCCACATCTGACACAATTTTTATATTTTTTTTTAAATTGAACCGACACAAGAGTTGTATTGAAACTGAACAACTGTTAGTACCAGAAATTCTACTGGTTCGCCATATTGAACCGACACAAGAGTTGTATTGAAACCACATAGGGCAAAGCTTATAAATGATATGTTTATCCATTGAACCGACACAAGAGTTGTATTGAAACACACTTTTTTGATTACTCTTTCTTTTAGATTTTCATATTGAACCGACACAAGAGTTGTATTGAAACTATTTCAGCCATACTCTCATCTATTGTCTGTATGCTAATTGAACCGACACAAGAGTTGTATTGAAACCCCTTACAAGCATTTTCAAGCTCTTGATTTTCCCTTATTGAACCGACACAAGAGTTGTATTGAAACTTTGGGGATGGTGGAAATTTTGCATTTTACCCCCTTGAAATTGAACCGACACAAGAGTTGTATTGAAATCTCGCAAATGTACTCTTAGACTCCGACCAACTTGATTGAACCGACACAAGAGTTGTATTGAAACACAATAGCTCCCTAACAGCAATAACAATAGTGAGCAAAATTGAACCGACACAAGAGTTGTATTGAAACTCATCTATTCCAAGTATTACAGGTAGAGCTTTCTCTAACATTGAACAGACACAAGAGTTGTATATTTATTATGGGATTTGTTTTGTTATTTGAAATAATTAGAAAAATTGTCTATTTTGAGTAGTTTTTAAAAGGGATTTGATACCCATAAATTTATGGGTATCGGAAGATTAAGTTATGATTATTTTTTTTATGCCTCTTGTATCTCTTGAATGTCAGGAATTCTTATTGTTTGTCCTGGGTAGATTAGGTCTTTGTCTTTTATTACTTCTAGATTTGCATCTACTATATGAGTATATTTGTTGCCGTCATTATAGAACTTTTCTGCAATACCCCATAGTGAATCTCCATCTTCTATAGTATAAAATACTTCTTCTGGCATTTCAATACTTTCCTCGGAATCTGGGTTTAGCATCTCTTGAGTTACCAATTGGTCTGCATTTACTTTTGAAATACCCTCTACATTCCCTGCTATTAATATAGCCTTTTCTCTAGTGGCAAAATCTCTCGCAACTCCTGCTAATGTAACTGTGTCTCCATCAACCTCCACTACAAGTCCTTCTACTGGTAACTCATCAAAGCTATTTTCTATCTCTTCTTTGATTGCTTCTGCATCATTACCTTTGCCTAATAAACTTTTCCCTGTATTTGATATAAAGTCAACAAAACCCATTTATTATCCTTTTTTCTTGAAATGTTACAGATTATTATATTCTAATAATCTTAATTTGATTTTAAAATTTTAGGGAGGGTAATGCCTGTTTGTTTCTGATATTTGCCTTTTCTATCTTTGTATGTTGTCTCACACTCTCCATCTCCCTCGAAAAATAAAACTTGTGCTATTCCCTCATTTGCATAGATTTTTGCTGGTAGTGGAGTAGTGTTTGAAATCTCTATGGTTATATACCCCTCAAACTCTGGCTCAAATGGTGTTACATTGACTATAATCCCACATCTAGCATAAGTACTTTTACCCAAACATATAGCCAAAGTGTTTTTTGGCATCCTAAAATACTCCACAGTCCTAGCTAGAGCAAATGAATTTGGAGGTACTATACAAACATCTCCTTTAAAATCTACTACATTATTATTATTAAAATCCTTGGGGTCAACTACCTCTGCATTAATATTTGTAAAAATCTTAAACTCATCACTAACTCTAATATCATACCCATATGAACTAAGTCCATATGAGACTACATCCTTGGCTACTAATCCCTCACAAAATGGCTCTATCATTTTCTCTTTTAGAGCTTTTTCTCGTATCCAACTATCAGGCTTTAGACCCACAAAATACCTCCAAAAACTGTTTTTGCTATTATATCATTATGTTATAAAAATAAGCAAAACTTAAATCTAAATTAAATATAATTATTAGATATTAAAATTAAAGTGACTTTAGGAGTTTATAGTGTCATTAATTTTTAGATTATTTAAGAAATATATATTTATTGTATTCCTAATTTATAGTAGTTCATTTGCTATGGCGATAGAAAATGAGTTTCATGCAGTAGATGTAGCAGGAAAGCAGAGAATGTTTACTCAAAGAATGCTCAAAGATTATAGTATGATAGGAATGAACAATAGTTTTGGTAATCCCTCAAAAGATTTAAAAGAGATAATAGCTTTATTTGAAGACCATTTAGAATCTCTCAATAAATATACAAAGAGTAAAAAGATAAAAGAAAAAATAAAAAAAACAAAAAAGGTTTGGATTCCTATTAAAAAAGTTTTGCAGGATAAGCCAGATAAAGGACATGTGGCTAAACTTCAAGAGAGTTTGGATGAACTTTTGAGTCTCTCTAATGAGATTACAAATCTATTTGCAAAGGAGACGGGTGAGAAATCTGGTGAAATCGTAGATATGTCAGGAAGACAAAGAATGTTATCCCAAAGAATGGCAAGTTTATATATGTTGAAGGTTTGGGGCGTTAATGATAAAGAATTTAAAGAAAAAATGAACTCAGCTATGACACTTTTTAAAAACTCTCTGGAAACATTACAAAAATCAAAATTGAATACAGATGAAATAAACAATCTTTTGGATGAGGTGGCGAAATCTTTTACATTTTTTGAGATAATGAATAAATCTGATACAGCTTTTATTCCAGCACTTATATATAAAAAATCTAATGACATATTACACAATATGGATAAAGTAACAAAGTGCTATGTAGATGTAACCAAAAAGAAGAAGTAGTAGTAGGAGAAATAGAATATGTATTATAAAATAAGACAAATAGGTATAGTGTTTTTTTCTTTTTTAATATTGTCAACAAGCTCTTTTGCTCAAAGTAAAAGTGAAAAAAACTCTATTAGCGATATAAATTTAATCAATATCACAGCAAAACAGAAAATGTTGTCTCAAAGGATAGCAAAAGATTATCTTTATATTGGAAAAAAAGTTGCAGTGAGCAAAGCCTCTAGACAGCTAAAAAAATCTCTAGATGAGTTTATCAAGACTCATGAGAAGTTGAGAAAATATATAAAAGACCCTGATATAAAAAATCTTTTGGATTTTGTATCTTTGAGTTCTGATGACCTCAAAAAGACAGTAAACAAAAAATTTAGTGTAGATAATGCTCAGTTGGTTTTGGATTTGAGTGAGTCTATGTTAGAAGGGAATCAATATATAGTAAATTCTCTAAAAAAATCTATGAAAAATAAAGATAGTATATCTATTATTGGAGTAGTAAGCCAACAGAGAATGTTATCTCAAAGAATAGCAAAGTATTATATAGCATATCAGTTGGGAATTAAAGATAAAAATAGTGTAAAGAGTATGCATGATACTGTAAGAAAATTTAATGATAATCTAAATATTTTAATGAAAAACAGTACAAATACTCCACAGATAGATAAAAAATTGGCAAAGATAAATAAGCTTTGGAAGATTGTTTATAAATTTTATAACAATATAGAAAAAGGTGGTCTTCCTTTGATTGTATTTAATACGACAGATAACATCACAAAAGAGATGGATGAAGTAACAGAAATGTTTTTAGAAAATGAACAATTATAATTATAAGAGATGAAATTATGAAAAGAGTAAATATTATATTATTGGTTATATCATTACCTATTTTTATATGGGCTTCAACAAGAGGTGATGTAAAGATTATTGAAGCATCTGAGAATATTAGATATATCAGCCAAAAAATCTCTAAAGAGTATCTTTTTTTGTACCAAAATCCAAAAAAGATAGAATTAAAAGATGCTATAAATGATGATATTAAAGAGCTAGAAAAATCTATTACAGATATAGCTATGATTACAAATAATAAAGATAGTAAAAATATTTTGGATTTTTTGGCATATAACAAAGATGAGATAAAAGATTTATTAGAGAAGCCAGTAGATATAGATAAAAGTATTTTGATGTTGGATTATAGTGAAAGCTTTTTGGAGGGTGCTAATGCTATTGAGAATGCACATAAATATAATTTTTCTATAGAAGAAAAAATGCTTATGTCTCTAAAAGATGCAGAGTATTTATTGGAGAGAGCAACAAAATATTATATAGCATATACTTTAAATATAGACAAAGAAAATAATTTTAAAAATATGCAAAAAGCACTTTTGAAAATAGAAGATATACTAAAAGAGGTAAATAGCTACCACTACCCAAAAAATCTCTTTAAAGAGATAAGAGAGATGAATAGTAATTACGCAAAGTATAAAAAATTTTTATATAAAGTTAAAAAATTATCTATTCCTAGTTTGATATTAGCGACTACTTCAAACTTTGAAGAGAGTATCAAGAAAATAGCTCTCTATCATAAGCAGAATCAATAAAGGATAAATATGAAAATAAGAAATGGCAAAAGTATATCTTTTATTTTGATGATTATTATAGTTGTTGCTATTATGTTTACACTATTTTATCATGCTTTTACATCATGTCAAAATTATAGAGATAGAAGAAAAAGTATAGAAAATATTGCAATAATAAATAAGCTAGACCTTCTTTTGGATAAGATTGATAACGAGAGAGTATCTAGTGCTATATATATGGGAACAAAAAATAAAAGAGATTTAGAAAAACTAAAAATTTATAGAGAGCTTGTAAATCTGGATATAGAAAAAGTTTCAAAATCAATTCACAATAAAAATGCTTTAAAGAGAATTTTTAAAAACTTAAATGATATAAGAGCAAAGATTGATACATTCAAAAATAAAGAGTATGCAAGTGCTATCTTTGAAGCTTATAGAAGTAAAGTTGATAGTGAGATTATAAATCTTATCAAAAATATGGCAAAAAATAATGCAATAGGTAAAAATAGCAAATTTAACTATTATGTAGAGTTGGCTACTTTAAAAGAGAATCTCAATACAGAAAAGGCATTTATCTCATTTTTTTTGAGCAATTCAATAAAAATGGATAATAGAGATTGGCTACTTTGGGAAAAATTTATTAGAAATGATATTACACCAAATTTTTATACCAATTTAGATAATGTTATTACTATTGCAAAATTAAATAGTATTTTGAATCCAAAAAAATTCTCAACAATGATGGAGAATATGAGAGGTAAGATTTTTATTAACTCCATGGATGGTAGATACTTGGTATCTGTAAGTCAATGGATAAAACATACTAATAAAAAAATAGAGAAAATAGATAGTGCGAAATCTCTTTTGATGAGTGAAGTTAAAATTAGTATAGTTAGAGAGTTAAATGAACTCAAAGAGATGACTATTAAGTTGATAGTGGCAACTGTACTTATTTTCTTTTTATTGATAACGCTTGTTTATCTTTTCCGTAATAATATTATGAATAATAAATTACTTGTAGATACTCTAAAAGATATAGAGTCCGAACTTGATGAAAAACAGAGAGAAGAGATAAAAAAAGTACTTAAAAAGAATGATACAATTGAGATATATAAATTTTTGGCAAATGCTATCAAAGAACCAAGTAGAGCAAAAGACCACTTTTTGGCAAATATGTCTCATGAGATTCGTACACCTCTAAATGGAATTATTGGATTTACAAATATTCTAAAAGAGAGTGACCTAAAAGAGGAACAGAGAGAGTTTTTGAATATTATAGAAGAGAGTTCAAATAACTTAATTTCTATTGTAAATGATATATTGGATTTCTCAAAAGTTACCTCTGGAAAAGTTGAGTTTGAACATATTCCATTTAATGTAATGAGCAAATTTGAAGCAGCCATAGACTCATATGCAGCAAAAGCTTCTCAAAAGAAAATAGAGTTAAATCTATTTATAGACCCAAATATTCCAAGCCATTTAATGGGAGATGCTACAAAAATTTCTCAAATTATTATCAATCTTTTGAGTAATGCTATCAAATTTACAGATGAGGGTGGAAGTGTAGATGTTAGAATAGAAAAGATAGCTGAAGTAGATGATTTGGTGACTTTGAAGTTTTCTGTTAAAGATACAGGTATAGGAATATCTCCAGAGCAAAAAGATAAGATATTTGACGAGTTTTCTCAAGCAGATGCTAGTACAAGTAGAAGATTTGGAGGTACTGGACTTGGACTTACAATTTCTAGTAAATTTGTATCTCTTATGGGTGGTAAGTTAGAGGTTGAGAGTGAAGTTGGAAAAGGTTCAAAATTTTTCTTTTCTATTAGTCTAGAAAAAGCACCTCAAGCTCAAAAGAGAGTTACAGAAAATTTTAGTCATATAAAAGCATCTTATATAACTATACCAAATAAAAAACCAAACTATAAAAATCTAAAAGTTTATATTGAGTCTATGGGAGCTAACTTTACTACTTATGATTATCAAGATATAATCAAAACAAAAGAGTTACCAGATATTGTATTTATAGACCATCAATATATAGATGATGATGATATATTATCTCTATTTTTGGATTTGGATACAACTTTGATACTACTAACAACGGCAGAAATAGAGCAGTGTAGTTGTCCAATCAAAGATAAAGTATCAAAAGTTATCTATAAACCTATTAATTTTAGTAAAACTCTAAGAGCTTTAAAAGTTGTAGATAGCAAAGAAAATAAGTCTATTAAAGAGAAAAAAAGTGTTACAAATACAAAAAAATTGGATGATAATGAATTAAAAGAGGCATTTGAGGGAGTTTCTGCTTTGGTTGCTGAAGATAATGTTATAAATCAAAAGTTAATTTATAATATTTTGAAAAATTTTAATATAGATGTCACAATAGCACATAATGGATTAGAAGCTGTAAATCTAAGAAAAGAGAAAGATTTTGATATTATATTTATGGATATTCAGATGCCTATTATGGCAGGGGTTGAGGCAACTCAAAAGATTTTGGAATATGAAAAAGAGAATAATAAAAAGCATGTTCCAATAGTAGCATTAACAGCAAATACTATTCAAGCAGACAAAGAGAGATATTTGGCAAGTGGTATGGATAAGTATCTGCAAAAACCGATAAATGTAGAAGAGCTTACTGCCATACTAGAAGAGTATTTTCCTTTAGATGATGTTAGAAAAACTATTCCAATAAATGAAAATGAGATAAAAGATAAGGAGATGTCAAAGATTATTTTATACAAAGAGACACCATTGACAGCAAAGATATATTCTGCTATTTTAAATAACTTGGGTTATAAAGTAGATACATATATTTCAAAAGATGAGTTTATATCACACCTTGATAATAATCAATATAAGTTTGCTCTTTTTGATGCAAAACCTTTTAAAACGAACAATAGTGACGATTTTCTAGTAAGTCTTATTAGAGATAGTGGAGCTACACCAATAGCCTTTGTTGAAGATGACTCAAAAAGTGGTAATTATGAAACACTAAATCCAGTAGGAAGCATAAATGAAATTTATCAAAAGTTAAAAAAGTGTAGTTAATAGTTACATAAAAATAATTTTTTAAATCAAATTTCAACTGTTTTAAATATAAAAAAACTATTATTAATAATTATTTCACATTATTTACACTATAATTATTTATATATAATTAAGGTGTATATTAATGTTTATTAAAAAATTTTTTTATCCTTTATCATTTATATCAAATATATTACCTGCCAACTCTAGTAGTGATATGGAGGGAGATTTGACTCTTTTAAATGCTTATAAGATAGCAATAGATGAGACAAATATTGTATCAAAAACAGATTTGAATGGGGTTATTACCTATGTGAATCAGAGGTTTTGTGATATTTCTGGGTACTCTAGAGATGAGTTGATAGGTGTTTCTCATAATATTGTTCGTCATCCAGATATGCCAAAAGAGGTTTTTAGGGATATGTGGAAAACTATTCAAAATAACCAAATTTGGAAGGGTGTTATAAAGAATAGAAAAAAGAATGGAGATACTTATATCGTTGATGCAACTATTATGCCAATAGTTGATAGTAGTGGTAATATAGTTGAATATATTGGTATTAGGTATGATATTACAGAACTAGAAAATAGTAAAAATAAGATAGCTCAGCAAAAGATAGATTTGCTTACAAAATTACCAAATAAAAACGCTTTTATTGATGATATAAAAGAGTTTAAAAGACCAATTTTGTTCTATTTGAATATAGATGCCTTTATGAGTCTCAATAATCTCTATGGTAATAAAGTTGGGGATAGAGTATTGATACATATGGCAAATCTATTGAGAGAGATTACCAAAAATACGGGATGTAGAATATACAAAGTTTACAATGATGAGTTTTTGATTCTTTGTGAGGAAGGAAAAGTTAATATGGATAACTATCAGAAATTTCTGATAGATTTGATTAACTATGTAGAGAGTGGAACTATTGATTGTAATGCCCCTGAATGTATCAGTTTTACGATTAGTGCTGGTATATCATATTATGCACAAGACTCTAATTATGAAAACTTATCAATATATGCCTCAATGGCAAGAAATTTTGCAAAGAGTGAGAGAAAAAAGTTTTTGCTTTATAATGAAAGTATGCAACGAGAAGAAGATTACTCTAAAAATATTAGTTGGATAAAAAGCATCAAAAAAGCAATTAGTGATAATAGGTTTGTACCATACTTTCAGCCTATTCTAGATAATAAACTAGGTAAGGTTACAAAGTATGAGGCTTTGGTTAGAATGATAGATGAAAATGGAGATGCTATTTCACCATTTTGCTTTTTGGATATTGCAAAACAGGCGAGATTATACCCTACTATTACAAGGGCTGTAATAGATAAAACATTAGAAACTTTTATAAAGTATCCAAATTATATCTGTTCTATAAATCTAAGTACTGATGATATTATGAATATTGAGACTAGAGCCTATATTTATCAAAAACTTAGAAAATATCCTTATACTAAAAATATAGTTTTTGAAATTACAGAATCAGAAGAGATAACTGACTTTGAAACTGTGAATCATTTTATTAAAAAAGTTAGAAAATTTGGGGTTCAAATATCGATAGATGATTTTGGAACTGGCTATGCAAACTTTGGATATATTTTAAGTTTAGATGTAGATTATATAAAAATTGATGGGGGATTAATAAAAAATATAGATAAAGATAGAGAATCACATATAGCAGTAGAAGCGATTATTGCTTTTGCTAAAAAATTGGGTGCAAAAACTATTGTAGAGTTTGTGTGTAACCAAAAGATACAAAATGAAGTAGTCTCACTTGGGGCTGATTATTCACAGGGTTATTTTATAGGTAAGCCACGGGCTTGTATTGCTTGAGGTTTTGCATAGACTAATAAGATTTTTGATAAAATCTCACCATTTAAATTCTTTAGGGCTTTAGGGTGGTTATGACAAAAGAGTATATATTTACAAGTGAATCGGTAACAGAGGGACATCCAGATAAAATGGCAGACCAGATTAGTGATGCTATTTTGGATTATATTATAGAGAGAGACAAAAACGCTAGAGTAGCTTGTGAAACTGTGCTAACGACAGGGATTTGTCTAATTACAGGTGAATTAAAAACACAAATATATGCTCCAATGCAAGATATTGCAAGAGAGGTAATTAGAGAGATTGGTTATACTGATGCTTGTTTTGGATTTGATTATAGAAGTGCAGGAGTATTAAATGCTATTGGAGAACAGAGCATAGATATAAATCAAGGTGTAGATAAGAGTTCTGGTGAGATTGGTGCTGGTGACCAAGGAATGGTTTTTGGATATGCTTGTAGAGAGACTCCTCAACTAATGCCACTACCTATACTTTTGGCACATCAACTTACAGCAAAATTAGCAACAGTGAGAAAAAATGGAACGATTCCTTTTCTCAGACCTGATGGAAAAGCACAAGTTAGTGTAAAATATAGAGATAATAGAGTTGTTGGTATTGATAATATTGTAATATCTGCTCAACATGATGAGAATATCTCTTTAGAGATGTTGAGAGAGGCTATTATTTTGGAAGTTATTCAAGAGGTAGTACCAAAAGAGTTATTGGAGGGAACAAAATATTATATCAATCCAACAGGTAGATTTGTTATAGGAGGTCCTCAAGGTGATGCAGGACTAACTGGTAGAAAAATAGTAGTAGATACTTATGGAGGGAGTGTTCCTCATGGTGGAGGAGCATTTTCAGGTAAAGACCCAACAAAGGTTGATAGAAGTGGGGCTTATATGGCAAGATATATAGCCAAAAATTTAGTATCAGCTGGAGTTTGTGACAAAATTACTATTCAGTTAGCTTATGCTATCGGTATGGTTGAGCCTGTTTCTGTGATGATTGATACTCATGGTAGCACAAAAATAGAGTGTGAAAAAATAGAAAAATGTGTAAAAGATATATTCGATTTGACCCCTTTGGGTATTATAAAAGAGTTGGATTTATTGAGACCAATATATAAGAAAACGGCATCATATGGGCATTTTGGTAGAGAAGATATGGATTTTTCTTGGGAGAGAACCGATAAAGTAGATGAGATAAAAAGCTACTTGAATACATAAAATATATAGTTAATTTTAACAATTAAAGGGTTATTTAATTATCTTTTGATATAGTTTGGTGTAATTAAAATTATAGGAGAAAACAGATGGCAGTAATTATTACAGATATTTGTATTAACTGTGCAGCTTGTATTGACGAATGTCCAGTAGAAGCAATTGTAGATGAGGATGATAACCCAACAGGTGAAGAAATTTACTATGTTTACGCTGATAAATGTGTAGAATGTGTTGACCACTTTGATGTTCCAGCTTGTGCTGAAGCATGTCCAACAGAGGGTTGTATCGTTTGGGGTGACTGTGTAGAAGGACTACCTTGTTCTCCAAATAGAGGTGAAAAGGGTGAGCCTGTAATTGAAGACTAATTATTTGGTCACTTTTGGGTATCTAAACTTTTTAGATACCCTTTTTTTTATTTAAAATTATACTTTTAAAACTTTTCTTATAAAAAGCTTTTTTTCATTAACTTTTCGATAACATTCCACTCTAAAATAGAATGAATAGTAAGTCTATTACTATATGGAGCAAAATTATGGAACGAACATTATCAATTATTAAGCCTGATGCAGTAGCAAAAAATGTAGTAGGACAAATCTTGGCTAGATTTGAAGAAGCTGGGCTTAAAATTGCAGGAACAAAAAAAATTCAACTAACTAGAGAAGATGCTCAAGAGTTTTATGCAATCCACAAAGAGAGACCTTTTTTTAACGATTTGGTAGATTTTATGGTAAGTGGACCTGTTGTTGTTAGTGTACTTGAAGGTGAGAATGCAGTAGCAAAAAATAGAGAACTTATGGGTGCAACAAATCCACAAGAAGCAGAAGCTGGTACAATTAGAGCTGACTTTGCAGAGAGTATCGATGCTAATGCAGTACATGGAAGTGACTCTCTAGAAAATGCTGAAATTGAAATTAAATTTTTCTTTGCACAGAGAGAGATTTTTTAGTATAAACTATGAAAATAGTTTTTGATAAAGTTGGAAACCAGCAGAAATCTTTTAGTTTAACAAATCAAAATGTAAATTTTGAAGGAACATTAGAAAAGATAGGTTATCATCTGGTTTCTCTAAAAAGTCATATAGAGGGCAAAATAGATTTAGTATGTGATAGATGTGGCAAGGAATATCAAGAAGATATTAAATTTCCTCTAGAGTTGACTTTGAGCAAGAATGTTATAGAAACAGAAGATGATTTGGATATAATTGAGTTTTTAGATGGTATTATCGACCTTGATTTTATACTTCAAAGTGAGATAGCATCTATTCAAAACACATATCATTATTGCGATAGTTGCAAAAATGATACAACTGAATTTGAACAAGAATTTTAAAGAAAAGGATAGAAAATGGCAGTACCAAAGAGAAGAGTAAGTAAAACAAGAGCAGCAAAGAGAAGAACACACTATAAGTTGACATTACCAAGACCAGTAAAAGATGAAGATGGAACATGGAGAATGCCACACCATATGAATATGACAACTGGTGAATATAATACAAAAAAAGCATAATAAGCTGTTTGTATGATTAGAATTGCAATAGATGCAATGGGTGGGGACTTTGGTCCTGAACCTATTATAGAGGGTGTAATACAGGCACTTGATGAAAAGAGTTTTTTGCCTATACTTGTAGGTGATAAAGAGCAGATATTCCAACATCTCCCACAATACTATTTAGAAAAAGTAGAAATTTTAGAGGCTACTGATATTATTGATATGAGTGATTCGGCAACTCAAGCATTAAAGAGAAAAGAGTCCTCAATATATAAAGCTGTTGAGCTTGTTCGTGAAAAGAAAGCTGATGCGATAGTCTCTGCTGGACATAGTGGAGCTACAATGGCTTTAGCAACTCTAAGAATTGGTAGATTACCTCACATATCAAAACCAGCACTTGCTACTATAATGCCAAGTTTATCTCCTGTTGCAAATACTCTACTTTTGGATGTTGGAGCTGTAACAGATTGTACTCCAAAAAACCTATATGAGTTTGCTATTATGGGTGAGGTGTATGCTAGAAAAGTTTTAGGGCTTAGGAGACCATCTGTTGGACTTTTGGCAAATGGAGAAGAAGATAGCAAAGGTAATGCCCTAACAAAAGAGGCTTTTAAACTAATGAAAGGTAATGTACCTGGGTTCAAAGGTAATGTAGAGGGAAGTGATATATTCAATGGCTCTGTGGATGTGGTTGTATGTGATGGATATACAGGTAATATTACTCTAAAAGCCAGTGAGGGAGTTGCTTCTACTATATTTGCTCTAATGAAAACACAGATTAGAAAATCAATTCCAGCAAAAATTGGTGCGTTACTTATGAAGAAAAAAGTGTTTACAAAACTCAAAAAAAAGGTAGATTATGCTGAATATGGTGGCGCACCCTTGCTTGGAGTGAATGGATGTGCTATTATTTCACACGGAAAAAGTAATGCAAAAGCTATTAAAAATGCAATTTTCCAAGCTATAGCCTATAATGATTCAGGTGTCAATAGTGCTATAGAAGAACTATTAATTAAAAATAATAAACAAGGTTGACAATGTACGCAAAATTTCACTCTATAGGGGCATTTGTACCCTCCAAGATATTAAGTAATGAAGATTTAGAGAAAATGGTTGATACAAGTGATGAGTGGATTTTGAAGCGTACGGGTATCAAAGAGAGAAGAATAGCAGATGAGAATGAATCTACAAGTGATATGGCAACAGTTGCTTCAAATATAGCCATAGAGCGTTCTGGACTTAATAAAGAGGATATAGATTTAATTGTCTGTGCTACTGTAACTCCTGATTACTTTAATATGCCCTCAACTGCTTGTATTATAGCTGATAAGCTAGGAATCAAAAATGTTCAAGCTTTTGATATTAGTGCTGCTTGTAGTGGTTTTGTATATGCACTTAGTGTTGCAAAGGCATTTGTAGAATCTGGTATGAAAAAGCATGTACTTATTATTGGTGCAGAGAAATTTTCTTCTATTGTTGATTATACAGATAGAAGTACTTGTATTTTGTTTGGAGATGGGGCAGGGGCTGCTGTAATTTCTGCCACTGAAAACAAAGATGAAGCAATTATCGATGTAAATGCTAGTGCTGATGGTAGTTATGCAGATTTTTTAGTTACTCCAGCACCTGGTAGTGTAAACCCTCTAACTCAAAAGGTATTGGATGAAGGTTTAAACTTTGTGAGAATGAGAGGTAATGAAACTTTTAAACTTGCAGTCAAAACTCTAACCAAAGATGTCAAAGATATTTTGGCAAAAAATGGTATAGAATCAAAAGATGTTCCACATTTTGTTCCTCATCAAGCCAACTATCGTATTATCAAAGCCGTAGGAGATGCTCTTAAAATGACAAAAGAGCAAGTTGTTTTGACAGTAGATAAATATGGGAATACTTCAGCTGCTTCTATTCCTATGGCAATTAATGATATATATGAATCTGGCAGACTCAAAAAAGGAGAGTTGATGCTTTTGGATACATTTGGTGGTGGATTGACTTGGGCTAGTGCTATACTTCCATTTTCAGGAGATTAATTTTAGTAAAATGTGATAAAATTAAATCAAAAAGGTTTTATCATGTTTAAATTGATTTTATCAATTTTACTAACATCTCTTCTCTTTTCAAAACCCACAATAACTCCAAAAATAGTTCCATTATTTGAACCATTTCTTATCAAAGATAAAAATTTAACCTTTGATACAGATGTCCTATATACTCACAAAAAGCTTTTGGAGTGTAATCCTCAATTAGATGCTGTTTATAAAATAATTGATTCTCATGAGCTAAAAGTTATACCAACAAAATGGCTAAAAAGAGATACTAAATATAGCTGTAAGTATCAAGGTCATGAATTCTCATTTCAAACTCAACCATTAGAAATATTAAACTATCACTATTTTCCAGATAGTAATCTAGTAAGAATAGAATTTAATGATAAAATAGACCCAAAATTAGCAAAAGAGTATATTCATATTAGAAAACAGAATAAATTGGCTCAAACAGAATTAAAATATTCTATTGAGGTAGATAAAAATAGAGTTCTACTAAAAATAGAAGAGCTTATATCAAAGGATGATACTCTTAGACTTAGCATCGATAAAGCCTTGTTAAAAGATGGATTTGATAGAGAGATAAATAAAAAAAAGAGTGATAAAAGAGTTAAGTTAGATGATAAATTAAAAATGTTAGATATATGGGATAAGCCTCGTATTATCTCATTGGATAATGGTGATTTTGCTCTAAGAGTATTTTTTAGTGATTATCCAGAAGAAGATGTTAATGAATTTGTATATGTAGATGGAGTAAATAGATTTGATAATTATGATTGTCATACTGTTTATAGTCCAAAAAATCAAAATATATCTTATGATAGTTCTGTATATTGTGATTTTATTAGTTCTTATTTTAAACCAAATAAGAGTTATAAAGTAGAGATAAAAAAAGGTCTAAAGATTTCAAAAAGGGAGTTAAAAGAGGATAAAACTTATACTTTAAAGAGTGGAGATATAGCAAAAGCTATTATTGTTGATGATAAGAAGCCTTATGTCTCAAATCGTGGAGAGTTTGGTTTTTCCTCTATAAATTTAGATAGAGTCACTATAATAGTAGAGAGATTATTAGATGATAATTTGAGATATTTTGTCAATTTTAAAGAATCAAATATAAATGTTGTAGGAGATTTTACATCAGAGTTATTTAGTAAAGAGGTAAAACTAAAAAATATTCCAAATAAGATTATTCAACATAAGTTTTCTCTATCTGAGTTAAACAAAAGAACTCTTCCTTTTGGTGTTTATAATATTACATTTAGATACCAAGATGGAGAAAAAGAGAAAGCTATAAGTAAAGTACTGTTTTTATCTAATATTGGAATATCGGCAAATATTTCAAAAACTCAGGCTTTTATTCATGTAATGCATTTAGATAGTGCCAAACCTATGGTTTCGGCTATGGTTTATTTATATGGTAAAAATAACGATTTAATAGGAAGTGCAAAAGCAGATAAGTATGGAGTTGTAATTATAAAAGATGAAAATCTTTTAGCCAAAAATCCAAGGGGGATTATTGTTGAGACTAAAAATGATAAAAACTTTTTGAGTTTAACTGAACCTATTGGGGATTCTCCTACATTTGAAGATATTATTGAGAGAAAAGAGAGGTTTAGTGCATATATTTATCCCCAAAGCAAAATAGTAAGACCTGAAAGTAGAATTAACTCATTGATTATAGTTAAAGATAAATCTTTTATATCTGCAAAAAATATTCCAATTAAAATAGAGTTCAAAGAGAAGTATGGACAGACTTTACTGGAAAAAGTATATCATACAGATAATTATGGTTTGATAGATTTTCATTATCAATTATCAAAGGTAGATAGAACAGGAGATTATACTATTAGTGCATATATTAATAATGTAGAAATCGGTTCAAAAGATATTAAAGTTAAAGCCTTTGTTCCTCCAAAGATAGAAAATCATATCTATTTATCAAAAGATATTTACTTTGATGGAGAGCTACTTGATGCAAATATTAGTTCAAATTATCTATTTGGTTCTCCTGCCAGTTATCTCTTTGGATATATAACTATTGATTCAACTGCTATTGATTTTGTAGATAACAAAAGATATAAGGGATACTCTTTCTCAAATCATGAACTAGAAAAAGAGAGTGAAGATAACAAGATAGATAGATACTTTTATAAAAAAGAGAATATCAAATTAGATAGTAATGGAAAAATAAATGTTGTTTTACCTATTAGAATAAAAGAGAAAGTACCATCTATATTAGAGGGGATAATTGAGGCAACTATTATAGATGATAATCAACCAGTAGGTGAGTATAAAAAGTTTAAAATTTATCCATACAAAAGTATGGTAGGAATAAAGCTCAATGAGACTCATTTAGAACAAGGAGATAATTTAACAGGTAAAGTTGTATTGATTAATCCAGTAGATAAAAAGATTATAAAGAGAGAACTATATGGTGTTGTAAAACAGATAGAGTGGCACTATAATTATGATAAATATAATAGTAATTGGGAGAGAGAAGTAAAAGTTATAAATAGATTTCAGATTGATTCAAATAGTACATTTTCTATTCCAATACATAAAAACGGTAACTTTGT
>Ga0256843_1001233_pt1 | contig 20537 bp, 13 predicted proteins | sample AlvinellametaG_FD_191572 | JGI IMG/M metagenome (GOLD analysis project Ga0256843, IMG submission 191572) | Pompeii worm associated microbial communities from hydrothermal vent at the East Pacific Rise, Pacific Ocean - Alvinella | ecosystem: Host-associated > Annelida > Integument > Unclassified ... | reverse complement strand
GCGGTCCAGGATGCAAGGTTTTCATCCTTGTCACAGGGGTTCGAGTCCCCTAGGGGTCACCACCGTTTGACTCTCAATCCTTCAAAACAGCAACCTTTCCACAAAAAAATATGATTAGAAAAAGACCTGCTATTTAAACCGATTGGCTTTGTCTGTTTGAATTCCTATCCCCTTTTTGGCTACCATATCACCCAAGGAATCAATCTTTTGGAAAAACGTGACCCTGTAATGACAGTTTCGGTAATTATACCTACTTACAATGCCAAAAACGAGTTGGAAGCGCTGATTGAACGGCTCAAAAAACAGACCCTCCCTTTTGAGCTGGTCGTTATCGACTCCTCCTCCACCGACGGTACGGCGGAAGTCGGCCAAAAACACGCCGACATTTTTCTCTCCATCAACAAAGCCGACTTCGACCACGGCGGCACCCGCACCAAGGCGGCCAAAGCGGCGTCGGGCGAAGTACTGGTCTTTTTGACCCAGGATGCTCTTCCCACCCACGAAAAGACCCTCGAAAGGCTGGTACGCCTTTTTAAAATCCCCGTCATCGGGGCCGCTTACGGCAACCAGATTCCCTATGAGCACACTTCGCTTTTCGGCCGCCACCTGCGCTCTTTCAACTACCCCGAGACCTCCTGCATCCGCACCGCGGCCGACCGCCCCCGATACGGCATCAAAACCGCCTTTCTCTCCGACAGCTTCGCCGCCTACCGCCGCTCGGTACTGGAGGAGATCGGGTGGTTCAAAAACGGCCTGATCGTAGGCGAAGACACCTACGCCGGCGCCAAGATCCTTCTTAAAGGCCATGCCCTCGCCTACTGCGCCGAAGCCAGGGTCTACCACGCCCACAGCTATACCGTAACCGAAGAGTTCAAGCGCTACTTTGATATCGGCGTCTTCCATGAGCGGGAGGGGTGGATTTTGGAGCATTTCGGCAAAGCGGAAGGGGAGGGGCGCCGTTATATCTTTTCAGAACTCAAATACCTCTTCGAGCACCGCGCCCCCCACAAAATTCCCGAATTTATTCTTCGCAACAGCGTCAAATACCTGGGCTATACCCTCGGGCGCCACTACACCGCCCTGCCCAAAGGAGTTGTCAAAAGCCTGAGTATGCACAAACCCTGGTGGGCCAAACAGGCCGTCTAAGCCTAAAGGCGACGCCCCTCCAGCTTCCCCACGACACGCCCAATAATCGCCACCTCCGAAGCTCCCAGGGTCTCGGAGGCGTACAGCGGGTTTTCGGAAAGAAGCTCCACTTTTCCGTCACTGCGCAAAATCAGCCGTTTGACAAAAACGCCGCCCGGGGTGCGCACCACAAAAATCCCGCCCCCCTCCGGTGTTTGGCGTGAGCGATCCACAAAGATCACCTCCCCGTCCCTTAGCAAAGGCTCCATCGAGTCACCCAACACGTGAATGGCGTCAATCATGGCCAAACGCCCCTCCCCGCCCAGCATCCGCACCACCGACTCATCCAGCGCCAACCGTTCCGCTTTTGCCTCATCATTCAAAGCGCCGCCGCCGGCGGAGGCGTTGATCTGCCTAAAATAGCGCACCGTCGCCACCCGCTCCGTCGCCTCCTCCAGTGAGCGGGGCGACTGGTCAAAAAGCAACCAGTTGATACTGATACGCCGGCGCGCGCAAAAGTCGGCCACCGCCTCCAGCGGAATCTTTTTGCGCCGTTTCAAGACGGCGAAATAGGCCGGGTCAATCTGCAAAGCGCGGGCCACGTCTTTGTCAAACACCCGCCTCTCGCCCACCTCGTCGGCCATAATATCTTTTAAACGTTGCAAAACCTCCTCAAACCCCAACACGGTCAATCCTTTAGAAAATGATATCTTTTTAAAGAAAATCTATCAAATATTATATCATCCTCGCAAAAAAGGAGGAGGTCCATGAAAATTCATCTGGATCTTGACTGCTTTTTTGTCTCCTGCGAACGCCTGCTGTATCCCGATCTGCGCAACCGTCCCGTCGCCGTGGGGGGACGGGGTGATCCTTTTATTTTCAACACCGACACCCGTGCCGTCCAGACCACCGCCAACAACGAAGGGGCTTTTGTCCCTTCCGTTTTTTACAACGCCAAGACCGATTTTTCCGCCTACTTTGTCGAACAGGGACGCATACGGGGCATTGTCATGACATCCAGCTACGAAGCCAGGGCCTACGGTGTCAAAACCGGCATGAGCGTCCGCGAAGCGCTGGGGCTTTGTCCCCGCCTGATCGTCCGAGCGCCCAACCACCTCTTCTACCACGAGCGCTCCCATGCCCTCAAAGAATGGCTACAAACCCGTATCCCCGTGCTGGAGCAGTACAGCATTGACGAGTTCTTCGGCGACCTTTCGGGCTGGGTGGCGGACAAAGATGTGCCCCGCTTCTGCCAAACGCTTAAACAAGAGATAGAAAAAGAGCTGGGCCTGCCCGTCAGCATCGGATCGGCCCCATCAAAGTGGATCGCCAAACTGGCCACCTCTGCCGCCAAACCGGGCAGGGGAGAGGGGGTAAAGGTCCTTTTTCGTCACGAAGTTGACAACTTTGTCAACCCCCTGCCCATTGAAGCCTTCCCCGGCATAGGACGGGGATTTTCCAGACGGCTTAAAGCCTACAAAATCGAAACCCTCGGTGAGCTGAAACAAGCCAGACACCTGCTTTACCGCTGGAAAAAACCGGGCATTCAACTCTACCACCGTGTCAACGGCGATGACAACGAACCGGTCATACCAAAACGTGACCGCCGCTCCATCGGCATCTCCCGCACTGTCGACCCCCTCTATGACCGTGCGCAGATTCGCCGCCGTCTCACCGTTCTTTGCCGCCACCTGGCCCATTTGGTCCAAAACCTCGGCGTCACCCCCCAAACCCTCTATCTGGGTATCAAGTACCAATTCGGCCAAAAGCGCGCCCGCCACGTCACCGAACCTTTTCTCTTTAGCGAAAAGGCCCTGCGCCAAAGAATTCTGGCGCTCTTTGAGGAGCTTGATATCTACAAAAACCTCGCCGTTATCCGACTAAGTATCACCTGCGGCCATTTTGCTAAGCGCCCCACCGTACCTGCCGATCTTTTTGCGTACGAAGAGGAGAAAAAAGCCCAGAAACTTTGGCGCCAGACGGCTCTTTTGCAAAAAAAGTACGGGATCGACACGATCCGGACAGCGGCGGAGTTTCTTTAAACCGTCCCGTCCAACGTCATCACCCGCCCAAAAGGCACCGCCGCCTCTTCGGGCAGAATCCAGATCGTCTCGTACAAAGGCGGCTCCTTTGGGAAAAGACCTCGGCCATCGGTAAAATAGAGTAGTAAAGAGGTTTGGGGCAATGCTTCGTCAATGTAGGTAAAAACGGGTCGAAAATCGGTGCCGCCGCCCCCCTTGAGGGAGAAATCCAGCGCCTCGCCCGAGACAAAACGCCACACTCCCTGCACTTTGGCATCGCAGACAATCACATCCACCTCGACACGGGGAAAGCCAAGCAGTAACGCCTCCAACTCCGCCACAAAGCGTCCCAGCAATGTCTCATCGACCGACCCGCTGGTATCAACGGCCACCGCCAGCGTCAGCGTTTCGCTTGTCGCAGAAGGCAAGTAGAGGTTTTGGCTTACCGTCTTTTTGTTGGGACGCAGGTAGGTGTAATCGCTCTTTTGGTGACGGGAAATCGCGTGGTAAAGCTCATTGCGCCACGCCACCGACGCACCCGCAGTCTTTGCGAAGAGGCGTTGCATGCCAACAGGCCCGCTTCCCAGGTTTTGGGCCTTTTTCATCGCCTCTTTCATCGCCGCCTGCCACATCACCTCCGTAGCAGGATCAAGTTCAGCGGACGGCAGGGGATAGGAGCGATCTTTTTGGCCATCAGACGGCACCTCTTTCATCCGGTTTTTCCGCTCGTTCAACCCCTCGTCGTCGCTCTCCTCATCGCTATAGGCTTCGTTGCGGATCTCATCTTTGAGAACGGCGTAGATCTCTTCGGCGTATTTGCCCGTAAAACGCGCCTCGAAGCGGGCCTCTTTGGGCAGGCTAAACCCGTTCTCTTTCAGTATGGCGTTGACGGCGTAATCGGTGGCCAACCGCCAGAGCCGGCCCTGGCGTTTTCGGCGTCTATTCTCATGGGCAAGCACATGGTGCAATACGCTGTTGGCCAGGGCGAACTCCACGCTCTCAATAGACGCGTCGGCAAAAAAGTCGGGGTTGTATCGCAACACCCTGCCGTCACTCAAAAACGTCGCCACCTCATCAGCGGGCTGGGTCTTTAAACGGCCGGCCAGCAGGCCGAAATAGGGAGAGCGAAGAATCAGGCGCGCTTTGGCTTTGGCGATCTTCTCTTCGGGGCTCATGCCAACAGGTAGGCGAATTTTCTAATCCAGGCTTTAAAACCCTCGGTCTTTTCCAGCAAGACACCCCTGTGTTGCAACGCCTTGACACTCATCACCGAAAACTCCGGCGGCAGTTTCAGCAGGTAGGCCATCAGATGCTCCAGGCGCTCTTTGGGCGTTTGGGCGTCCACCCGCTGAGACAGCAGGGAGCTGAGCACATAAAGCGCGTTGGGCGACTCGGGCACGTGGACACAACCGCCGCCCAAAATCTCCTCGATATCGGGCAGTTCTTCGGCGGCGCTTCGCCAACTTAAAAACTCCGCCGCCAACTCCTCCCCCACGGCCCCGGCAATCAGCGGCATCAAAAGCTCCGGCTCGGGGGTTGAGACCAGAATACGGCTGACATACTCCCAGCTTCGCGGCGTGGCGAAAGAGCGATGCGCCGACTGGGCGTCAAACATAAAGAGCGCGTCGGAACGGGCCGAGAGAAAGCCGATTACGGAAGCGTCAATCCCCTTTTCTACCGCCCACGTTCGCCACTGGGCCGGATCAACCTCCATCTCCAGATGAACAAATCGGTTAGCCAGAGGCGCGGGCATACGGTAGACCACCCCCCTATCGCTCTCCCGGTTGCCCGCCGCCACCACGGCCCAGCCCTCAGGCAGGCTATACTCCCCGATTTTGCGGTCCAAAATAAGCTGATAGGCGCTTGCCTGCACCATGGGCGCGGCGGTATTGAGCTCATCAAGAAACAAAATCCCCTCCGGCTCCCTGCCGTCCGGCAAAAAGGCCGGCGGCGCCCAGAGGGCTTTGCGCGCCTGCTGGTCAAAAAAGGGAATTCCCCTAAGATCGGTGGGATCCAGCAGTGAAAGACGCAGATCAACAAACCCGATCCCCTTCTCCTCGGCCACCTGACGCACCACGGAAGATTTGCCGATCCCCGGCGGCCCCCACAAAAAGAGGGGAACCTTCTCTTCCACAAGATGGCTGACGGCGCGTTTGGCTTCCAAAGGCTTCACGGCAAAACCTCGCAAGTGTAAAGTGAATAGTGAAAAGTGAATAGTTGCAGATGCCCGCAAAGCGGGCTTTCATCTAAATAAAAAGAAGCGAAGCGACCTTTCCAACACTTTTCACTTTTCACTTTCAACTTTTCACTCATCTACATACCCAGATTCTGCTTGATGTAGTCGCCAAAAGCTTCATTGCGTTTGACAATGCGGTTAAGCTCCCCGTCGGTCTGGTAGCTTAGCAGGATCTCGATGGGGGTGGCGGGGTTACCGGCCAACGCCTTGTGGATATCGCGATCCTTGATTTTGGCAAACTGGGCCAACCGCTCAGCCGGCATGGCGGGATTGCCGGCCAGCGCCACATAGATCGCCTTCTCCCGCACACGGCTAAGGCGCGACAGCATGGCGCTACCTACCGCCGGGTTGCCGGCCAAAAGAGCCAAAACGGCGGGCGATTTTGTCGCCTCCAACGCCGCATAGACATTGGCGCCCAACCCCTCATTGACGGCCAATGCCGCCAGCAAAGCGGGCCGATTGCTTTGTACCAACGCAAGCGCCGTCGCCTCATCCAGCCGTTCATTGCTCCCCAAAGCCCGCAGTTTCGTTTCATGCCCTTCAGCCAACACCGCGTCGATTCGCTCCCGGCTCGCCGGTTGATAACACAGCAGTGCCGCCTGCACGGCCAAAGGCCCCTCTTCATAAAGGCGTGCCGCCAATTTGGCGTCCAACCTGCGATTGCGGGCCAACCCTTCCCAAATCCAGGGATCTTCTCTTTTTGCCAGCCTCTCCTGGGCCGATACCGAAAGCGCCGGATGGGCGGCCATGAAGCCAAGCTCTCGCACCGACGCCTCGCCCATCCATTCCCGCAATACCGATTCGGGCAGGGCCGGGTTGATCAAAAGCGCCTCACGGAGCGTGCGCGGCATCCACGCATCGTCACTGTGTTGCGTCACCTCATAATCGGGAATACGGGCCATCGCCTCCAAAAGCGGCGCGTACGCGTTTTGCGCCGCCACCAAAAAGGGACCCAGGGGAGAGTACTGGATATTGTGGTTTTTCTCAATCTCAGGGTAAAAGCGGGCCACCAGCGCCCCCGCCACGTCGCGGTTTTCGTCATTTTCAAACGGGGCCTCACCGCCCCAGTCATAGAGCGAAAGCAGTCGGCAAAAGAGCGCGTCCGGCAGGCTTTGGTTGCGCAAAAGGTTGATCATCCGCGCCTTGTTGGGAAAGAGCGCCAGGCTCCCTTCAAGCACATCGGCATCAATATGGGCGGCGTAATAGGCCTCCAGCCGCGCCAAATCCACGACCGGCACCCCCTCTTTCTCCATCCGGTCGGCAAAGGCCTCCTCCAAAGGATTGACCAGCCGTCCCAGGACAATCAGCCCCAAAGGGTCGTCCTCTTCACCCTCCGCCCGCTTGGCTTTCGCCTGCTCCAAAAAAAGTGCCAGATCCTCATCGCTCATGGTACGGCTCTTGCCCAAAAAGAGCACCTTTTTGCCCGCCAGCTCAGGGACAATCATCTCCAGATCAACCAAAGGGATTCTCCATCTTCTCCTCTATCCACGCCTGTGCCCGCTTTCGTCTTAGCTTTCGGGCGTAATCGGCCGCCGTCATACCAAGGCTGTCTTGCGCGTACAGATCCGCGCCCCGCGCATAGAGCAGGTCCATCATCTCAATATAGTCAAAACAGGCCGCCAGCATCAGCGGCGTCATGCCGCTTTGGCGTTTGGTGCCGGCGGGGTCTATGCCCCGGTCTATCAGCAAAGTAGCCAGGTCGATCCGGTTGCGCTCTACCGCCTCATCCAACAAACCAACCCCCTCTTCGGTACACCAGGCGATATCCGCCCCGCTTTGCAACAACAAAGCCAGCGTATCGGCTTCGGCGCCGTGACGAATCGCCAAATAGGCCAGGGGTCGCCCCTCGCTATCTTCGGTATTGGGATCGCCGCCCGCTTCCAGTAACCGTTTCAGACGGTTGTAAGCATCACTTTTGACCGCTTCGATCAATGCGTTGTTTTTATCATTCATGGAAAAGATTATACCAGTTTAAAAGACCTTTCAATGACGGAGAAATTTTTCATTTTATGATTTTCATGTTGCATTAAAGAGTGATGCCACGGCGCGATGAAGGCTCTTAAGGTTAGAGAGGCTAAAGAGAGGAGGCCGGGCCGGGAATCCCCGACCCCGTGGCGTCAATACGCTTTTGTAACAATAAGCGCTACAAAGAGCGCGCTGACCAACAGTAAACGCCACATGACGGCCTCCTTATAGCAGTCTTGGCCCGGTCAAAAAAAAAGCCCGTGGGAGCTACCCACAGGCTTCCAAACCGGGCCATAGACCGCTATAAGGTGTTGGTCAACGCTATTATAACAAAAAACGAACTTTTTGTTTCCGGGAACAAAGAGGAAAATTTTATATCAATGGATCAAACAACATTTGCGGTGGTGACCCCGGCGCGATTCGAACGCGCGGCCTTCGGATTAGGAATCCGACGCTCTATCCTGCTGAGCTACGGGGTCGAAGAGAGTGTTGCGTACAGAGTGTTAAGCAGAAGGTAAAAAGCGGAGCGTTTTCCGCAACTTTTCATTTTTGGTTTTCACCAAAAGAACCGGGGAAACCCCCGGTTTTTGGTTAGCCGTTGCGTTTTTTGATGATTTCGTCGGCGACGTTTTTGGGAACCTCTTCGTAGTGGTCAAACTCCATCGCGTAAGTGCCGCGTCCCTGGGTGGCGGAGCGCAGGTCGGTGGAGTAACCGAACATCTCAGCCAGCGGCACGAAAGCGTTGACAATCTTGTTACCGTGGCGATCTTCCATACTGTTGATCTGACCGCGGCGGCGGTTCAGGTCGCCGATAACGTCACCCATGTACTCTTCGGGTACCTCAACCTCAACCTTCATAATCGGCTCAAGAATAACCGGGTTGGCTTTCTTGGCACCCTCTTTAAAACACATGGAGCCGGCCAGTTTAAAGGCCATCTCGCTGGAGTCGACATCGTGGTAGCTACCATCATACAGCGTTACCTTGACATCTTCAACCGGGTAGCCGGCCAACACACCGTTTTGCATCGCTTCCTGCACACCTTTGTCGACAGCCGGGATGTATTCGCGAGGAACCACGCCCCCTTTAATCTCATCCACAAACTCGTAGCCGCTACCGGGCTCCATCGGCTCAAGCTTGAGGAAGACGTGACCGTACTGACCGCGACCGCCGGACTGCTTGGCATATTTGTACTCCTGCTCGACCGGCGTCTTGATGGTTTCACGGTAAGCAACCTGGGGTTGACCCACCTCAGCTTCCACTTTAAACTCGCGCATCATACGGTCAACAATAATCTCCAGGTGCAATTCACCCATACCGGAGATGATGGTCTGACCGCTCTCCTCGTCGGTGTGAACGCGGAAACTGGGATCCTCTTCGGCCAGTTTTTGCAGGGCAATAGACATCTTCTCCTGGTCGGCTTTTGTCTTGGGCTCGACGGCGACGGAGATAACCGGATCGGGGAACTCCATGCGCTCAAGAATCACTTTCTCTTTCTCGTCACACAGGGTGTCACCGGTCAGGGTCGACTTCAGCCCCACACACGCGCCGATCTCGCCGGCGTAGAGCTCTTTAATCTCCTCGCGCTTATTGGAGTGCATTTTAAGAAGACGTCCGATACGCTCTTTTTTGCCCTTGGTGGAGTTGTAGACGTAGCTACCCGCTTCGATAATACCGCGATAGACGCGGATAAAGGTGAGCTGGCCGACAAAGGGGTCGGTCATAATCTTAAAGGCCAGCGCCGCGAACGGGCCGTCGTCGGTGGATTGAATCTCAACCGGGTTGCCGTCCATATCCTCGCCGCGGATATTCTTAACCTCGGTCGGCGCGGGCAGGTAGTCGACAACGGCGTCGAGCATGGGCTGAACGCCTTTGTTTTTAAAGGCGGTACCGCAAAGCATCGGCACCATGCTCATATCCAGCGTCGCGGTTTTAATACCCGCTTTAATCTCTTCAACCGTCAACTCTTCGCCGCCGAAATATTTTTCCATCAACTCTTCGCTGGTTTCGGCCACCGCCTCAATCAGCTTTTCGCGATACTCGTTGGCTTTGTCGACCAGATCGGCGGGGATGTCGGTTACTTCATATTTTTGTCCGTAACCCTCATCTTCCCAGATGATCGCTTTCATCTCGACAAGGTCGACCACCCCTTTAAAGTCATCTTCGGCGCCGATGGGAATCTGAATCGGCACGGCGTTGGATTTGAGGCGCTCCTTGATCTGGCGCTCTACCTCAAAGAAGTCGGCGCCCACGCGGTCCATCTTGTTGACAAACGCCATGCGGGGAACACCGTATTTGTTGGCCTGGCGCCAGACGGTTTCAGACTGGGGCTGAACGCCGCCGACGGCACAGAAGACCGCCACCGCACCGTCAAGAACACGCATGGAGCGCTCAACCTCAATGGTAAAGTCGACGTGACCCGGGGTGTCAATGATGTTGATCTGGTGATTTTTCCAAAAACAGGTGGTCGCCGCGGAGGTAATGGTAATACCCCGCTCCTGCTCCTGCTCCATCCAGTCCATTGTGGCCGCACCTTCGTGCACCTCACCGATTTTGTGGGAGAGTCCGGTATAAAAGAGGATCCGCTCCGTCGTTGTGGTCTTACCGGCGTCGATGTGCGCGGCGATACCGATGTTTCGTACACGTTCAATGGGGGTTTTTCGTGCCATCTGGTTTCCTTTTGTAAATTGGTAAAATTTGGGGGGATTATAGCAAATTGCGGTTTAAATATCTCCCCTCCGCCAAAGCGGAAAGAGAGAGAATAGACAAGTAAAGGTCTAAGTCGCTTACCATCGATAGTGGGCGAACGCTTTGTTCGCTTCCGCCATTTTGTAGGTGTCTTCTTTCTTCTTGTAAGCCGCGCCGCGTTTATCGGCCGCTTCCATCAATTCATTGGCCAGACGCTGGGCCATGGTCCGCTCGTTGCGTTTACGCGCCGCTTCGATAATCCAGCGGATCGCCAGAGCCTGCTGGCGAATGGGACGTACCTCAACGGGGACTTGGTAAGTCGCACCGCCGACCCGGCGACTTTTGACTTCCATCACGGGCTTGACATTTTCGATCGCCTCATTAAAAACTTCGATCCCTTTTTTTCCGGTCTTCTCTTCGGCGATCTTCAAAGCGCTGTACATTACTGTTTCGGCAACGGATTTCTTCCCATCAAGCATGATCCCGTTGATAAACTTGGTGACCACTTTACTGCCGTAAATCGGGTCAGGCATCACTTCACGTACGGGGGCTCTTCTTCTTCTCATTTTTTACCTCTAATTATGATTTGGGGCGCTTCGCACCGTATTTGGAGCGTGAAACGCGGCGATTGGCGACACCGGCGGTATCGAGTGCGCCGCGGACAATGTGGTACTTCACACCCGGAAGGTCTTTAACCCGGCCGCCGCGAACCAGCACAATGCTGTGCTCTTGCAGGTTGTGGCCCTCACCGGGGATGTAGCTAATGATCTCAAAGCCGCTGGTCAGGCGCACTTTGGCGACTTTCCGAAGCGCCGAGTTTGGTTTTTTGGGAGTTGTCGTATAGACGCGGGTACAGACACCGCGGCGCTGAGGACAGCGTGCCAGTGCCGGCGACTTAGACTTTTTGATGACCTTTTTGCGTTCTTTGCGAACCAATTGGTTGATGGTAGGCACTCGTTTTTCCTTTCTTGTGATTCGATTTTGACGGAATTCTCAAAATTGATGGCAAATCATAGCCAAACAAATATTACATTTAACTTAATTTAAGTGTTTTTTAAAAAAACAGGGAGCAAGGCGGGGCGAAGGGGATCACCCTTGCGCCTGCTCCAGTTTGATATGATCGGGTTTATAAAGACCGGTACCAACCGGAATGAGCCGACCGATAATGACGTTCTCTTTGAGATCCTCCAGCGGATCGACTTTGGCGGAGATACTCGCTTCGGTCAGAACCTTGGTCGTATCCTGGAACGACGCGGCGGAGATAAAGCTATCAGAGCTCACCGCGGCGCGCGTAATACCAACCAGTACCGGCTCGGCAATGGCCGGCTCGCCGCCCAGCTTCATGATACGCTCATTCTCCTCGGCAAACTGTTTTCTGCTCACCAGGTCACCGGCAATAAACTTGGTATTGCCGCTTTCTACAATGCGTACCTGCCGCAACATCTGCGAATAGATAATCTCAATGTGTTTGTCGGAGATGTTAACCCCCTGTCGGCGGTAGACCTGCTGAATCTCGCTGACCATATAGTAGTGCAGGGCCTTCTCTCCCAGAATGCGCAAAATATCGTGACTGCTGACGGTACCGTCGGTGAGCTTCTCGCCGGCGTGGACAAACTCGCCGTTGTGCACAAGGATCTGGCGGTTTTTGTCTACCAGATACTCGGCGGTCTGGCCGTTTTCGCCCTGGATAATAATGCGCTCTTTGCCGCGCAAAGGCTTACCGAAAGCCACCACCCCGTCAATCTCGGCGATCAGGGCCGGATCTTTGGGGCGACGCGCCTCAAAGAGTTCGGAGACGCGGGGCAGACCCCCGGTAATGTCGCGCGACTTGGCCACCGCCTTGGGTGTTTTGGCCAATACATCAGCCATTTGCACATCCTGACCGTCCTGGACGAAAATGGCCGTTTTGGGCTCCATGGCGTAGCGAATAATCTCGCCGCTCTCGGTCGCCAGGACAATGGCCGGTTTGTAGCCCGGCGGGGTGTACTCGTTGATCTCCAGACGGGTCTGACCGGTGATCTCGTCAAACTGTTCACTGGCGGTAATGCCGGGAATGATATCCTCAAAGCTGACTTTGCCGTTTGCTTCGGCGATGATCGGATCGGTATAGGGGTCCCACTCGGCAATCACGGTATGCTCACTACCCGCCGGCTCGGCAATCACGTCGCCGGGCTTGACCGCTTCGTTATCTCCCACTTTGATAATGGAGCCGCGGGCGATATAGTGACGGTTGGCCTCTCGACCCGCCTCATCGGCCACCACGGCAAAGAGGCCCTTCTCTTCCACTTTCTCGCCGCTCTTAACCCCTTCAAAGCGCTCCAGGTAATCACCCCTCAGCTGGAAGTACTTGACGGTACCCGTTTCGCTCGCTTTAATCGTCTGGGTCACCGGCGCGCCGTCTTTAACACGCAGTTCGGCGGCGTAGGGAATGCGGTTGGGAACGTTCCAGCCGTCTTTGATCACTTCCACGATCGACTCACGCTCATCCACCTTGCCGCCGTTGGGATAAGGCAGGTAGAATTTGCCTTCAATCTTGCCGCTGACGCCGGCCAGTTCGTTGGGCTTGGCCACATCCGACTTGCGCAGGGCGTAGCGGACTTTCTCGTCTTTGTTGCTGATCGTCAGGATAATCTCCTCATGCACGGTCTGCACGCTCAGCTCACCCGCGAAAGGCGCCTTGATTTTGGGCTCAACCAGCAAAATACCGGCGTTGCGGCGGTTGGCCACCAGCAGTTTGCCTTCGCTGTTGGTGTAGGTTTTAAGGTTGTAGTAGCGGATAAAGCCCTCTTTGGAGGCCACCGCCTGACGCTCGGCCTTTTCACTTGAGGCCGTACCCCCGATGTGGAAGGTCCGCAGTGTCAGCTGGGTACCCGGCTCACCGATGGACTGGGCGGCGATAATACCGATCGCCTCGCCCACCTTGACCATCTTGCCCTCACCCATGTTCAAACCGTAACACTTGGCGCAGACACCGCCGGGCGCTTTACAGGTAATGGGGGTACGGATCGTCACGGCCCGCACACCGGCGTCTTTGATCAGTTGCGCCTTCTCGTCATCAATCAGGGTCCCTTCGGCGATCAGGATCTCGTTGGAGATCGGATCGATCACGTCGTCGGCCAGCACCCGGCCGTGTACACGGTCTTCCAACGGCTCGATCATCTCGGAACCGATGGTGATGTCGGTCACTTCGATCCCTTCGTGGGTACCGCAGTCATCCATGGTGATCTTGACGTTTTGCGACACGTCAATGAGCTTACGGGTCAGGTAACCGGCGTTGGCGGTTTTAAGCGCCGTATCTGCCAGACCTTTACGCGCACCGTGGGTGGAGATGAAGTACTCCAGTACGTTGAGCCCCTCTTTAAAGTTGGAGATAATGGGGGTTTCGATAATAGAGCCGTCAGGCTTGGCCATCAAGCCCCGCATACCGGCAAGCTGGCGAATCTGCGCCGCGCTACCCCGTGCCCCGGAGTCGGCCATCATATAGATGGAGTTGAAGCCCTCTTTGTCCTCGCGGATCAGCTTCATCATCGCCTCGGCCACGGCGTTGTTGGTGTCGGTCCAGACGTCAACGATCTTGTTATAGCGCTCCTGCTCGGTCAACAGACCGGCGCTGTATTGTTGCTGAATCTCGCGGACCCGCTTTTTGGCCTCTTCGACCAGCTTGTATTTGGCCTCGGGAATACGGATATCGTCCGCAGAAATCGAAACGCCCGCCATCGTGGCGTATTTGAAGCCCAGATCCTTGAGGTTGTCCAGAAACTCCGCGGAAACTTCCAGCCCGCCGTGTTTGTAGACGTAGTCGATCAGGTTGCCGATATCCTTTTTCTTGAGCACTTTGTTCCACAGGTGCTCGGGCACGAAGTCGGGCAGGATCGACTTGAGAATCAGCCGTCCGGCGGTGGTGTAAACCACCCGGCCGTCTACCATGGTGCGCACCCGGGCGTTGATATCCAGGTGGTTGCCGTCCAGCGCGGTCAAAACCTCTTTGACATTGGCGAAGAGTTTGTTGGAACCCTTCACATCTTTGCGCTCCAAAGAGAGGTAGTACAGACCCAAAATCATATCCTGGCTGGGTACCGTAATGGCCCGGCCGCTGGCGGGAAGCAGAATGTTCATGGAGCTGAGCATCAGCAGTTTACACTCGGCAATCGCCTCCTGGCTCAAGGGCACGTGCACCGCCATCTGGTCGCCGTCGAAGTCGGCGTTGAAGGCGGCACAGACCAGCGGATGAAGCTGGATCGCCTTGCCGTCGATCAGCACCGGGTGAAAAGCCTGAATGGAGAGCTTGTGGAGCGTGGGCGCGCGGTTGAGCATGACCGGATACTCATCAACGATCTCCTGCAGGCACTCCCACACCTCGTTGGTCTTGCGCTCGATCATATTCTTGGCCGCCTTGATGGTGGTGGCGTAACCTTTCTCTTCCAGCTTGGCCAAAAGGTGGGGCTTAAAGAGCTCCAACGCCATATCTTTGGGCAGACCGCACTGGTCCATCCGCAGGTTGGGCCCCACGACAATGACCGAACGGCCGGAGAAGTCGACCCGTTTACCCAGCAGGTTTTGGCGGAAGCGGCCCTGCTTACCCTTGATGATCTCGCTCAGCGACTTGAGGGGACGCTTGTTGGCGCCTTTGACGGCGTTGCCGCGACGGCCGTTGTCAAAGAGGGCGTCCACCGACTCCTGAAGCATCCGCTTTTCGTTGCGAATAATGATCTCGGGCGCGTCCAGCTCCATCAGGCGCTTAAGACGCTGGTTACGGTTGATAACGCGACGATAGAGGTCGTTGACGTCGCTAACGGCAAACTTCCCGCCGTCCAGCGCCACCAGGGGGCGCAGATCGGGCGGCAGAACCGGCAGGACATCGAGCATCATCCACTCGGGGCGGTTGTTGGAGTTAAGAAACGACTCAATCACTTTAAGACGTTTCACCAGCGTTTTGCGCTTGGCTTCGCTACCGGTGGCCTCCACCTCTTCTTTGAGGGTGTGGAAAAGCTCCGCCAGATCCAGATCGGCCAGCAGGCGTTTGATCACCTCGCCGCCCATCTCGGCGTGAAAACCGCTCTCCTCGAAGCGTTGCATCAGCGACTGATACTGCTCCTCGTTGAGGATGTCATACTTTTGGACGGGGGCTTTGCCCTCGTTGTCATAACTGGCCTCACCCGGATTTTCGACAATATAGGCCTCGTAATAGAGCACCCGCTCCAGATCTTTCATCTTCACGCCCAACAGGGTACCGATTCGGCTGGGAAGCGAGTTGACATACCAGATGTGCGCGACAGGCGTAACCAAATCGATATGCCCCATGCGATAGCGGCGCACCTTGGAGGTGGTTACCTCAACCCCGCACTTCTCACACACGACACCCTTGTAGCGCATCTTCTTATACTTGCCGCACAGACACTCGTAGTCACGCACGGGGCCGAAAATCTTGGCGCAAAAAAGCCCGTCACGCTCGGGCTTGAGGGTGCGGTAGTTGATGGTTTCGGGTTTCTTGACCTCACCGAAGCTCCAGGAGAGGATCTTCTCCGGGCTCGCCAGGCGCAGTTGAATCGCCTTGATATCCTTGGGGCGATTCTCTTCGGTCACTTCAACGGGTACCAGTTTCTTCATTCTCGTCTTCCTCTTTCTCATCCAAAAGCTCTACATCCAAAGCAAGTGACTGCAACTCTTTGGCCAAAACGAACAGGGTTTCGGGAATGCCCGCCGGGGGTACGTTCTCGCCACGGGTGATCGCTTTGTAGGCGCGTACCCGTCCCTCCACATCGTCGGATTTGATCGTCAGCATCTCTTTGAGCACGTTGGCCGCGCCGTAGGCTTCCAGCGCCCACACTTCCATCTCACCGAAGCGCTGACCGCCAAAGAGCGCCTTACCGCCCACCGGTTGCTGGGTGACCAGGCTATAAGGACCGGTAGAGCGGGCGTGCATCTTCTCATCCACCAGGTGGTGGAGTTTGAGCATATACATATAACCCACGTTGACCCGCTCTTTCATCCGCTCGCCGGTCTTGCCGTCGTAAAGCACGCTCTTGCCGTCTGAGTCAATTTTGGCCAGCTCAAAGAGTTTGGCGAACTCCTCGGCATCCACGCTCTCAAAGACCGGGGTAGCAAAGCGCACACCCTTGCTCCAGTCGCGGGCGTATTTGATGAGCTCCTCATCGCTCATCTTCGCCAGCGCCTCTTTGGCGTTCATCAGCTTGGCCACATCGGCGATCTCGCTCATTTTGGCCCGCAGTTCCTGCACGAAATTCTCTTTGGCCTCGTCAAAGATCGCCTGGATCTGATCCCCAAGCCGTTTGCCCACCAACCCCAGGTGAACTTCCAGAATCTGGCCGATATTCATCCGCGAGGGAACCCCCAGAGGGTTGAGGATGATCTCGACCGGCGTGCCGTCTTCAAGATAGGGCATATCCATCTCGGGGACGATATTGGAGACAATACCCTTGTTACCGTGGCGACCGGCCATCTTGTCACCCACCTTGAGCTTGCGCTTGGTGGCCACGTACACCTTGACCAGCTTGGTCACGCCGTTGGGCAGGATGTCATCTTTTTCCAGAATCTCAAGCTTTTGCTCATGCTCTTCGCGCAGTTTGCGCTTCTCTTTCTGGAAGTAGGTTTTGAGTTGCTCATACTGATGCTGGGTCGCCTCGTCAAAGTGCTTGGCAATGGAGCTGAGCGCGAAGCGGTTGACGTTTTCAAGGGCCTCTTTGCCGACCTTTTCGCCGGCTTTGAAGGTTTTACCGTCTACTTCCACGTCGCTCTCAAGCGTCGCGTTACCGAGAAGCGAGTGGATGCGAAGCATCTCTTCGCGGTCAAGCATTAACAGTTTGTCGTGGTGTTCACGATCAAGCTCGGCCTTCTCTTCCTCGTAGGCGCGGATGGCGCGTTGATCTTTCTCGTATCCTTTTTTGGTAAAGATCTTCACGTCCACCACGACCCCTTCCATGGAGGGCGGACAGTAGAGAGACTTGTTGACCACGTGACCGGCCTTCTCCCCGAAGATCGCCCTAAGGAGTCGCTCTTCGGGGGTCGGCTTGACCTCACCCTTGGGCGAGACTTTGCCCACCAGAATCATGCCGGGTTTGACATAGGTGCCGATCTTGACGATACCGCTCTCATCCAGATGGCCCAGATCCTCTTCCCGCACGTTGGGAATGTCACGGGTGATCTCTTCCACGCCGTGTTTGAGCTCGCGGGCCTCCACCTCTTTTTCGTAGATATGGACGGAGGTGAAGGTGTCGTCACGAATCAACTTCTCGCTGACGATAATGGCGTCCTCGAAGTTATACCCGTTCCAGGGCATAAAGGCGACCATCACGTTTTTACCGATGGCCAGCTCGCCGTTGTCCATATTCGGCCCGTCGGCGATCACCTGACCCGCCTCGACCCTGTCACCCTTTTTGACGATGGGGCGCTGGGTAAAGGTGGTGTTTTGGTTGGTGCGCATATTCTTTTGCAGGCTGTAGTGGTCGATAAAGGCGCCGTTCTCATCCTCGCCCATGATGTAGATGTTCTTGGCGTCCACTTTCTCCACCACGCCGCCGCGTTTGGCCTTGATGCTCACCCACGCGTCTCTGGCGATCAGCTTCTCCACACCCGTACCCACGATCGGCGCGTCGGATTTGAGCAGGGGCACACCCTGGCGTTGCATGTTTGATCCCATCAGGGCCCGGTTGGCGTCGTCATGCTCAAGGAAGGGAATGAGGCTGGCGGCCACACCCACAACCATCAGGGGGCTCAGGTCGATGTAGTTGACCTCGTTGCGATCGACCAGAATGATCTCGCCGTCGCGGCGCGCTTCGATCAGGTCCTCGACAATATTGCCCTCTTCATCCAGTTTTGTCGACGCGGGCGCGATGGTAAGCCCCTCTTCCTGGGTGGCGGTCATGTAGACCACTTCATCCAACACTTTACCGTTTTCGACCTTTTTGTAGGGCGCTTCAATGAATCCCAGGTCATTGACTTTGGCATAGGAGGCCAGGGTGTTGATCAGACCGATGTTCTGACCTTCCGGCGTCTCGATGGGACAGATACGGCCGTAGTGGGTGGGGTGGACGTCACGCACCTCAAAGCCCGCGCGCTCCTTGACCAGACCGCCCTCTCCCAAAGCCGAAAGCCGCCGCTTGTGGGTTACTTCCGAAAGGGGGTTGGTCTGGTCCATAAACTGGCTGAGCTGGCCGCTGGTAAAGAATTCCAAAATGGTGTTGGTGATCATCTTGGAGTTGATCAGGTCATGGGGCATCAGCTCATCCAGGTTGCCGCTCATGGTGGTCATCTTGTCGCGGATCGCCTTTTGCATCTTGATAAGGCCCGTTTGCAGTTCATTGCCCAACAGTTCCCCAATGGCGCGAATCCGGCGGTTACCCAGGTGGTCACGGTCGTCGATATGACCCCGTCCGTTTTTGACGCGAATGAGGTATTGAACGGTTTTAATAATATCCTCGTCTGTCATGACGGTGACATACTCGGGCACTTCCACGCCCAGCTTGTGGTTCATCTTCATCCGGCCCACGCGGGTCAGGTCATAGCGTTCGGGATCGAAGAAGAGTTGTTTCACAAAAGCTTTGGCGGCCTCTTTGGTCACCGGCTCGCCGGGGCGCATCACTTTGTAGATACGGATAGCCGAAAGATCGTTTTCATCCTCGATCCCTTCGGTCTGACGAAGCAGTTTCAGGCTCTCCTGGTCGGCATGGAACGCGTTGATAACCGACTGGTCCACACCTACAGCCAGGTCGTCGGCAATCACAAAAGATTTCACCCCGCCCTCAATGATCTTTTTGAGTTTGTTCTCATCCAGTTGGGTCAAGGTATCAAGCAGTACTTCGCCGCTTTCGGGATTGACAATGGGCTCGGCCAGATGGCGCTCCATCAAAACATCCACGGGGTACTCCACCCACTTCAGGCCGTCTTCCACCAACTTTTTGGCCCGCTTGGCCGAAAGGCGTTTGCCCGCGGCGATGATCAAATTGCCGTCCTCATCCTTAACGTCATACTCCAAACGTCCCGCGAAATTGTCGGGATTAAACGGCATCAGGAACTTGCCGTTTTTAACCCGAATTTCCATCAGGGGATAGAAGAGCTTGAGAATATCCTGTTTTGTATATCCAAGCGCGCGGAACAGAATGGTTACGGGAATCTTGCGGCGCTTGTTGATACGCACATAAAGAATATCTTTAACATCATACTCAAAATAGAGCCACGATCCGCGATCGGGAATAATCTGGGCGGTATAGAGCAGTTTGTTACTGCCGGTGGCCGCTTCCTCTTCTTTAAAGATAACCCCCGGACTGCGGTGCAGTTGGTTGACGACAACCCTTTCGACACCATTGATAATAAAAGAGGTTCGATCGGTCATCAGCGGGATATCGCGTACAAAGATGGCTTGTTCCTTGATATCCTTGACACCGGTTTTCTCACCTGTCTTGTCGTTTCTCTCCCACAGGGTCAGACGAATTTTCATCTTCAGCGAGACGGCGTAGGTCAACCCTCTTTCCATACATTCGCGCACGGTGTATTTGGGTTTTTGGATCTCGCTACCGACATACTCAAGCGTCAGTCGGTTCTGAGGATCGTGAATCGGGAAGATAGATCGGAAAACATGTTCAATACCGCTTTGGGACCGATCTTTGGCATCGATCATCAAAAAGTTATCGTAACTGCTTTGCTGTAACTGCAAAAGATTGGGGACTTCAATTTTCTGGGGAGTTTTCGCAAAGTCAACGCGTAAACGGTTGCCAGAGTGTAAGTTGTTGAGCATGGGCGTGGACCTCATTCAGTAGTGTTGCATAAGAAGTATCTGCGACGTGATACGTAATTGACGGAAAAGTCTATCAGTGTAGTAAAATATAGATAAAGGGAAGGTTGAACCTTCCCTTTAGAAAATCCGTTTAACGAATTATTTAATTTCGACGGTAGCGCCGGCTTCTTCAAACTTCTTCTTGAGCTCTTCGGCTTCCTCTTTGCTCACACCTTCTTTGATGGTGCTGGGGGCGCCGTCTACCGCCTCTTTGGCCTCTTTCAGGCCCAGACCGGTCACTTCGCGAACCACTTTGATGACGTTGATCTTCTTCGCGCCCGCGTTGGTCAGCACCACATCAAACTCGGTTTTCTCTTCTGCGCCGCCCGCTTCGCCGCCGGCTACAGCACCCGCGACAACCATGGGAGTGGCGGAAACGCCGAAGCGCTCTTCAAACTCTTTTACCAACTCGTTCAGTTCCAGAACAGTCAGACCTTCAATATACTCAAACAGCTCTTCTTTGGTAATTGCCATTTTCTCTCCTTCTCGGATATTCTTTTGTATCGACGCGTTGTCGAATACCGTGCAAACAAGCCGCGATTAAGCGGCCTCTTCTTCTTTCTTCTTCGCCAAAGCGTCCAGTCCGGCCGCCATGTTGCGCAAAGGCGCGGTCCAGACAGAGAGCAGCATACCCAGCAGTTCCTCTTTGCTGGCCAGTTTGCTGTACTCAATAATCTTGGCCGCGTCAACCGCCTCTTTGTCGATCACACCGCC
>Ga0256843_1001231_pt1 | contig 20549 bp, 20 predicted proteins | sample AlvinellametaG_FD_191572 | JGI IMG/M metagenome (GOLD analysis project Ga0256843, IMG submission 191572) | Pompeii worm associated microbial communities from hydrothermal vent at the East Pacific Rise, Pacific Ocean - Alvinella | ecosystem: Host-associated > Annelida > Integument > Unclassified ... | reverse complement strand
CAACTCCGCAGCTATAAAAAGACCAGAGTTTATAGAAGAGGGTGCCAAAAGATTTGGTTCACAGTGTATAGTTGTAGCTATAGATGCCAAAAGAGTAGATAAAGACAAATGGCATATCTTTACTCACGGTGGTAGAAATGATACAGGTATAGATGCACTAGAGTGGGCAAAAGAGGCATATAACAGAGGAGCAGGGGAGCTTTTGGTAACTAGTATGGATGCAGATGGAACCAAAGCAGGATTTGACAATGAACTCAACTCCAAGATAGGTGAGCTTGTAAATATCCCAGTTATTGCCAGTGGTGGAGCTGGAACTATGGAACATATCAAAGATGCTTTTACTATAGGTCATGCTGATGCCGCACTAGCTGCTTCTATATTTCACTTCAAAGAGATAGACATTATGGAACTTAAACACTATCTTAGAGAGAACAATATACCAGTAAGGATATAGATGTATATCTGCGCTGGAGATATAGAACAGTTTAGTTTTGCCAAAAGTATAGGCATAGGGCTTGTCAATGTATCTATCAACCTAACTAGGCTTTGTATAGAACAAAATCCAAAAGAGCTTATATTTGTAGGAACTGCTGGAAGTTATGGAGATAAAAAGATATTTGATATAGTAGAGTCCTGTACAGCTACACAGATAGAAAACAGCTTTTTTACACACAACTCATACACCCCTTTAGAGTATATGGTTTCAATCTATGATGATATAGTTTCACATGAAACAATTGTAAATAGTTCAAACTACATAACCACAAACAAAGAGATAGCAAAAGAGTATCTCAAAAAAGGTATAGATATAGAAAATATGGAGTTTTTCGCAGTCCTTCAAGTAGCTAAAAAATTTGGTATAAAAGCCAAAGGTATTTTTGTAGTGACAAACTACTGTGATGAAAATGCCCATAGAGATTTTTTGGATAACCGTTTGGAGGGGATGAGAATTTTGGAAGAGAGGGTAGAGAGTAGAAGGTAGAGGGTAGAATAGGAAGTGAGACTTTAGTCTCACACTTGTTTTTTATATACAAGGTTTTCTAATAGTTTCTATCTATTTTTTAATTCGCATCTTACTTCTTTGCTTTCTCTCAAATATTCAGATTATTCGTTAGGGGGGAGTAATAATAGATACTTAGACTATTATTAGGAAACTAGAGTCTAACCTTTAAGATAAAAATCTACCTTCTATCCCTCTACTTTCTACCCTCTATCCTAACTATTTGCCTTTATATAGTATAATACCCCCACTTCACAAAAAGAGATAACAATGAAACAGTTTATTCAGGATTTTACACTAGATGAGTTATCCCAAAAGATAAAGCCATCATTTAGAGCCAAGCAGATATATAGTTGGTTATATACCAAGTATGCTACTAGTTTTGATGAGATGAAAAATCTACCAAAAGAACTCAAAGCATCATTAAAAGATGAGTATGAGATAGAACCTTTGAAACTTTTGACCAAACAAGAGAGTAAGGATGGTAGTATCAAGTACCTTTTTGAACTGTATGATGGGCATACAGTTGAGACTGTACTTTTGCTGATGAAAGATAAGCAGTATAATGAAGATGGTTCTATTAAGCATCATGAGAGATATACTGTTTGTATCTCATCTCAGGTAGGGTGTAAAGTAGGGTGTGCCTTTTGTTTGACAGCAAAGGGTGGTTTTATGAGGGATTTGAGTGCTGGTGAGATAGTTGAACAGCTTAGATATATCAAAAAAGACCAAGACATACCTGCCAATCGTCGTGTCAATATCGTATATATGGGTATGGGTGAGCCACTTGACAACCTAAATGAGGTTGCCAAATCTGTCAAGATATTTGCAGATAGCAATGGTATGGATATATCTCCACATAGACAAACTATATCAACATCAGGATTAAGTACCAAGATAGAAAAACTCGGTCGTATGGAGCTTGGAATCAATCTAGCTATATCTTTACACGCAGTTGATGATAAGCTTAGAGAACAGCTTATGCCTATCAACAAAGCTTACAATATCAACTCCATCATCCAAGCAGTCAAAAACTTCCCTGTCAATGATAGGAAAAGAGTTATGTTTGAATATCTTGTCATCAAAGATGTCAACGATAGTTTAGATGATGCCAAAAAGCTTATAAAGATACTAGATGGTATCAAAGCCAAAGTCAATCTCATATACTTCAACCCTTATGGTGGTACAGAGTTTAAAAGACCTGATGAGAAAGATATGAAAGCATTTCAAGAGTATCTTACAAGTAGAGGTTTGCACTGTACTATCAGAGAGTCAAAAGGGCTTGATATATCAGCAGCATGTGGTCAGTTAAGAGAGCAAGAAAAAGGAGAGTTAGTATGAGTATAGACAATATTTTATTTCTGTTTATAGTGGCAGTTGTTGGTGTAGGTGCTTTATGGTTTATATATGATGCCAATAGATAATTAGCCAAAGGCTAATTAGCGAAGAGCTTAGAGCTGGAAGCTGAGAGTTTTTTTGGTAGGTCGGGGTGTCCTCACCCCGACATTGACATTTGGATAAGATAATATTTTTTGCATATATCGTATTATCGTCGGGGTAGGGATACCCCGACCTACAATTATCTCAACCCTCAATCCTCAAAACTCGATCCTTCTCTATCCTATCCCTCTCCTTACTAAAATCCCTCAAACTTCTTATAAAAAATCTTTGATTATATCTAAATTCTAAAGTATCAGCATGAAGCATTAGACGGTTTGCTCCTGTGTGGTAGGCTCTATCTTGAGGGCTTAGTTTGTCTTCTAAGTATAAGTTGGCTATCTGGTAAGTTGTGCCATATAGTGGGTCTCCAAGTATTGGATGTTTCATGTGAAACAAGTGGATTCTTATCTGGTGAGTTCGTCCTGTTTGGGGGTTGCATCTAACTAGTGTGGCATCTAACTCTTTATCATACTCTATAGGCTCGAAATGGGTTTTGGCATGTTTGCCTAAAGGGTTTATATAGACTTTGTGCTTGGAGTGAGTGTAGTCATTGTTTATAGATATAGGTTCATCTACAGTGACACTCTCACTCATCTTACCTTCTACCCAAGCTAGATAACTCTTCTGTATAGTTTTGGCTTCAAATGAGCCTTTTAGGTATCTCTCTGCTTCTATATGTTTACTAGCTAGTAGTAGCCCTGAAGTTTCCATATCTATACGGTGTGTTGCATTTGATTTGTCATTGCCATATACTCTTATCTCATCTAGCATAGAGTAGGGTGTTGCCATAGTGTTTGGGTGTACTAGTACTCCTGAAGGTTTTTCAAAAACCATAAAGTTTTCATTGCTAAAGATAGGTGGATTTGATTTGGATTGTGGTTTGAAGTAAACTATCTCAATCTCTCCTTCTATCTTTTGACCTGTTTTGTACATAGACTCTCCATCTATAAGAAGTCTTCCTTTTGCTATAAGCCTTTGGGCTTCACCTTGTGTATATCCAAACTCTCTCATCACATATAAAAATGCTGGTATTTTTTCTCTAACTTCAAATCTCTCTTTGACAAATGGCATAATCTCTCACCTACTTATAACTGCTATTTTGGTAAAATGATATCATATTTTACACAACAAAGGTATAAAACTATGGTAGAAAGATACGCTCGTAAAGAGATGGCTGACAATTGGACTATGCAAGCAAAATATCAAGCTTGGCTTGATGTAGAAAAAGCTGTGGTAAAAGCTTGGAATAAATTAGGTCTTATCCCTGATGAAGATGCTAAAAAGATAGTAGAAAATGCTACATTTTCTGTAGAGAGGATAGATGAGATAGAAGCTGTTACTCGTCATGACTTGATAGCATTTACAACTTCAGTAGCTGAAAGTCTTGGTGAAGAGAGTAGATGGTTCCACTATGGTATGACAAGTAGTGATACGGTTGATACTGCTGTAGCTTTACAGATGAAACGCTCACTAGAGATTATCATCAAAGATGTAGAGATGATGATGGAGTCTATCAAAAAAAGAGCGTTTGAACATAAAATGACACTTATGGTAGGAAGAAGCCATGGAATACACGGTGAGCCTATCACATTTGGTTTGGTACTAGCTGTTTGGTATGATGAGATGGCTAGACATCTTAAAAACTTGCAAGATACTATGGAAGTGATAGCAGTAGGACAGATAAGTGGAGCTATGGGTAATTTCGCTCATGCACCTCTTGAACTTGAAGAGATAGCGATGGAAGAGTTAGGGTTAAAACCAGCTCCAGCATCAAATCAAGTTATCCAAAGAGATAGATATGCTAGATTAGCTTCAGCGTTGGCACTTTTAGCATCTTCTGTTGAGAAATTTGCTGTACAGGTAAGACACTGGCAAAGAACAGAAGTGTATGAGTGTGAAGAGTATTTTGCCAAAGGGCAAAAGGGTAGTTCAGCTATGCCACACAAAAGAAACCCAATCCTTACAGAAAATATCACAGGTCTTTGTAGGATGATAAGAGCTTATGTGATTCCAGCTATGGAAAATGTAGCCTTATGGCATGAAAGAGATATAAGCCACTCTTCAACAGAGAGATTTTGGCTACCTGATAGTTTCATCACAACTGATTTTATGCTTCACCGTATGAACAATGTTATAGCAAACTTAACTGTTATGCCTGAAAATATGATGAAAAACCTTAATCTTACAGGTGGGCTTGTTTTTTCTCAAAGAGTTTTGCTTGAACTTCCAAAAGCTGGTGTTAGCCGTGAGGATGCTTATAAGATAGTGCAAAGAAATGCTATGAAAGTATGGGAAGAGATAAAACAAGGCAAACCTACTACAAATGAAAAAGGTGAGTCTTTGTACCTAAACCATCTTTTAGCAGATGAAGAACTTAGAAGTAAACTAAGTGAAGAGCAGATAAGAGAGTGCTTTAACTATGACTACTATACTAAAAATGTAGATAAGATATTTCACAGAGTTTTTGGTGATAATTAGTCCATTTTTTACACCATCATTGGGTTTAAACCCAATGATAATCCCCTTAAAAAATCTTTTTAAAATATACAATTTTTTTAACAAAACTACAAGGAATTTTTGAGTAAAATCCTTTATGAATTTAGCCGAATTGAGTAGCAAATCAAAAGATGATTTTTTACTCAATTCGGTTTTTTTTTCTCAATAGAGTTTTAGATAAGATAGGAGGCATAAATGATAAGAGTTGTAAAGAGAAGTGGTAGGGTAGAAACACTAGATGTATCAAAGATACAAAAGTATACTTCAGCAGCAGTTGACGGGTTGGAAGGTGTAAGTCAAAGTGAACTAGAAGTTGATGCTAAACTACAGTTTCGTGATATGATAACAACAGAAGAGATACAAACAACTCTTATCAAGACAGCCGTTGACAAGATAGATATAGACAGACCAAACTGGACATTTGTAGCTGCTAGACTTTTTTTGTATGACATATATCATAAAGTGACAGGATTTACAGGATATAACCACCTAAGAGAGTATTTTGAGAGAGGTGAAAAAGAGGGTCGTATAGTTCTTGGACTTAAGGATAAGTATGATTTGGATGATCTTAATGACTATATAGACTCATCAAGAGATTTACAGTTTACATATCTAGGGCTTAGAACACTATATGACAGATACTTGCTTAAAGACTCAAACGGTATGCCTATAGAACTTCCACAACAGCTTTTTATGGGTGTGGCAATGTTCTTGGCACAAAATGAGTTTGATTGTCAAACTTGGGCAAAAAAGTTTTATGATATCCTTTCTAAGTTTGAAGTGATGGCAGCTACTCCAACACTATCAAACGCTAGAACTCCTAGACATCAACTTAGCTCTTGTTATATAGGTTCAACTCCTGACAATATAGAAGGTATCTTTGATGGATATAAAGAGATGGCACTTTTATCTAAGTTTGGTGGTGGTATAGGCTGGGATTGGTCAAGAGTTAGAGGTATGGGTTCATACATAGATGGACACAAACATGCAGCTGGTGGTATCATACCATTTCTTAAAATCGCCAATGATGTAGCTATAGCAGTTGATCAGCTTGGTACTAGAAAGGGAGCTATCGCAGTATATATTGAGCCTTGGCATATAGATGTCAAAGATTTTTTGGATTTGAAGAAAAACTCTGGAGAAGAGAGAAGAAGAGCGCATGACTTATTCCCTGCATTGTGGTTAAATGACCTATTTATGCAAAGAGTGCAAGATGATGATAGATGGACACTTTTTGATCCATATGAAGTAACTGAGCTTACTGACTTGTATGGTGAAGAGTTTGAGAAAAGATATGTAGAGCTTGAAAGTGATGAGAGTATAACAAAAGAGGTAGTATCAGCAAAAGGTCTTTGGAAAGAGATACTAAGAAGTTATTTTGAAACGGGTAATCCTTTCTTGTGTTTTAAAGACTCAGCAAACAGAACCAATCCAAACAAACATGCAGGTGTGATAAGAAGTAGTAACCTTTGTACTGAGATATTCCAAAATACTACACCAAACCACTATAAGATACAGTTTGTTTTCGAAGATGGTAGTAAAGTATCATATGAAGAAAATGATATGATCAAGGTTGACAGTGGTATCACTAAACCAGCCAAAAAAGTAACAGCACTTGACAGTATAGATGGTAAACAGATATGGATAGTTGACAAAGAAGAGATTGATGGAGATACAGCAGTATGTAACTTGGCATCTGTCAACCTTTCAAAGATAAATACACAAGAAGATATGGCTAGAGTTGTACCTATAGCTATCCGTATGTTAGATAATGTTATAGATCTTAACTTCTATCCATTAGCTAAAGTTAAAAAGACAAATGAAAAGACAAGAGCAATAGGGCTTGGTGTGATGGGTGAGTCACAGATGTTGGCTGAGCATAAGATATCTTGGGGTAGTGATGATCACTATCATAAGATAGATGAAGTGATGGAGTCATTGTCATATTATGCTATCAGAGCTTCTAGTGACTTGGCACTTGAAAAAGGTAAATATCCATTATATGAAGGTTCTGACTGGTCACAAGGGATATTCCCTATAGACAAAGCAAATGACAATGCTTGTAAACTAGTTGATAGAGGTGGATTGTTTGGATATAGTCATGATTGGCATGAGTTGAAACAAAAAGTCAAAGAAGATGGTATGAGAAACGGCTACTTGATGGCTATAGCACCTACAAGTTCTATATCTATCCTTACAGGAACTACTCAAGCGATAGAACCTGTATACAAAAGAAAATGGTTTGAAGAGAATTTAAGTGGTCTGATACCTGTAGTTGTACCAAATCTATCACCTGAAACTTGGCCATACTATACACCTAGTTATGATTTGGATCAAAATGTACTTATCAAAGCAGGAGCTATTAGACAAAAATGGATAGACCAAGGACAAAGTCTCAATATCTTTATGTCATTAGATAAAGCTAGTGGTAAATATCTCAATGAGATATATATGAATGCTTGGAAGTTTGGACTCAAATCCACATACTACCTAAGAAGCCAGTCTCCAGAGAGTTCAAATGATATAGAAGATAGAAGTATGGAATGTGTAGGTTGCCAATAATGGCAAAATCTTCATAAAGCTATCTAAAAGCCTCTATAAGCCATTTTGTGCCTTTTGGCTTGTTTGGGTATGGGTAAGTTTGAAAAAAAGGCTTATTTTTGATGTAGGTCGGGGTGAGGACACCCCGACCTACAAAAACAGATAAAGATTTTATATAAGCTTCAGTAGGAGGTACAAATATGTATGATGTTGTCATAGTAGGTGGTGGAGTAGCTGGGATAAGTTGTGGTGTTACATTGGCTTCAGCTACAAACAAGTTTGAGTGGGCAAAAGATAAAAAGTATCTTATCTTAGATGATGGGTGTAGTGATCTTGAAAAAGCTTCACTTTTCAATGTGCCTGGATTTGAGTATGGTATAAGTGGTAAAAAAGCTATGGTTCAAATGAGAGAGCATTTAAGTCATTTTGAGAGTATAGAACAACAAAATGGCAAGGTTGTATCCATATCAGGCAAGAAGGATGACTTTACCATCAAGACTACAACTCAAGAGTATAAAGCCAAAAGAGTAGTTTTAGCTACAGGTATGCATAGCTTTGATATAGAGGGCATAAGTGTAGATGTACAACCTCACGACAAGGTGCTAAAGCCAAACAAGATAAAACTATCTCATAACGATAATCGTGTTATGGATGGTTTGTATGTGGCTGGATTGTTAAGTGGAGTAAAGACTATGTATCTTATAGCTGCTGGAGATGGGACAAAAGTAGCTTGTGATATATTTGAAGAGTGGACAGGAAAGATGGCTGTTAGTCATGATAGTATAAAGGATGCTTTATTAGCTTAGAGCAGGAAGCTTAGAGCGTAGAGCTTTTTCATAGGATTTTTCTTGTATAATGCATCCAAAAAAGGATATATCGTGAAACAATTTGAAAATGTGACTGTACTGCTAGAGGGTAACAGTTATTTTGATGGTGCAGTTACTAGCCGTACTGTATTGTTTGAAGATGGTAGCAAAAAGACTTTGGGATTTATGTTGCCAGGTGAGTATGAGTTTGGTACTGATAAAGCTGAGCTTATGGAGATAACTAGTGGTGATGTAGAGGTGCTTTTGCCAGAAGCAAATGAGTGGAAAAGTATCAAAGGTGGAGAGTCTTTTAGTGTACCTGCCAACTCCAAATTTGATATCAAAGTCAAATCTATCACTGATTATTGTTGTAGTTATATCGACTAAGGTCTAAATCTACATACATCAGCTGTAGTATCACAGTGTAATGTAAGTTCATATACCCACTGTTGCAATGCAAACATCTCTTCATATATTTTGAAGTGGTGTTGTACTACATCTTTAGTGAAAAATATCTCATTTGGCTGGTATGTAGTATAAGCATATATTGCACCCATTTTGTATAGATAGCTATAGCTATCATCCTTATTGCACCCTCTAGGGATTTTTTTGTATTTTGGTTCAGGGATGAAAAACCCTTTGGCTTTCATATCTTCTAAAATGTGATGTAACTCTTCTCGTTTTTTGTCATCCTTGATATACTCTCTATAGGTTTTTAGTAAGGTAGGTTTGAAGTTTCTAACACCAGCACTGACAAATACTTCATAAGGGTCATAGTGCATATAAAAGCTACTGCTTTGCATCCTGTGACCACTTCCTTGCCATATGATGATACCTATACGGGTTTTGATAGGGTCATTTAGATGAAATCTAGCATCACGATATATACGAAATAGTGACTGATTTATCTTTGGTATGGCTGTGATGGTAGGTACAAGGATTTGTAAGTGTTCTCCCATCTCTTCTACATAGGCTTTATTGGGAGTAAGTATATACTTTTCATATTCACTTTTATGAGCTTCAAGATACTCTTTGGAGTTGTTTTTGATGATGTTAGATAGAAGCTTTAAGCCTTTTTTTGAAAATCCATTAAAATTAGTTTTATTCATATGATTGTCCCTATATAGTTTGTTTAAATATAACTTTTAGTGCATTTTTGTTTAAAAGAACATCTTCTAAAGAGGAGCTGTATGATTTTAACTCTCTTTTTGAGGTTATATGTTTTAGGTTCATTTTTTTCAAAAGAGATATAACACTTTTTAATGTCGGTGTAGTTCCTATCTCTTTGATAAGAAGTTGATTGTGAATGAGATGTATATAGTAGTCTGCAAAAAGCATTTGTGCTATAGATTGGTGATAGGCATAAAAATTTAAAAGAAACTCACATCCTTCTTCTTCTGGAGATGCAAAATCATTGTATTTTAAATCTTGTAGTTTTGCTTCAAGATAAATTATTTTTTTATATATATCTGGTTTTAGTTTTATGATAAAAAATGCACCACAAAAGTTATGGTTTATAGTAGCTATAGTAAAATGGCTTGATGGATATTGTGACCACTCTTTGAACTGTTTTAAAGTTATATGAAAGTAACCATGTGAAAGCTTTTCAAATATATAAAATGACATTTTTAATGATTTTTGTATATCTTGGTTTAAAGTTACTTTTTGTAGTATGATATCTTTTGGTGAAAATACATCTATAGGTAAACTTTGGATAATGTCTTTTGTTTTGCCTATGATATATGTTGTTTGTTCTGGAGATATATTGTTTATATTTTCAAAACAAGGTATTATATATGCAGAGTATTGTTGGAAAAATTTGATAAGTTTTATTTGCTTTTTATATGTTGGAGATACTATACATCTTTCCCAACGACTAATAGTATTGGCTTCTATGGATATAAAAATATCATCAAAAATATAAAGTTTACGAGCTAACTCCTCTTGTGTTAATCCAGTAGTAGAGCGACAAAGTTTTAAATATTCCCCAAATAGCATATATCATTACTCCTTTTATCCTCCCCAACCATGCATTTTACGAGATATGATGACACTCTCATTTTCAAGTAAATCATCTATGATACTTGTAGCAACAAAATAGTTTTTTTCTAATAGCTCTGTATAGGAAGTTATATTTGTAGCTTTTGGTAATAAAAAGATGATATTTCCACTATTTTTTATGATAGGATGTGTCTTTTGCAAAAAACTATCCAACTTCTCTATAGGAGTTGTGACAAATGCAAAGTCATATAGTTTGCCTTGTATCATATATTTGTTTCTATTTAAATCAAAATTTATAATTTTTGTATGAATACTGCTATATTTTTCTTGCATAGATTGTAAGAGGTTTTTATCTGTTAAATTTATCTGATACTCCAAATCATACTGCTTTGCTATGTCTTGAAGTATATTCATGAGTAGATGTTCTTTATTCGCAAAGTGAACAACCCTTAAAGCAGGGTGGTTTGATGGTATGATTTGTAGTAATTTTTTTAAGTTTGTGATTTGTGTATTCATAAACAGAAGTTTAGCCAAATTATGTATAATAAATGCCAATATCTAAAGTAAAATCTATAAAAAGGCTACAAAATGTTACGCAAAAAGATATATAATCCAGACTCTACAGAAAAAACAAATGATAGAAAAATCTTTGGTGGTAACCCAACAGGTATATTTGAACTTAATGATATCAAATATCAGTGGGCTTACAATCTATGGGAGATGATGTTAAATAACACTTGGTTCCCAAAAGAGGTTGATATGACTCGTGATGTAGGGGATTATAAAAAACTTACAGATGCAGAGAAATCAGCTTACGATAAGGTATTAGCACAACTTATCTTTATGGATTCATTGCAAACAAACAATATCATAGATAATCTAAATCCATTTATAACTTCACCAGAAGTCAATCTTATCCTAGTTCGACAAGCTTTTGAAGAGGCATTGCATTCTCAAAGTTATGCTGTGATGGTTGATAGTATCTCTACAAATACAGATGAGATATATGACTTGTGGCGAAAGGATATGAAACTCAAGAGCAAAAATGATGCTATCGCAAAGGTATATGAAGATTTGGCATCAGACCCAAGTGATGAAAATATAGTCAAAGCGATGTTTGCAAACCAGATACTTGAGGGTATCTACTTCTATAGTGGATTTACATACCTTTATACTTTAGCTAGAGCTGATAAGATGTTAGGGTCTGCACAGATGATAAGATTTATCCAAAGAGATGAAGTAACTCATCTGCTTATCTTCCAAAATATGATTAATGTAACCAAAAGAGAACGCCCTGAACTGTTTACAAAAGAGTTGCTAGATGATGTGTATGATATGTTTCGTTCAGCTGTCAAGCTAGAGAGTGATTGGGGAGCTTATATCACACAAGGACAAATCCTTGGACTTACAGATGAAATCATAGCACAGTATATACAGTACCTAGCAGACCAGAGGTTAAAAGCAGTAGGACTAGAGCCACTTTATAATGTATCTCATCCTATCAAGTGGGTTGACAACTTTGCTAAGTTTAATGACCAAAAAACAAACTTCTTTGAGGGTAATGTTGTAAACTACTCAAAAGGTAGTTTGGATTTTGATGATTTTTAGGATAAAGTATGTCTATATATAAGCAGAAGATGAATATATCTGTACTTCAGTTAAAAAGTAAAAAAAGATACCAAAAAAACTTGGATTTTTTACTAGAGTATATAGTGTCTCATGAAGACCAACAACTCATAGTAGCACCAGAAGTTTATCTGAGTGCTTATGATTATGAACATATAGATACTGTAGCAAAATTTTCTGCTAGAGCTATCAAAGAGTTAAAAAAGATAGTTGATAAGCAGATAGTTGTACTAACTGTTATTGTCAAAGATGGTAATGAGTATGTAAATCAAGCTATAGTGATACATAAACATAAAGTAGTACATAAACAAGACAAATACAAACTCTTTAAACTAGGTGATGAACATAAGTACCTAAAAGCAGGAAAAGCTAAAAAGATAAAGCCTTTTGAGATAGACGGTGTTAAGTATGCTATATTGATATGTTTTGAGTTGAGGTTCAAAGAGTTATGGAGACAGATAGAAGGGGCTGATATAGTTATAGTTCCAGCTAGATGGGGCAAAGCCCGTAAACTTCACCTAGAGATACTTTCTCGTGCATTGGCAGTGATGAATCAATGCTTTGTAGTGTTGGCAAACAGTGCTGATAGTGATATGGCAAAATCATCAGCTATCATATATCCAACAGGTAGAGTAGTGATGGATGATGATAAAAGTGTGATAGAAAAAAGTATAACTTTAAGAGATATCAAAAAGATGCGTAGATATATAGTTATGGATTAAAGGCTTTTTAGATAAAATTTTATCAAATTTTTGGGGATGAGACGATGATAAAAACAAGAAGCCGTATGAGGCTTGTAGAAGAGATAGATAAACAGTTCACATTAGAGCCTTATGTTAAAGAAGCATTTTTAGAGATAGATAGAGAAGCATTTGTACCTGTAGAGTTCCAACATTTGGCATATAAGCTAGATGCATTGCCTTTGGTTGCTAGTCAATGGATATCTTCACCATTAACTGTAGCTAAGATGACACAACACTTAGAGGCTAAAGATGTTGATAATGTGTTAGAGATAGGTTGTGGTAGTGGTTATCAAGCAGCGATTTTAAGTAAGATAGCTAAAAGAGTATTTACTATAGAACGGATAGAAGAGTTACTTATAGGTGCAAAAAAAAGATTTCAAGAGTTAGAGCTTAACAATATATTTGCACGGTTTGATGATGGGCAAAGAGGGTGGAAACAGTATGCACCATATGATAGGATACTGTTTTCTGCTACAGCTAATGAAGTGCCAAAAGTTTTATTTGACCAACTTAAAGAGGGTGGTATCCTTATCGCTCCCATAGAACAAGAAAAGGGTTACCATATAATTACAAGATATTATAAAAAGAATGGTTACATAACCCCAGAAACTATAGAATCTGCCAAATTTGTACCGATAGTTGATGGTGTTGTCAAGTAGTTGTTGTCAACTTTTCAATAAACTTATGATACTATAAGCAAACTCTATATGAGAGGGGAGTATATATATGGAAAGGTTGATAAAGCCATCGGAGTATGCAAAAGATTTGGGTATATCCCGTCAAGCAGTTTATGCTAAGATCAAAAAAGGTATCTTAAAGTCCAAAACAGTTGATGGGAAGTTATATATAGTTGTTGATGATACTACAAAAGAGAAACACTCAGATACAAAAAAAACTACTACTACAAAACCAAAAGACAATACATCAAAATCAAATGTTAGTTATGAAGAGTTACTAAAAGCCAAAGATGAGACTATAGATGTACTAAAAGGTACTATCAAGGATTTAAAAGAGTCAAACAAAGAGATATCTACTACTTTAAGAGGTGAGATAGATTTGCTAAAAGAGGCTTTTTATGAGATGCGTACAATGTATAGTAACCAAATAGAGTATGCTTCAAAGAGTGTAGAAGCTATAGAGGTTATAGAAGATGATGTAGATATCCATTCTGAAATGATAAGTATCAAAAAGTTTTGTAAGATTTATAATATAAAAGATAAAAAAATGGATAAATTAAAAAAAGTTTTTAAAAAGCTATATAAAAATGGTGATAATAGATTTGATATGATTGATGGTAAACTTAGAGTGGATATCAATCAATCATTTGATGATATATTGGAGTAGTATGGAAGTTTTAAAAAAATTGTCAAAAGAGTATAGTCTGTTTTTGTCTATATTGACATTTGTAGGTATAGGGTATTTTGAACATCAGCTAAGCAGTTCAACTATAGGTAACCTTGTAGGTTTGGGGATACTGTTTGTTGTTATCATATACTCAGCAATGTCAGTAGCACACCATGCTGAAATGTTGGCTGAAAAATTTGGAGAGCCTTATGGTACTTTGATATTGACTATGTCAGCTGTTATAGTTGAGATAGTCATCATAGTGATAATGATGATGCATGCTCATAATCCAAACTTGGCTAGAGATACTATATATTCAGCTATTATGTTAGATATCAATGGTCTTTTGGGAGTAGCTGCTATCATAGGAGGATTGAAGTATGGAGAGCAACCTTACAATGTGGACTCATCCAACTCATATCTCTCTATGCTTTTAGTAGCCATTGGTATAGCTATGGTACTTCCAGAATTTTTAAGTGTAGAGTATCATATGAGATTTATGATGTTTAATGTAGTTGTGTTTATCTTGCTGTATATCATCTTTACAAGAGTACAGTTGATGTCTCATAGATACTTTTTTGAGTATAAAAATAGTGATGAATGTGAAGATGAAAAATGCCATGATACGCATAGTATCAATGCATGGTATCACTCTTTTATACTTGTTATATCTATAGTGGCTATAGGAGTATTGGCTGAGATGCTTTCACTCTTTATGAATCATACCCTAGAGCATTTTGGTATGCCTTTGGCTATAGGTGCAGTTATGGTTGCTGTGATATCAGCAGCACCAGAGCTTATCACTGCTATTCGAGCAGCAGTAGACAATAGAATGCAAACAGTTATCAACATAGCACTTGGTGCATCCTTAGCAACAGTGCTATTGACAATACCAGCTGTTATAGTTGTGTCATATTTGATGGGTATGGAGTTAAACTTATCTCTTACTCCTATACAAACTATGATGATATCGTTGACACTTTTAGTTAGTATTGTCAACTTCAATGATGGCGAGACCAATGTTTTAGAAGGGTTTTTACACTTTATTTTATTTGTAGTTTTTTGTTTTTTACTTTTTGTCTAAATTTGTAGTAAGATATCAAAAAGATTTAGATATAATCAAAAACAATTTTTTGTATGGGGATATAAAAGTGATAAATAGTTTGATAAAAAAGTATATAGTAGTTTGTTTGCTAGGCATATCTTTATTGTATGCCAATGAGTTAGAGTATCAAGATGATGCATCTATTGTGATATCAAATTCTCTTAAATCTCAAAGTGGACACCAGTTTCTTAAAAGTTTATACAAGCAAGTCCTTTATATGCCTATATGGATGAAAGAAAAACATCTCTCTAAACCAGCACAAGAGTTGTTTGAATGTATAGAAAATGATAAAACTTTAAATCCTTTTGGTAAACTTTATAATGATGCGAGATACTTACATCAAGTTGCAGAAGATATATATACCAATAATGGGTCTTTAGCTGACAAGATGAGTATAGAGTTTAAAATTTCTCAAATATATAGAGGATATCTTAACTATCTATATTTTGGTAGTATAAACTGGGGTGCTTTTAAAGCTCGTATATCAAATCTTATGATAGATGATGTTCATACTGATTGGATATTACATAGACCAAAAGTCAATCCTATAGCTATCGCAGAAAATGCTCTATTTGGTGTGAGTTTAAAGCAACAGTTAGATAAGAATATGCCAACACAATATCATTATAAAGCTTTACAAAAAGAGTTAGTAAGATATATGGATATACAAAAAAATGGTGGTTGGCAAAAAGTAACTTTATCTCACTATAAGCTTAAACCAAACCAAAAAGACAAAGGTGTACCATCTCTTAGAAAAAGACTTATAATTACTGGTGATTATAACGGTTCTGACACAAATATGGATAGTATAGTATATGATAAGCCACTTGTTGAAGCACTCAAAAGATTTCAAGCACGCAATGGTTTAGTAGTAGATGGTGTAGTTGGAGGAGGAACACTAAAAGCATTAAATGAACCAGTAGAGTCAAAAATAACTAAGATAAGACTTAACTTGGATAGAATAAAATGGCTAAACAAAAGAAAAGGAAGATATCATATAGTTATCAACATACCTGATTTTAGACTAAACTTTGAGGATAATGGAACTGTTATTCAAAATATTAAAGTTATAACAGGTAAACCAAATCACCCGACACCTATATTTGGTGACACTGTAGAGTTGATAGTTTTAAATCCATACTGGAATGTTCCAACAAGTATCATCCAAAATGAGATGATACCTAAGCTTTTGAGAAATCCCTATGCACTAAAAAAACAAAATATAGAGATACTTACAGGATGGGGAAAGAATGCTGAAGTGGTTGATCCTGCTAGTGTAAATTGGGCAGAATACAGATACTCAAGAAGGGTACCATATCGTTTCGCTCAACTTCCTGGATATGCTAATGCACTTGGTAAAATAAAGTTTTTATTTCCAAATAAATTTTCAGTATATATGCATGATACACCTACAAAAAGGTTATTTAAAAGACACAAAAGAGCTTTTAGTCATGGATGTGTAAGATTACAAAAACCAAGAGAGTTACTTAAAACCTTTGCTTCTATCGATAGTAGCATAGATTTAAATAAAGCTTTTGAGATATTAAAAGGCAAAAAAAATACAACTATTAAGCTTCAAAGAACAGTCCCTGTAGATATAGTGTACTTGACAGCATATGTTGACTATGATGGTAATTTACAGTTTAGAGATGATGTGTATAATTACGATAAAATGCAGTTAAAGTCTTTTAGGGAGTGGTAATGAAGTATAGATATGCAGTAGCACTTACTGGTGGTATAGCTACTGGAAAGAGTAGTGTAGCTAAAATGTTTGCACAAGATGGATTTGATATCATAGATGCAGACAGAGTTGCACATCAAATGTTAGATAGGTATGCTAGTGATGTAGCATCTATGTTTGGTTCACACCTAGTTCATAATGGTATAGTAGATAGAAAAGAGCTAGGTAAAATTGTCTTTAGTGATGAAGCTTCAAAAGAAGCTTTAGAAGAGCTATTACATCCTCCTATAAAAGAAGAGATAGAACAGATAGCTTACAGTTTTGAGACAGAATTTCGTCCATATATCATAGATATTCCTCTGTTTTTTGAAGGGGGTAATTATGATATTGGTAATGTTATTGTAGTATATACTCCTGTATCTTTACAATTAGAAAGATTGATGAGTAGAGATTCTTTGAGTAAAGAAGAAGCATTAAAGAGGATAAACTCACAGTTACCTATAGAAGATAAAAAATCTTTAGCTACTTATGTGATAGATAACTCATCAACATTTGAGCATTTGGTTAGCGAATATCAAAGAGTTAGAGATCAAATTATAGGAGAGTTTTGATGACAGTTACAAAGTACTCAGCCAATGGCAATGACTTTGTTATATATATCTCCAAAGAGAAAAAAGATAGAAGTGATGAAGCAAAAAGGCTTTGTCATAGACAAAATGGAGTAGGTGCTGATGGTTTGGTTGTGCTTATGCCTCATCCTGAGTATGATTTTGAGTGGGATTTTTATAACTCAGATGGAAGTTATGCTAGTATGTGTGGTAATGCCTCTAGGGCAGTTGCTCACTTTGCTCATGAGAAAGGTATATCCAAAGATAACAAAGCAGAGTTTTTAACAGGTGCTGGAGTTATCAGAGCTACTATCAATGGTATGTATGTTGTTAGTGATATGGTACCACCAAAAATTATAGATACTCATATCCAAGAGTATGGTGAAGTGCTATGGCTTATAGATAGTGGAGTACCTCATATAGTTGCTATCCGTGATAGTGTTGATGAGTTTGATATCTCTTGGGCTAGAGAGATGAGAGAGAAGTATAATGCCAATGTCAATATATGCACTTTGCAAGATGATGCTATGTTTGTCCGAACCTATGAGAGAGGTGTAGAGGATGAAACTTTAGCTTGTGGGACAGGTATGGTAGCTTGTTTTATAAGATGTTTTAAAGAAGATAAGGTTCCAACACAAATGAAGGTCCATCCTAAAAGTGGGGATGAGTTATATGTGAGTTATGAAGATGGTATATATAGATTTGGTGGTAAAGTAACTAAGACATTTATAGCAGAAACTATAGATATATAAAAGGAAATATTGTGAAAAGATTATTGGTAGGTGTACTATTTGTATTGACAATACTGAAAGCTGGTACATTTGATGATGCTTTAGATGCATATAACAAGCAAAACTATATAGAGGCATTAAATCTATTTTATGTAGTTGCACAAGAGGGTGATGCTAAAGCACAGTATAATGTAGCTTTGATGTATGAAAATGGACAAGGTGTTACAAAGGACCTTAGACAAGCTAAGAAATGGTATGAAAAAGCTGCTAAAAATGGTAATGCAAAAGCAGCTTATAACTTAGCTAGGCTATATCACTCTTTAGATGGTAAACAGCCTCATGCTATAGATATGGCTAAGTATTGGTATGAAAAAGCCATAGAGGGTGGTATAACGGAAGCCTATAACAACTTGGCAACTCTATATCTTGAGGGTAAAGGTGTACCAAAAGATAACCAAAAGGCTTTAGAGTTGTTAGAAAAAGCAGCAAAAGCTAACAACCCACAAGCTCAGTTTAACCTTGGTGTTTTGTATGGTTGGGGTGAAGGTATCCAAAAGGATAAGTTGAAATCGTATGAAAATCTTACAAAAGCTATCAAAAATGGAGTTTCTAAAGCAGGAGATTACTTAGATAGACTTTGTAAAGAGAGTGCATGGGTATGCAAAAATTAAGCATACCTTGATATAATGGCACTCTACATTTTGTGTTCGGGTAGCTCAGGGGTAGAGCACTTCGTTGACATCGAAGTGGTCGGAGGTTCAAATCCTCTCTCGAACACCACTTTTTATATCGATTTTTAAAATCATATTTTATTCATAATTTAAGATATTTGTATGATATATATATAGTAAAATTATGATAAAATCTATCAAAAATAAAAGAGTTTTATATATGCAAGCAGATGATTATAATATATATCAAGATGAAAAAGTGTATTTACTAGAGAGACTACAAGCTCTTATTGGTGGTACACTGCTATTGTGCATCTTATCATCTTTTGTCTCAAGTGACTATGCTATAAAGATACTTACAAGTGCTACTTGGGTAGGGGCTGCAGCACTAGTTTCTTTATTGGTTTATCTTTTTGTATTAAGATTTCCTAATGCTTTAGTTGAATTTAGAAAATCAGTTCTTATAGTGCTTGATATGGTAGTACTAACAGAAGTCATATTTATATATGGTAAGAATGGTATATTTTTCTTACCACTTTATGTTCTGATGGTTATGTGGAATGGTCTTAAGTTGGGTCCATTATATTTTTATATAAGTATATTGGGTGCTGGCGTATCTTGGAGTATGCTTTTGGTTTATTCTCCTTACTGGAAAACACACAATGACATATTGGCTTCATTCGCGATAACAACACTTATCATACCACTATTTTATTTGAGATTTATCGCTAAAGTACACCAAGAAAACTATAATCTTACCAATACTCTAAGTCAAGTTACCAAAGATGCTTTCCATGACTCTTTAACAGGTCTTATGAATAGAAAGTCATATGATAAGATACTCAAAGAGAGATTTGAAGCTAAAGAACCTTTTGCTTTAATGTTTATAGACCTTAACAAGTTTAAAGCTATCAATGATACATATGGGCATGATGCAGGTGATGAAGTACTTCAAGAGGTTTCAAGAAGACTCAAAAGTGTGATGGGAGAAGAAGAATCATTATTTCGTTTGGGTGGAGATGAGTTTGTTATCATATCTACCAAGAAAAAAGCTTTTATACCAAAGTTTATACAAAAACTAGAAGATAGTGTCATAGGCCCACACTTGATAGGTAAAGTAAGTGTAAGGATAGAGTTAAGTATAGGTATAGCATTTTATCCAGATGATACACGAGATGGTATGAAGTTGCCAAAATTTGCTGATGAGGCGATGTATCAAGCCAAAAAAGATCCTAATGTGCATCATAAGTTCTATAATGAAATATAATAATCTTTTAGATATAATTGCTATATATTTATAAAACAACAAAAAGGTTTATTTTGAGTGAAAATATTATAGGTTACTTGGATGAACAAGGGCATATCATAGATACACAAAGTGCAGGTGAGTCCTGTAGTGCAAAAGCTATAGAGTATGAAAATACTCCAGAAGCACTAGAGATGATAAGACACTCTACTGCTCATTTGATGGCTCAAGCGATACTAGAGCTTTATCCTGAAGCTAAGTTTTTTGTAGGACCTGTAGTGGATGAAGGGTTTTACTATGACTTTAGAGTAGATAGCAAGATAGGCGAAGAGGACCTTAAAACTATCGAAAAGAAGATGAAAGAGCTTATCAAGAAAAAGTACAAGATAGAAAAATACACTATCTCAAAAGAAGAGGCTCTTAAGAAGTTTGCTGATGATGATTTGAAACTAGCAGTACTATCTCGCATACCAGATGAGGAAGTATCTGTCTATAAACAAGGGGATTTTG
>Ga0256843_1001230_pt1 | contig 20558 bp, 24 predicted proteins | sample AlvinellametaG_FD_191572 | JGI IMG/M metagenome (GOLD analysis project Ga0256843, IMG submission 191572) | Pompeii worm associated microbial communities from hydrothermal vent at the East Pacific Rise, Pacific Ocean - Alvinella | ecosystem: Host-associated > Annelida > Integument > Unclassified ... | reverse complement strand
CCATCTTTACTTTTAAGTGGAGGCAAAGCAAAATAAGCCCTAAAGAAAAATGCAAATGTATCTATAACGGTAATTGTTTTCATTTTAAACCTAGTTTTTTGGTAATTATACTTAAATTTAAATTACTTACAAAATAAATATATTATTTGATTTATAAAAATTAACACAAATTTAACAATTTTTAGTCATACTTTCTAAAATTATATAAAGGGGAGAGTTATGATTTACAAAAAAGCGGTTATGTTATCTGTAATTAGTTGTGTATGTTTAAATGCAGAGTCTATTAATTTAGGTAATGTAGATGTTGAGGCTAGTATAGATACTCAAGTTTTTAAAGATATTTATGCTCAAGATATAAAATCAGCAGACTTAGCAGATGCTTTAGCAAAAGAGAGTCCTAGTGTAAGTTTAGTTAGGAGATCAGGTATTGCAAATGATATTATTGTAAGAGGTCAAAAGAAAGATAATATAAGTGTAACTATTGATGGAATGAAGCTTTATGGTGGGTGTCCTAATAGAATGGATCCACCTATCTCTCATGTTTTGACTAATAATATTAGTAAATTAGAGATAATTGAAGGTCCTTTTAATGTAGAGGATTTTGGGGCTTTGAGTGCTTCTGTAAATATTTATACTTTAGCACCTGCTAGTGGCTTTAGTGGTAACTTTAGTGTAGGTTTAGGTAGTTGGGGATATAAAAAATTATCTTTAATGACTCAAGGTGGTAATGATAAGGTTAAATTTTATCTTGGTGGCTCATATGAAACTTCCAACCAATATAAAGATGGTGCAGGAGAAGATTTTGTAGCTCAAATTAATAGAGAGATTAAAAAGGGTGTAGCACCAGCTTATGCACAGTATCAAGATAGATATAAAGATTTAGATAGCTACAAAAAAAATACACTTATGGCAAAACTATTTTGGAATATAAGTGAAAATAGTGAACTAAGATTATCATATATTAGAAATAGAAGTGATGATATATTGTACCCATCATCAAAAATGGATGCAATCTCTGATGATTCTGATCTTTATAGCTTAGAGTATATTGCAAAAAGTTTAGGCAAATACTCTAAAGAGCTAAAAGTTAAAGTATATAAAACAAAAGTAGATCACCCAATGAGTACAAAATATAGAAAAATGGCTCTAATGATGGGTGAGATGACTCATGCTTTAGAATCTAGTGTAGTAGGTGCTAAAGTTACTAATGAGTTTGATATTAATAACCATAATATTAAGGTAGGTTTAGACTACTCTTTGCGTAATTGGGATGGTAAATATTATAAAAACTCAAAGCCTCTACCAGAGAAGTTTTTTCATAGTATTTATGATGTAGATACTAAAAATTATGCGCTATTTTTAAAAGACAAAATTAACATAAATAGTAATCTTAGTTTAGATGTTGGACTTAGATATGACCATACAAAAATAACATCTAAAAATAGTTCTCAGCAAGATAACACATATAATGATATAAGTGGATACCTATTTGCTACATATGCTTTAGATAAAACTACTAAAATATTTGCAGGTGTTGGAAAATCTATAAGAGTACCTGATCCAAAAGAGTTATATTGGGTAAGCTCACCAAAAAAATTACCAGATGGCACTATGAAAGCCATCTCAATAGGAACACCAAATCTTAAAGAGACAAAAAATTATGAAGTTGATTTAGGTATAGAAAAAAGCTTAGGTAACTTTACAATTAAAGCAAAGGCTTTTTACTCTAAACTAGATGATTTTATTGCTTATAATGCATCTAAAATGACATATAAGTATGAAAATGTAGATGCTAAAATTTATGGGTTTAATTTAAGTGGTACATATTTTGCTACTAACTCTTTATACTTTGATTTTGGACTATCTTATCAAAGAGGTAAAAAAGATCATCCACTACAAGGACAGAGAGGAACAAATATGCCAGAGATTCCACCTCTAAAGTATAATTTAGCTCTAAATTATGACTTTGATGATACTCTAAACTTTAAAGCTGAACTTGTGGGAGCTGCGAGATGGAGTAAATATGATAAAGAAAATGGAGAACAAGAGCTTCCTGGATGGGCAGTTATTAATTTAAAAGCAACTAAAAAATTAGGTAAAAATTTTGAGCTAACTGTTGGAGTTGATAACTTATTTGATAAAGATTATGCTATATCAAACACATATAAAGATTTAATATTACTAACAACAGGTGGCAAGAACAATGTAATGCTAATGCATGAACCTGGTAGAAATATTTATGCTAATATTAAATATAAATTCTAATATTAACTACTCTTTTGAGTAGTTATACTCACCCTAAATATATATCCTTAACTTTAATAACAAGAAAATAGTATAGATTTGTATAAACAAATTATGACACATTAGTTATTCTAAAGCGAATAATTTTTTATGCAAAGGTATGCTATTTTCTTGTTACCCTATGGACAGTTAGAAAAAATGGCATCTTTGATTAATAAATTTTTCAAGTTACAACAAGTAGCTTTTCAAAATTGATTAACCAAATCTACAACTTTTTCTAACTGTTAAAGTTAAGGATATATATTTAGGGTGAGTATAGCTATCTTAAAATAAATTTCATAGTCAAACTTACATTTTTTGGTAAGCTAAAAGGAGCGCCACTCACATCTATTGGAAAAGAGTTTCTAACTGCTCTAATAGCTGAATTTGCAAATATTTTTGAGCCATCTGCGCTAATATTACCTACATTACCGCTTGGTAAGATTGTAAAGTGTATAGTAACTTCTCCGCTTAATCTTCTTCTTATAGCTATTGGTGGATAGCTTTTATTTTGGTTAATTCTTCTTATTAAATTGGATAAAAAGTTATAATTTGTAGCACTTGATGCTTTGGTAGATACATATGAGGTATTAGATATAGAGCTATTAGTGCTACTTTTTACTTTTGCCCTTTTTTGATATTTTTTGCCTCTTTTTTTGCTTTTGGTGTATCTTTTTTTAGTAACTTTTTGTGATTTTTTTATCTTTTTATGTGTTTTTTTAACTACTTTTTTGGGCTTTTTAGAGTGTTTTTTTAATATTTTTTTTGACTTTTTGATGGGAACTTTTTTAACTATTTTCTCTTTTTTTATAGGTTTTATATCCTTTTTTATCTCTTTTATAGGCTCTATCTTTTTTTCTATAACCTTTTCTCTCTTTAGAGGTTCAATTTCCTCTTTAGTAGATTCTTTCTCTTGAGGTTTAATCTCTTCTTTGATAGGCTCTTTTTTTGGTTCTAAGTTTGCGATTTTTTTAACTGGTTGGAAATTAATAATTTTAATATTAACTACCTTTTGAGTCTTCAGAGAGTGCTTTTTAAAATTATGGCTAAATAACACAAAAGAGATAAAAAGTACTACATAAATTGTTACAGTTATAATAAAAGATTTTAAGTATCTATTCATTTTTAGTTACAATAGCTATATTATTGAAATCTCTGTTTTTTAGCGTATCTAAGATATAAACAAACTCTTCAAATTTTACATCTTTATCGCAGTTTATCTTAATTGTGGTATTACTCTCATACTCTTTTAGTTTCAATTCAAAGTCATCTTTTAAAACAAACTCCTTATTAAAATATATTTTGTTATCTTTAGTTAAAAAGATGTTTAGTTTTTTTGTATTATTTATATCAACAGCACTTTTTGCACTTGGCAAAGCAATAGGAATCTCACCTTTAGATATAAATGTAGCAGTAGTTAATACAATTACTAATAAAACTAGCATTATATCAATAAATGGGACTACATTTATACTATCAAATCTTTTTATCTGCATTTAAAATATCCCATTTTACAAGAGTAACTTCTACTTTTCTAACTAAGTGATTATAAAACATAATAGCAGGAATTGCAACTACTAAACCCATAGCCGTTGCTTTAAGAGCTAGAGCTAATGATGTCATAATAGTTTTTACATCTAAATTACCACTCATTCCCATCTCATAAAAGGTTATAATAATTCCTAAAACTGTACCTAAAAGACCAATATATGGTGCATTAGCCCCAATAGTTGAAATTATTGTAATATTGTTAGTTAAATCAATTTCAAGAGCCTCTTTGTTTTTGTATTTGTTTAAATCTACTCTTTTATAAAATATTAATCTCTCTATCCAAAAGAGTATAGTTAAAAAACTCATAAACCCAAGAATTGCTATTATTGAGTAATCAACAATATCTTTTATTAACTCTATATTCATTTATAGCCTTTAAGATTATTTTTAATAACTGATGTTACACATTTGAAAAATATCACAATTTAAGTAAAAAAATTGTGTTAAGAAAAGTGCACTTAACCCCGTAAGAGGCGCGCCCGCGTTTGCACTTTTTAACAATTTTTTTCCGTCTCATAGAGTAAATTGTGTATATATTTTGAAAATGCGTAACATCAATTAATAATTTATCAAAAAATTGTTAATTTAGAGTTAATTTTTAATTGCTTTAATATAAACTCTTTTTGGTGCGGGATAGCCCTCTATTGTTAAATCTGGATTTTTAGGGTCTAAAAAGTCATTTAAGCTTTGAGAGTTTATCCAATCGGTTTTTCTTTGTTCATTAAGTTCAGTCTTTTTAACGGTTAAAATCTCTACCTCTTTAAAACCAGCTCTAAAGCACCAATTTTTAAGAGCATTTATTGTTGGTATAAAGTAGATATTTGGGATTTTAGAGTATCTCTCTTTGGGTGTTAGGCATATATCTTCATTGCCATCTATCATAAAGGTATCTAAAATTAGCTCTCCATCTTTATTTAAAGATTTATATAGCGATTTTAATGAGGCTATTGGGTCGCTTCTGTGATACAACACACCTAAGCAAAATATTGTATCAAATTTATGCTCATAATGCTCTATATGCTCAATTCCAAGTAGTTCATACTTAATATCTGAATTTATAAAACTATTTATAAAAGAAAATTGCATATAAAAAAGAGCTGATGGGTCAAAACCAACTAATTTTTTTGGTTTTTGAGATAACATTCTAAACATATAATATCCATTATTACACCCAACATCTGCAACTATTTTATCTTTTAAGTTAAAATGAGGCTCTAAAAGATTATACTTAATAAAGCTTTGCCACTCTGTATCTATAAAGAGTGAGCCTATTTTAAATGGTCCTTTTCGCCAAGGAAGCATTAATTTAGCGCTATCTTCAATTAAATCTGCATATTCACTTTCATAACTTTTATCTAACTCTATTTCAATAGTATCATTAAGTTTATAGTTTGTAACTTTTGGATTTGTAGCTTTTAGTTTTTCAAGAGCATCATAAATTGGTTTAATATTTTTCCAATTAAACCATTTTTGGCGCTCTTTTCTAATCTCATTTAGGTTCATTACTTAATGTAAGCCTTTTTTATTACTACCTTTTTAATTGGTCTATCGCCTGGCTTAGAAGTTGCAACATTGCTAATTTTATCTACAACCTCTTTACCCTTAACAACCTCTCCAAATATTGTATATCCACCATTTAACCAAGGTGTTGGCGCAACTGTAATAAAAAATTGACTACCATTTGTATTAGGACCTCTATTTGCCATTGCTAGAAGGTATGGTTTGTTAAAAGTTAAGTTTGGTGCATACTCATTTTTAAACTCTTTGCCCCAAATAGACTCTCCACCCATTCCTGTTCCTGTTGGGTCTCCACCTTGAATCATAAAACCTTTAATTACACGGTGAAATGTAACACCATTATAGTAGCCTTTTTTGACCAATTTTGTAAAATTCTCAACCGCTAAAGGTGCTTTATCTTTATATAATTTTAGCTCAATATTTCCATAATTTGTCTCTAATACTACATTTGCACTTAAAAAACTAATTATCATTAGTAACAGTGTTATTAATTTTTTCATCTTATCTCCTTTTTATTTTGCAAAATCAATAGCCCTTGTCTCTCTAATTGCATTTACTTTAATAATTCCTGGATATTGAAGTTTTTGCTCTATATCTTTTGCAATATTATGAGTTAAAAGAGCTAACTCATCATCTGTAATTTCCATAGAGTCTATAAATACTCGAATCTCACGCCCTGCATTAATTGCATATGCTTGCATTACACCTTTGTGGCTTAGGGCAATATTTTCAAGCTCTTTTACCCTTTTTGTAAAGCTCTCTAAAACCTCGCGTCTAGCACCTGGTCTTGCAGCGCTTAGAGCATCAGCCGCACATACTGCAGCAGCTTCTATTGTTTTTGGTTCTTCATGCTCATGGTGTGCATAAATAGCATTAATTACGATTGGGTCTTCATTATATTTTTTACAAAGTTCTGCCCCTAAATCTACATGTGTTCCATCGTAATCTTGAGTTAGAGCTTTACCAATATCATGCAATAATCCTGCTCTTAGAGCCAACTTTTCATCTCCGCCCATCTCAGCAGCTAAAGATTTAGATAATCTTGCAACCTCTAGGGAGTGTAGTAACACATTTTGACCATAACTTGCGCGATATTTTAGACGACCAAGTAGTTTCATAAGTTCTTCATGCATTGGATATAATCCTAACTCTACTACAACTTTCTCACCCTCTTCATATATCTTTTGCTCAAACTCTTTTTGAACTTTTTCGTGAATCTCTTCTATTTTACCAGGGTGAATTCTGCCATCTTCTACAAGGCGTTTAATAACCTCTGTTGCTATTGCTCTGCGGTATAGGTTGAAGTTACTAACAAGTATTACTCCAGGGGTATCATCTACAATAATATCAACACCTAAAAGTTGTTCTAGGGTTTTAATGTTTCTACCCTCTTTACCAATAATTCTTCCTTTATGCTCATCACTTGGAAGATTTACTGTATTAATTAGGCGCTCTCCTGCAAACTCTCCTGCATATCTAGCAACAGCTTGAGCTAACATATAGTTTGCTAGTTTATCTCTCTCCTCTTCGGCTCTTTTTATCATTTTTCTTGAAATTTTTGCTAAATCGCCCTCTATCTCTTTTTTATGTATATCTAAAAGTTTCTTTTTAGCCTCATTTTTAGTCATAGAAGCCACTTTTGATAGCTCTTGAGATAGTTCTGAAATTTTTTGTTTTTCCTCTTTTAAGAGTTCATTTAATCTCTCTTCTTTTTCGTTTATAGCTCTTATTCTTCTCTCTATTGCTTGTTCTTTATCTTTTGCAATAATTTGAAGCTGTTTTGTTTCTATCTCTTGCTCTTTTGCTTTTGCTTTTGCATCTTCTAATATTTTTTGAGCCTCATTTTTAATAATTGATGCTTTTGCTTTTGCCTCTAGCTCATACTCTTTAAATTTATTCTTTGCATAGGTAACAGCCACATACCAACCAACTGCAATACCTATATTAAATAGAAGAAATGGTATTATCATATCTAATAATTCAAACAAAACAATCCTTTGTTTAGAACCAAATTATAAATCAATAGTTTTAATAGAATTAGCAAATAGGTAATTAGCAGATATATCATAATTATTTGTTATTATCTCTTTTGTAAAATATATATCTCTTTGTAAAAATATGGTTGTTTTTATATTCTTACCAAATTTGCCATAAAATCTATCATACATTCCTTTGCCAAAACCTACTCGTCTAAAGGTTTTATCTATACCGATAATTGGAACTATTGATAAATCTATCTTTTTACACTTTAAATATGAATTTTTTGGTTCTAATATTTTAAATTTTTTCTCTTTGATTGGTAATCTATATTTTACCAATTTAAATGTATCCTCTTGCATAAAAGGAACATACAAATTATACCCACATTCTCTTAATAGCTTAATTAGAGGGGTAATATTTGGCTCTGATTTTAGAGGAATAAATAGCATTATATCTTTTATTTTCTCTTTTTTTATAAATCTATAGAGATTCTTAATTAAAAGTTTATCTTTTTTATAGTTATTTACTCTCTTTTTTTTAAGCTCTTTTAATACTGCTTTTCTAAATTTGGCTTTTTTATCCATCAATAACCTTATATTTGTTATAATAGTTAAAACTTGAGTTCTGTGAATATGGTAATCTATAGAATTCAGGTTATTATTATAACTATAAGGATATTAATGTTTGGTTTTATTAAAAAAGCATTTGGTAGAGATAAAGAAGAGTCTTTAGTTCCTAAAAGAGATAAAATAGATAAAGATGAGTTAGAAGATTTACTACTAGAAGCAGATGTTAATTATGAGCTAATAGAGACTATTTTAGAGCAACTACCTCAAGATATTACAAGAGTTCAGCTATATAACTCTTTAATTGCTGTGTTTGATTATAAAGCTAATTGGATATATCCAGATGATTATAAACCATTTGTAGAGATGATAATAGGTGTAAATGGTGCAGGTAAAACAACAACTATTGCAAAACTTGCAAATATGTATAAAAAAGATGGTAAAAAGGTAATGTTAGGGGCTGGAGATACATTTAGAGCAGCAGCAATAGAACAACTTAGCCGTTGGGCTAAAAAGCTAGATATTCCAATAGTTGCTACAAAGCAAGGGCATGATCCATCTGCTGTTGTTTTTGATACTATTAAGTCTGCAGTTGCAAAGGGTGTAGATAATGTAATTATAGATACTGCTGGAAGATTGCATACTCAAGTAAATTTGAGTGAAGAGCTTAAAAAGATGGTACGCGTTGCAAATAAAGCGCTAGAAGGTGCACCACATAGAAAGCTACTTATTTTAGATGGCACACAAGGAAGTTCTACAATTAATCAAGCAAAAGCATTTAATGAAATGATAGGAATAGATGGCATTATTATTACAAAGCTAGATGGTACAGCAAAAGGTGGCGCAATTTTATCTATTGCAAATGAGCTAAAGATGCCAATATACTATATAGGAGTTGGCGAAAAACCAGAAGATTTGAAAAAATTTGATGTAAAAGGGTATATAAACTCTATATTAGATGAGATATTTGGAAAAGAGGCTTAAGCGCTAAGCTTTTTCATAATATCGCTTTTTAGCTCTTTTAAGTTAGATGATAAACGATAGATTAAATTACTATCTATCTCTTGCTCCTTTTTTAATCTCTCTTCTATTGTTTCAATAGATTTTAAAAACTTTTTAGCATCTATCTTTTTAGCAATCTTTTTTAAATCTTTTAGTAGAGAGAATGCTTGTTCATTTCTATTCTCTTTAATGTATCTCTCTAGCATCTTATCGCTATCACTATAAATTGCAATAAACTCTTTTAAATCATCTTTACTAATTTTCTTTTTAAATTTCTCTTTTAAGATATTTCTACTTTTAGATTTATTACTCTTATTTATAGGTACATATCTTTGCAATAAAGACTCTAAATCATCTTTATTAAAAGGTTTAGGTAAATAAGAGTCAAAACCTAGCTCAAATATTGAATCCATACTACTTTTTTGCATAGAGAAAGATGAGTGAATTATAATAGGTGTAGCATTAAACTTAGGGTTTTCTCTAATCTGTTTAATTGTCTCATAACCATCTAGTTTTGGCATTATACTATCTAAAATTATTAAATCAAAATTCTCATTTTTAATTGTATTAATTACAGCCTCTCCATCTGTAAGAGTAACAACCTCTAAATCATACTGCTTAATCATATAAGATAGAATATGTAAGTTAGTTATATCATCATCTGCTACTAAAACTCTACCTTTTTGTATAGGTTTTGGTGTTGGCTCTTTTGGTGTTGGCTCTTTGATATTTTCACTTATATCCATATCATTACCATAAAGTCTTGTAATTGTATCAAATATTGAGTTTTCTATATTATTTAAATCTACAACCTCATCTACTAATTTAGCTGGATATAGACTATTTTTCTTATTTACAAGTGCTACTATTTTAAAGTTGCTATACTGCTTAATAGTTTCTAAATAGTCTGTTAATATAGGCTCAAACAGACTACTATTCATAAATATTACATCAAAATCCATAAAGTTTGGAATCTCATGATTTAACTCTTTTATAGACTCTACAGTAGTTTCAAAATTTAAATTCTTTAAGTATTGAGATATTGCAAAACTATGAGAATCATCTACAATTAATGCTTTTTTAGGTCTTTTTAGCTTCATTTTTGGCTGATTTATAGCTATTGAATCATATTGTATATCAATAGGTATATACACCTCTATTTTATATGTGCCATCATTAGTAATTATCTTTACAATAGCATTTATTCTATCGGCTAAATTTTTAACTAAATAGAGATATACACCATAATATTTACTATCTTCAACTATATAGATTGGCTCTAATGAGTTTTCAAATAGTTTTTGAGTATTTTCTGTAATTGCCATATCTCTATTTACTTTAATAATAAGTCTATTCTTTTGTTCATCAATATTTATTAAGAAACTTGGCTCTTTAAATTTATATTCTGCAACTTGAAGCTTATTTAATAAAAATATAATATCTTCTATAATCTCTTTATTTGCTACAACCTTATAATTTTTAGCAAGTATATTTGAGTTATCTATAATATTATAATTTTTTAATTCACTTAACATATCATTTATAAAAAAAGTCTCTACTCTTCCAATAGGTTTATTAGTTAATGTCTTTAAAAAGATATCTTCTTCAGTATTAGATAAAAAAATCTCTTTATAATCTCTTTGTAAGCTCTTTAAAATTTTAGAATTAATATTTTTAGAATTTACTTTTAAAGTATTTTCTAACTTTTTAGTAGAATCTATTCTATTACTATTTATGTCATAAATATATCTAAATTTAGATTTTGTATCACATTTATCTTTTAAAATTTTAGTTTTTATTATCTTTTTTGTACTCTTAATATCTTTTATAAGAGATATTAAAACTATTAAAAATAGTATAGTTAAGACAAAAACAGCAATCCAATCCCATGAGATGTTATTAAAATTTTGCAACTCATAAGCATGAAGCAAGTTTAAATTAAAAGTTCCTGTAAGTAAAACCGTTTTTTGGATTGTTTTCAACTTTAATATCTCCTCTTTATTTATATAATCATAACATAAAAAAGCTATAAATTAAATAATAAATGGCAATTTGTTAAAGATATAAAGCATTTAAGATTAATTTATTTATAAAAATTTAGTACAATATCATAAAATTATATAATGGATAGAATAGATGGCAAAGAAAAAAACTCTTTATGAGTGTCAAAATTGTGGATTTCAAAGCCCAAGATGGGTAGGAAAATGTCCAAGTTGTAACTCATGGGATTCATTAATTGAATTAAATAGTGAGCAAATTGAGTATCTTAAAAAGACAACAAAAAAAACCAATATAACCTCAAAAGCAATTCCAATAACTGATATTAAAGCTGAAGATGTAACTAGATTTAGCTCAAACTCTAAAGAGCTAGATTTAGTTTTAGGTGGTGGAATAGTTCCTGGTTCTCTTACATTAATAGGAGGAAGTCCTGGTATTGGTAAATCTACCTTACTTTTAAAAATAGCTGGAAACTTAGCAAATTTAGGGCAAGAGGTACTATATGTATCTGGCGAAGAATCAGCTTCTCAAATTAAGCTTAGAGGCAATAGACTTGGAGCAAACTCTAAAAATTTATACCTTTTAGCAGAGATTAACTTAAGCTCTATTATAGAAGAGATAGAATCAAAAGATTACTCTTTTATTGTAATAGATTCCATTCAAACAATATATGATAGCGATATCCCATCTGCACCAGGCTCTGTTACACAAGTTAGAGCAATTACATTCGAGTTAATGAGAGTTGCAAAATCTAAAGATATTCCAATTTTTATTATTGGGCATATTACAAAAGATGGCTCTATTGCAGGACCAAGAGTATTAGAGCATATGGTTGATACAGTTCTTTACTTTGAGGGTGATAGTAATAGCGATTTAAGGCTACTTAGAAGCTTTAAAAACCGTTTTGGCTCAACTAATGAGGTTGGTATTTTTGAGATGGATAGTAGCGGTTTAAGAGATGCAAAGAGTATGAGTGAGAGGTTTTTTAATAAAGAATCCCTAAAACCAGGCTCAGCATTAACTATTATAATGGAAGGCTCTCGCCCAATAGTTATAGAGGTTCAAGCCTTAGTTACCCCAGCATATGCAAATAGCAAAAGAAGCTCAACGGGCTTTGATAGTAACAGGCTAAATATGCTTTTAGCTCTGCTTGAGAAGAAACTTGATTTACCTTTAGGAACTTATGATATATTTGTAAATGTAGTTGGTGGCATTAAGATAAATGAGCCTAGTGCAGATTTAGCAGTTGTAGCTGCAATATTAAGTAGCTTTAGAGAAAGAGAGCTTAGCTCTAAAACACTATTTTTAGGCGAGGTTAGCTTAACAGGAGAGGTTAGAGATATTCCAAATCTATTACAGCGCCTAAAAGAGGCTAAAACTCAAGGCTTTAGTAATGCAATAGTACCAAGCAAACCAATAGAAAATGTAGATATTAAGTGTTTTATAACAAATAGTGTAGAAAAAATTATAGAGTGGATGTAAATGGGTATAAAAGTTGGCACAGATATTGTTAATATTAGTAGAATTAAAAACTCTATTGATAAATTTGGAGAGAAGTTTTTAGAGCGTTTTCTAACGCAAAATGAGATAAAAAGAGTTAAAAAAATAGAGAGTATTGCAGGGCTTTGGGCTGCAAAAGAGGCAATATCTAAAGCTCTTGGTTGTGGAATTGGTAAAGAGCTTAGTTTTATGGATATTGAGATTTTAAAAGATAGTAAAGGCGCACCATACTTTGCATTAAAAAATAGTAATTTTACAGTTATAGACTCTTCACTTTCTATCTCTCATGATAAAGATTTTGCTATTGCAGTAGTAATAATAAACTATTTATAATATTTTATAATATATAATTAGAATAATATTTCACATAAGGTAAAAAAATGAGACTATATACTATATTTATACTATTGATGATAGCTTTTTTAATGAACGGTTGTTTAGTTGATAGAATTAAACAAAGAATGTATGCAAAAGAAGTAATGAAAAAGCAGCAATTAAAAGAGGTAAAGACATTCCAAAAACCAAAACTTTATACACCTTCTCCTTCACCCCTTACAGCTACTCAACAACCAGCAAAAAAAGTGGTTAAAAAAAGTAATAAAAGCATAAAACATAAAAAAAGTTCAGCAAAAAAAACTACTACACATACACATAAAAAAAGAGTAAAAAAAGCAGTTATAGAGCCTTATAGTATAGAAAAAGATGAATCAGACCCAGAGTTACTAGGACCACAAACAACTCTAAAATCTAATCCTTTAACTAAAAAAGAGTCTTCATCCACCACCAACAAAATGTAGTAGTTCTACCTTATCATTCTCTTTTAAGGTAGCACTATTCCAATTCTCTTTTTTTACAATCTCCATATTTACAGCAACTGCCATAACTTTATCTTTTATTTTTAAATTATCTAAAAGTTCTTCAATATTTATACTATTTTTAACCTCTAACTCTTTACCATTTACTACTAATTTCATATATTATTCCTATTTTTTATTAGATTTTACCAAAAATTTAACAAATCTCAAGTAAAATCTTTATTATTTAATTTAAAGGAAGTAAAGATGTATTTTAAGGTAGCACTACTTTTTCTTTTTGGTATTATAATAAGTGGTTGTAGTTTTACAAATAAACCAACTCCAAAACCTCAAGTTGTAGAAAATAACGCAACTCAACAGCCTATTGAAGATAATACAACAATTATACCTATTGAAAAACCTAAAAAAGTACTAAAAAAGCGAGATAAATATAACTTAAAGCCAGAACCTTTTAGCTTAGAAAGTAACGAAAATGACCCAGAATTATTAGGACCACAAAGCACATTAGGTGGCTTAAGCAAGGCTGAAGAGGAAGATAGCAAAAAATCTATTAAGAGTAAAGAGCCTAAAGAGGAAAAACTTTAAGCTCTTTAAAGCCAAATTATACAAAGAAATCACAAAATATTGTGCAAGTGCTTGTCTTTTAGGTGTTTGCAAAAAATTTAAGATTAATCCAAATGGTAATGATTTGCGCAAAATATGTGATTTCTATTGCATAATTTGAGTTTAATCTATTACAATTTCAAAAATATTCTCTTGTTGCTTTTTATCATATCTATATCTTAATTTATAATTAAGTTTTTCTAAAACAGTTGCAACTATATACAACCCTAGTCCAAAACCAGCAGAGCGTTTTTCTGCTTGAGAGAATGGCTCTATATAATACTCTAAATCCTCTTTTAGTTTTTCGCCCTTTGATTTAACCATTATTTTATTACCCACAACTAAAATGTTTGCCTTTTTATCTGTACTATATTTTATTGCATTATCTATTAAGTTTTTAAGAACAAGTGCTAGTAGAGATTTATCTGTATATAGTGGGCAGTTTTTATATTTAAATTCATATAGAGATTTATCTTTTAATAAAATCTTCTCTGTCTCATCAAACACCTCTTTAAAGGTGGTATCCTCTTTTACTGGAACAAAAGTATACATTGTAACTCTCTCTACTTGAGCTAAATCTTCTATAAGTTCATTCATTCTATCAAAAGAGCGAATTAGTACCTTTTTTGTTAAATCATCTTCAATAGTCTCAGCTGCAATACGACTTGTGGTAATTGGGGTTTTAAGCTCATGCATAATATTTCTCATAAATAGGTTTTTTGAAGATATTAACTGCTTTATATGCTTAATTGCTTTATCAAAACTTTTTGCAATTTTTGCTATCTCATCATCGCCTTCATATGTGATTTTTACATCTAAATCACCATTTGCAAACTGCTCTATCTCTTTATGAAGTCGCTTTAGAGGAGATAATTTTTTTAGCACCATAATATATAAAATAAGTAATATTACAACAAGTAACAAGGCAATAGTAAAGATAAGTTGAGTTGTATAGTCTATTGGATGCATATCTTCTAGCATCATATCATAGTCATATCTATTTACATATATAAAGTATCTATCATCAACCTTTACTACCTTAACTTCACCATAAATTGAGCTACCTGTAAAGATTGTTTCACCCTTTTTTTGGATAAGCTCTCTAGCTTTTTTTTCATCTACCTTTTTTAGAGAGTATTTTTTAAATAAATCTTTTACCTCTTTTCCATCTTTATCTACATGTTCGCTTAAAATAAATGTATTTGCTATAAATTTATATTTAAATATCTGCTGAAGATGTCTTTGGTCTTGAGTTGCATTAAGCAAAATATAAAAGGTAAGAGATATTACTATTAATGCTATTAAAAAAATTGTATGAATAAAGCTTGTAACAGAGATATTTTTCATATATTATGCCTCATCAATTAGCATATATCCAACTCCGCGTACTGGTTTTACATAACTTTTAGAATCATCTATTTTTGCTAATTTATTACGAATTCTTGAAATTATTACATCTATATTTTTAATAGAGCTACTATCATCTATATGTTTGCTATCATATAAAAGCTGTTCTCTTGAGATTGCTGAATTTTTATTATTTATTAAAATCTCTAATACATCAAACTCAGCTGCCGTTAGCTCTAGCGTTCTATTTTTAAACCTTATAGTATGCCCTTTTTTATCTACTACAAAATCCCCATTCTCAACCTTTTCTACTACTGCATTTGTTCTTCTTAAAATTGTCTTTATTCTTGTAACTAACTCTCTTGGATCATACGGCTTTGGCATATAATCATCAGCACCCCTCTCAAGCCCTATAACCTTATCTGTTAAGTCATTTCTAGCAGAAGATATAATTATTGGAATATTTGAGTTTTCTCTAATTTTTTGTATTACCTCTAAACCATCCATTCCAGGCAAAGTTAAATCTAAAATTATTAAATCAAATTTGTGTTGCGTTAAAAGAGATAGCCCAATATATGGGTCTTCGGCACACTCTGTATCAATTCCATATTTTTTTAGATACAAACTTAGTGTCATTAATAAATCTGGGTCATCTTCTATAATTAAAACTTTTATATTCTCTGCTGACATTTAAATTCCTTTACAATTACTCTATAATTTTTAGATATAATAACATAAATTTGATTTAAGGTAAACAAAAATGTACGAATATAAAGCCGTTCTTTATCAAGAGGGAATGTTAGGCTCTCTGCTTCTTGGTCAATCAAAAATTGACCCTCTAAAATTTACAGAGTTTTTAAATAGAAATGCAAAAGAGGGCTGGGAAGTTGTAACAATGGAGAAAGATTTGAGAAGAATGCTTCTTTTATGGAAAAGAGAAGCATATGTTGTAATTTTAAAAAGGAAAGTTCAATGAAAGCTATGAAAATTGCAGGAATTATAACTGCACTAATTTTATTTATATATGCAATACTTCTAGTTGGTCAAGTTTGGGGTTCTTGGTTTAAGTGGGGTGATTTTATAAAAATTACAATTACAGGTGGTGTAATTATAGTAGCTGTTGGTATAATTGCACTAATTTATAGAGAGCTTATAGAAGAAAAGGAGCTTAAAAAAGACAATTTTATAGATTAGTAACCTTTTTCTTGAATTAACTAGTTAGTTCTGCAAAAATTTGTCGTCGCCTATGAAAAACCTCATTTTATTGTGGCTATGATATTGGGTCGAACTCAGGTTAGTATATTTTTTTAAAAGTTTTGAATATTTCGATATAATTAGTATAAAATTAGTAGGGAAACTATTTGGATTTAGAGAGTTATTGGATTAATAAAATAAAAACCCCATATATTGGTGATGATGGTGCTATTGTTCAAGAAAAAATCTATGCAATGGACGCATTTTGGGAAGGTACTCACTTTAAAAAGAAGTGGATGAGTATTGAGCAAATTGCATATAAAGCATTTATGGTAAATCTATCAGATATGGTAGCTATGAATGCAACTACTAAATATATGTTAATTACGGTAGCATTTCCAAAAAATATTAAAAAAAAGATTATTAAAAGACTTAGTTGCTCTTTTACAAATTTAGCCAATGATCATAATATACAAATTATTGGTGGCGATACAATAGGTAGCAATAAGCTTGGAATTGTAATTACAATGATTGGCGAGAGCAAAAATCCGCTAAGAAGAGATACTCTAAATGAGGGCGATTTAATAGCATATACCGGAGAGCTAGGAGAATCAAAAAGAGATTTAGAGCGCCTTTTAGATGGAGAGAGAATTCCAGATAACTCAAAGTTCTATCGTCCAGTTTTAAGAGCAGATTTTATAAAAGCAGTAACCCCTTGGCTAAGTGCTGGTATGGATATTAGCGATGGATTATATTGCGATACAAATAAGCTTTTAAAGGTAAATAATCTTTATATGCAAGAGCTAAAGGTAATTCCACCAGAGATAGGCGAGAGTGGCGAAGAGTATGAGATGTTAATAGCATTTGATCCTAAAAATTTAAGCCGAGTAAAAAGAATAGCAAAACTTACAGATACCCCACTTACAATTTTTGGTAAAGCTACAAAAGAGAAGATAGAAAAATTCCCTTGCCTCTCACAACATTTTGCAAAAAAGTAGTTACTTTTTTTTATCAAAATGCTGATAATCTTTACAGCATCTCCAATCACCACCCCATCTAAAACCATACTTTTTAAATATTTTAACTGCTTTATCATCTCTTAAAAACATTGCTTTAAAAGCTAGAGAGTTATTTGCTCTAACTCTTGCAACAAATGGGTATGATTTTTTATGCGATGTATGCCCACTATTACTAACATATGGATTTTCAATAGGATTTATATCTATTGCCTTTCCATAAGTGTGATTAGACCACTTTTTAGTACCATCTACATATCTGCAATTAAAAGCACTTGTATTATCTGCCTCAATAGAATTATAATCACTAGCACCAAAATCGCTTACAAGACGCATTTGTTTAATAGGGTATTTTATATTATATAGCTCTCTAAAAATATTTACAATATCTTTTGCAATACTTTTATTTACTATAAGCTCTCCTGTATGCTCTTTATTATCAAAACCAATATACTTTAATTTAATATATCTTAAATCATTTAACGATATTGGGCAATAACTCTTATAAGAACCCCCATTAACCATTCTTTGCTTAATTTGTGGTGTTATAGGGCTAATAGTAGCATTATATTTTGCAAAAGTTAGAGCTGGTAGTAGTAAAAATAGTAATTTTTTCAACTGTTATCCTTTAAAATTTTTTCTATTCTATTTAAAATAATTGGTAATCTAGTTTTTATAATATTTTCTACAATAATTAAATCTACTCCCTCATAGTCGTGAGCAATAAAATTTCTTAAATCATAGCTTCCTTTTATATCTTGCTTATCAAAATTAGATAATATCTCTAATTCCCCATTGTGTAATAGTTTATCAAATTGCTCAGCAATAGATACTAGGTGCATTAAAATTGCTGCTTGAGAGTTTTGTTTATCTTCTAATGCTAACTCAGTTGAGCCTTTCTCTTTAATGATATTATTAATATACTCAATTTTAGTCTTAATAATTTTAACTCTCTCAACTGCCTTTTTGCTATACATAAATTAAATCCTTTTTTATATCTTTTAAAAATGGCGACTGGCTATCTAAATCTAAAATATCTACATTTTTACCAAACTTTTTTATTAACATATATTTTATTTCGTTTATTACATTAAAATACTCATAAGCGCCTTGCTTTTGTATAAAATCTCTACTCTTTTTAATTGCAATGTCAATATCGCTATATATATTTGTATCTTCTTGTGCAAAACTTCCAAAAAGAGCAATCTCTTCAATACCTTTTTTTTGGAATATAGGCTTAATAGACTTTAAATACTCTATAATCTCTTTTTTTGTCATCTATAAATCCTTAAACTATTCACTTATACAATATTTTACCATAAAAGTGGTATAATCTTAGGTTAAATTTTTTAAATAGGAAAACAATGATATTTATATTAGCAATTACTGGGCTTTGTGTTGGGGTTATTTCTGGATTTTTTGGTGTTGGTGGGGGAATGCTTTTAATTCCTGTACTTTTAACACTTGGTTTTGGAATAAAACAAGCAATAGCTATGAGTGTTGTACAGATGGTTTTTAGCTCTATTTTTGGCTCTTATACCAACTATAAAAAAGGAAATTTACAGATAAATGAAGGTATTTGGGTTGGAGTTGGTGGAGTTGTGGGGGCTGTTATTGGCTCGTTTTTTACAGATATTTTGCCATCAAATGTTTTAGAATATATATTTTTAGCACTTGTAATATTTGCATTTATAAGAGTTGCTACTTCTAAAAAGCCTAACTCTACGCAAGAAGAGGGAAGCTTTAGTAAAATTACGCTATTTATTATAGGTGTAATAATAGGAACAATAGCAATGATGCTAGGTGTTGGAGGTTCAGTAATGCTAACTCCTGTACTTATTGGCTTTTTGCATTTTCCTAGTAAAAAAGCGGCAACTGCGGGACTATTTTTTGTAGTATTCTCTTCAGTTACCGGACTTATATATAAATTAGCAGCTGGAACATTTGATAATTTAAACTTAGATATAACATATGCACTAACTCTTGGTATTGCCTCTGTTGTAGGGGTGGTACTTGGCATTAAATTAAAAGATATAGTACATGATAATAGACATAAACAGTTTTTACTTATTATGTATTTAGTTATTATAGCATTAATAGTAAATAAGATATTTTTTCAAGGATAATAATTTATGAATAATAGTATAGAAGTTTATGGAGCAAGAGAGAATAATTTAAAATCTATAGATATAAAGATACCTAAAAATAAGTTAGTAGTAGTTACTGGAATTAGCGGTAGTGGTAAATCTACATTAGCTTTTAATACCTTATATGCAGAGGGGCAAAGAAGATATATAGAATCTTTAAGCTCTTATGCAAGACAGTTTTTAGGGCGTGTAGGAAAGCCAGATGTTGATAAAATAGAAGGGCTGACCCCAGCTATTGCAATAGATCAAAAGACAACATCTAAAAACCCGCGCTCAACAGTTGGGACAATTACAGAGATTTATGACTATTTGAGGCTTTTGTTTGCTAGAGTTGGTAAGCAGCATTGCCATAAGTGCGGAAAGCCTATATCATCTATGAGTGCAAGTGATATTATTACAGAAGTTATGAGGCTTCCAGAGGGTGCAAAACTTATAATTATGGCGCCACTTGTAAAAGAAAAAAAGGGAACTTTTGCCGATTTATTAGAGTCTTTGCGCCATAAAGGTTATGTTAGAGCTATGATAGATGGCGTAATGGTGCGCCTTGATGATGAGATAGAGCTTAGCAAAACAAAAAAGCATACAATAAAAGCTGTAATAGATAGAGTTGTAGTTAAAGAAGATAGCAAAGAGAGAATTGGGCAAGATGTAGAAAAAGCCCTAAACTTAGCTTATGGCGAGGTTGAGATAGAGGTAATAAACTTTGAAGATGTAGGGCTTGATAGAAAAGATTTTCATTACTCTGAGCACTTAGCTTGTTTTAGCTGTAAAGAGAGCTTTGAGCCACTAGAGCCTGTTAGTTTTTCTTTTAACTCGCCAAAGGGTGCTTGTCCTGCTTGTGATGGGCTTGGAATTAGATATATTTTAGATTTAAAAAAGGTAATTGATAGTGAGCTTCCAATTAGCGAGGGGGCTATAAAGATTTTATATGGCTTTAATAAGAGCTACTATTTTAAGTTTTTAACCGCATTTTGTGAGCAAAATGATATAGATACAACAATTCCTTATAGTGAGCTACCAGAGCATCAAAAAAGAGCT